>ERZ1292642.185-Hain-H14-01um-R1-185-length-42049-cov-10_pt2 | contig 38533 bp, 70 predicted proteins | sample MGYA00564403_ERZ1292642 | MGnify/ENA primary metagenome ERZ1292642 (study PRJEB36523, sample SAMEA6512643) | groundwater metagenome | collected 2019-01-09 | study: AquaDiva: Metagenomics assemblies of 32 groundwater samples
ACGGTTAGAAGCTGCACACGCCTGGTACGGCGTGTGCTCTAACCCCGCTCGTGCACCTAGGGCCAGTGCAGCCAGGTAGGAGCCACGCCCAGTCAATGGCGCGGCAATGGGGGACGGATCCGCTCCGTGGTACCGTGCGAGCGGATCGCGCTAGGACGGGCCAGGGGGGAGGGTGGAGGGTAGGGAAGGGGGAGGGTGGAACGGCCGGCCTGAGTGAGCCTAGACGGTCTGGTAGGGCAGGGAAGGCACTACATACCGACGGCGCAAGCGGCCACTGGCCGCATGGCGCGAATGGTATGTGACGGGTAGTGGCGCCCATATGCCACAAAGCGGCTAGTTTAATGGCTAGCTAGTGACGCACGTAGTGTGTGCGACCCATTAGCGAAACATTTGGCTAGCATGACAATAGCTCTTAGTGTCTCTAGGCGCGAAGCGCCCGCAATCCCCCGTGCCATTGAAAGGGAAGGGTGACGCCTTAGCAAAGCGTCGCCAATCCCCGGTAGCTATGGGTAGGATGCGGAATACGCAACCAACTGGGTTTTTGCGCCGGCAAGAGACAATAACCAAAGCAACAATCCCAACGGTCCGAATGGTTATGATACGGGGTAATGTCCTGTTACCATTCGGACCGTCCATTAAACGGATCTGGGTTAAATCTAGGTCCGTTTAATCGACGGCTAACCCGTCGGGAAAGGTTTGAAAATGGAAAAGTTGTTGGAAATCGTCGCGGCCGAAGATGGAACGGAAATGGCAATGGTTCCGCCCGCGGAAACGTTGCCCCCGAATACGATGATCCTGCACAGGACGGACGTTCCGCTCCCGTCCTACGCGGCGGTCACCTACACGGGTGATGCGGCGCGCCCCCCCACGACCTTCGCGGAGGAAAAGGCGACGAAGGAAGCACTTCGCGCGCTCCGTCAGGAGTTCCGCGACATGTTCAAGGCGATCCGCGCGCGCGCGGAAGCGTCGCGCGGCGTCAAGTAGTCTCCCTACCCGTTTCAAAAAATCCCAGGGGATTAAATCCCCACCTATACTCTCGAAAATCGAGAGTATAGGTGTGGGTTTAACTCTACCTAAAAACAGGAGAAAAAAAGATGCTCCAACGGATCAAAATCGGAGATTTGATCGTTGAAGGCGCACCTTTTTGCACCTGTTTGCAAAATAGTCCCACTCAACGCGATTTCCGCGCGCATCGCGAAGATACAGAAAAAGCGCCGGAAATTCCGTCAAGCGTGGAAGTTCACGCTAGATATTGTAAGGCGCGTAGGTACGCGGAAAGGGTTTGGCGCGATAACTACGTACCAAGGCGCGAGATTCGCCAATCCGAAAAAAACACTCCTATTTCCGTAGGAGTTAACCCTTCCCCCCTAACGTTGGGGCGTAATATCTACCCATTGGAATACGCCCAATGGTTGTTTGCGGGGGAAGGATGGAATATCGTTACGGAAATCGCTGAAAATCATCCAGAAATCGACGCGGAAACGCTCGATTTCTGGATTTTTGAAAACGTAAACGATTTCCGCGACGGGCCGTGTTCCAGGATACATCGTTGGATCCCGTCGGTTGACATCTTTCCCGACAGGGAAACGGATGTCCATGCATATGCGTACCCGGGGCATCAACCCGGTACGCCATACGCCCCCCGGGCGACCCCAAAGAAGCGCCCGGAGGATTGGTACGATTCTGCGGCGCTAGCCGAGCTAGAAGCAATCGGCGCGCCTTTAGTTGGCCCGGGAAACCCCCTAGTGGCGGTTATGAAACGCGCCGCAGTTCAAGCGGTTATCGACGCGTGGCACAAACTGAAGTATGAGCCTACCTCACGCCAGCGGAAAAGCGCGAAAGCGAAAGCCAAGCGCGCGAAAGCGCGCGGCGGAAGGTGGGGAAAGGACGGTACTACGTACCACGCTTAAAGAAACACCGCGAAAGGGTTGACGCTATCCCCTGGCCCCGTAGGGGGTTTAATGGTAGCGTTGCATGGGAAACGGTGGAGTCGTGCGTATCCGGTTTGTCCAAAGGGCACGGATCCGTCGGCTAAACTCCTTCAATTTAGGCACGACAAAAACCGTCTAGCTAACGGTCACAAATCGTGCGCCTACCTTTGCCGGTAGGAAACCGTCAAGCTTGACCTAGAAGTTCCCCCTGGAAACAGGGGGGCCTTTTTGCGTTTTTAAGGTTGACAATTTCTGGCCACGTTAGGAGAAAAACCATGACGTTTCGCGATGAGATCAAGAACATCGTTCGTGAGGAGTTGAAAACCGCGTTCGCCGACATGCTCAAGCCCAAGGGTAAGAAGATGGCCCGGGACGAGGACGAGGACGAGGACGAGGACGAGGACGAGGACGAGGACGAGGACGGCCGGGCGCATCGCGATATGACGTGCATCGCGCCCCGATGCTCCGAGAGGAGTAAGGGTCCACGCTTTCACTACCTGTGTGAAAAGCACGTGGAAACGCCCGTCAAGACGTGGCGCAAGTGGCAGGAGAAGGTGCGCGAGGAGCGTAACGCGGAGTAAAAAACACGCGGAACGCACGCGCGGCATTATACCCGCCGCAGAAAGGCAGTAAGAAAACCGGCTAGGGTCCTCGGGCCCTAGCCGGTTTTTCGTTTTTGTGCTGATTGGTACCTTTTCTGTTTAAAGGTCACCCGATGAATCGGGCGCATGACCCGTGGCCCCGGATTTGCTTGCGGGGAAAAATACACTAATCGCCATATTAAATTCGGGGTTTGGGTGGGTCCGATCCATGGCGTCGGATCTAATGTCCCAAACATATCTAACGACGGCAGCAGGGTAAATCCTGGCTTTTAGGTGAGGGGTCGTTAGGACTGCAAGGATTTTTTAATCCTTCAGTTAAACGTTTTAGTAAGGCGGGTAGAATGGTCGCACCTTTAAGGTAAATCGAACCCGCGTCTAAAACGTTTAGTTGGGGGATTAAGAGAAAGGGGATTCCAATGGCAAACGCGGAATGCAATATCTGTGGGGCGCCGTTCGTGATCAAGTTTCTCCGGGGCAATCGTGAAAAGCCCCAGGGAAAGCCGTTGAAGTTGTCACGGGATCTCCACCTCAAGTTTGCGGAGGATCAAATTGATATCCTCCATGATCAGGGACGCGCGGTTTCCCCGTCCCTGTCGAGGCACGTCAAGAACCTGTCGGTAGCGTAACACTCGTGTCAACCGGAACGGCGCTTTGGATCTTCGTTGACGTCGTGTTGTTCGCGGCGTTGATGTATTTCTGCATTACCAAGCGAAAGGACGAGTGATGCGAGAGGAAAGAAAGCCGAAGTCACCGTTTTACGTGGTTTACACGCATAATGGCGAAAAGGTGGAAGAGGGCTTTTCGAGCCACGATCTCGCCTACGGGCGAATGATCGATCTCCTGTGGCAAGGGATTGAGGCGCATACGCGCAGGGATTAAAGGCACGCCTCCACTTAGTAGCCGCGTCCGACGGCGTAAACTGAAAAATAAAAGGCGCGGGCATTTATTGGTGCCTAAAACCTTATCGGGAAGCGTTTCCTAGTGGTGGATAGGCTCCTTATTTTGAGCACACCCTACGGGACCATTAGCGCCCGTAACTCAATTGGTAGAGTAACCGGCTTTTAACCGGAAGGTTGGGGGTTCGAGTCCCTCCGGGCGCACTTTGAAAGAAATACGCCGTTTCGGCTATTACCGAGCGTCAAAGATTAAATAAGCAAGAGCTTGTTTTATAAAAGAAGCTTATTTTAATCCGTGTAGTTTTTCTTTCAAAACAATTAGGGTGTGGCGGTGCCTTCAAATGTTGGCTAGGGGGACGCCCTAGTCCAATCTACGCCCCGTGTCCAACGGGTTTGGACATTCCACGGAAATAATATGAGAAACGTCGGGGCCGTGGCTACCTGGCGTTTCACTTTATCTAATTAAATCAGTAATTCAAAGGACAAAATCCAGCGCGACGCTACGAGCGGTCACCTCCTTGCCTAAAAATGCCGCTGGACACAAAGAATGGAATCAAAAGCCTCCATTGCCTTTGGATTATTGATTTAACTGGATAAATACATCACCATGATTACCGTCCCTAAGCTTTCCGACGCCCAAAAGCTTTATTGGCTTTTGAAGGAGAAGCTTCCTTATTGGCCTAAAGATCGCGGGATAAGTGGCGTGCTAAGAGAATTTGGGTTTTGGCCTAAAAAGAACGGGGATTAAAAATGCGCGTAGTGATCCTTTGCGGAATCCCTGGATCGGGGAAGTCTACCTATATCATTAGACTCGAAAAAGCTCCATGGATTTTGGGTCGTAAGATCGTTTCCGCCGATCACTACTTCCAAACCCCCTATGGATATAAGTTTAATCCGCAAGATTTGCCCGAGGCGCATAACGAATGTTTGCGCCAGTTCAATAACGTAATCTTTTACGGATCGGTTGATCCGACGCGATATTCGCCAGGGTTTGTTCTCGTTGTGGATAACACTAACACGACGATTCCCGAAATCGCGCCGTATGCAGCACTTGCGCTTGCGTATGGTCATACGCTCGAGATTATTACGCTTTTGTGTGATGTTGATCTTGCATTCAAGCGTTGTATCCACGGCGTACCGCGAAAGTCAATCGAAGCTATGGCAAAGCGCCTTGCGGATAGGGAATTTCCGCATTGGTGGAATCATAGGATCGTGAAGGTTTCCTAGAAAGCCGCGTAAAAAACGGCGAAGCCCTTTTTAGGGCTCTGCGCTTAGGAATAGTGGCAAGCAATTAGTTACCCGACGGTCGCGCCAGTAAGAGGCTGACTAATTTCTACCGCTTAATCCTAAGTTGCGTAGGTAACAAAAGTCGCGACCTCTTTTTAATCTTTCTTGGAGTTAAAAATGAATCGCTTTTTCGTTTACGATCCTCTTTCCGACGAAATCCTTTCGCGGCACAATTCTCGTGAAAGCGCCGAAGATGATATCAAGCGCTTGACCAAGGATCATCCACGCTGGGAGTTAACAATCGGCACAACCCAAGCGTGCGAGAATTGCGGTAAATGCGAAAAAATCCCTTTCTGGGAAAAGCTTTTTCAGGTCCAAAAGAAGTAGGGTCTAAAAAATGCAAACCAACGCCGGCCACAAAATCATTGCCATTAAAGCCTTAAGAAACTATGATTACGTCTACGGCAAATCGGTATGGCACGTTAAGATAAACGTTATAATTGAGGGTAATTCCCACAGTTTCGGGGAGAAAGATGTCAATTTTAACGTTGCTCTTAATAAGGCGTGTAATAGAGCTGATGAGAAAACGTCGCAAAAGACGGGATATGACGCCGAAGCCCAAGGCATAAGCGAAGAATTAGGAAAAATCCAAGTAGATAAAGATATTTGGGAGTGGGTTAAGTGATGTGCGACCATACCAGCGCAAAACATAAAGACGGAAAGTGTCAAACTTGTAAAGAGATGTGGTGTATTAACGGCTCTTATAACGGGTGTAATGACAAAGAGTGCAAGTTTTGCCGAATTGTCGAGTTAATCAGCGCGCTTAAAAAACAAATCCACGCGCTTAAAAAACAAATTAGGGGCGAAAACGCTCCCGTAGCTCAATCGGATAGAGTAACGGTTTCCTAAACCGTAGGTTGCGTGTTCGATTCACGCCGGGGGCACCATGTACGACGAACAAATAAAACCAGGAACCAGAGTTCAATATAAAGATAATGGAAACTCTGGTACTGTAGTAAGGGGAAAACCTTACAGAGAAGACTGGAAAAAAAGAGGGATTTCCAGTAAACACCACTATACTTGGGTATTATGGGATACAACGTGGAATGTTACACCGAGTGAGACGAGACACCTGTGTATTACGACGAAAAATGGTTAATGATTGACTTTTTCGTCATAATGTTGTTAACTCTGGCTACACCGTGGTTAGCAAAATGACTTTAACCCTAAAAGGTAAGCCAATAAAAATACGATTTTACGACAAACTTGTTGGAATACCTTTTAACACAGAAGTTGATTGTACACTTCAAGGAGGAGTGTAAGTGTCCCGTTATGGTTTTTTAGGGGCCGAAAGGTATCGACGAGGTAAATAATCGATTTGGTGCGTGCCGTGGCAGTCTGTGTCCACGTTAAAACCAGGCAAATCAGTAAACGTCAACGATAACGTTGAAACTCCTTACGTCGCTAACGCGGCGTAAGCTCTGGCCCGTCCCGGGGCTATTAAACTAAGGGATGGTGGAGGGGCCGTATGCCCCCCGAGCTTTGTGGTAGTCATTTTTTGAGCCCTGTCGCTATTAGAGGTGTACGCGTACCAAATAGCTTGACTAAATCAAACGGCTACCAATCACTTACACCCCGATTGACGCATCGTAAATCGCCAAATCTTTTATGTTATTTCGGACCCGGGTTCGATTCCCGGCGGCTCCACCATTAAAATAAAAGGGAAAACGATAATGCCAAATAGGCTTAATGCTAAAAACATAAAGGTAGTTAACGCACCTAAGTACGATTGGCAAGTAGTTATGTCCTTTGTGTATAATCACAAAGAGGGATATGGTAACAAAAATCGTCCGCGGCGTATGTCGATTCACTCGATTGCGGCGGTTTGTGAGCGCGATCCTAATGTGATTTTGAACGAGATGGAAAAGAGCGACGCCGTGCTAGGGTATTGTTGCCCAGATGTTGGCGAATCGCCGATTTTCTATCTTAAAGAGCTTAGGGGAATCATGACCGACACACCTACCGCTAACGCCTTTAAGACGGCGGCGGAGTGGTTGGTTAAGTATCCGTTCCCTAAGTATCAGGGATTTCAACGGCACGTGGATAAAGACAAGTTTGCTATGGCTTGTCCGTTTGATGAAGCGGACGCGGATTATGAGAAGCAACTTCGCGCCAATTTGGCCGAGTGGCGGGGTAGTAAATGACCCGCAAAGAAGCTTTGAAAACTCTCCCGCCGGATCTGGCACGGTGCCAAGCCGAGAAGCGCGTCGGCTCATTCCTGTCGTTCGGGACGTCTCGTATGGTGCGTTGCGTGAACGCACCGACGATGATCGCGACCGAGCGACAGCCTGGGAAGGATGATCAGATCGGCAGCATGTCACTGTGCGATGGGTGCGCGAACACCATGCAGAAGGTGCTACCGCCGGGGCACGCGACGCTGAAGCGGATACCTGACAAGCCCGTGTCTCGCCGCCGTCCGAGAAGACAATGAAAAAACACAAATTCGATTGGCAGGTAGTTTTATCCTGCTTATTTGATGGCGTTCGTCCACGACGCTTTTCAATTCACACAATCGCCACCATGTGTGAACGAGATCCATTAGTCATACTCGACGAAATGGAAAAAAGCGGTAAAGTGTTTGGATTTTACTGTTATACGGTTAAAACACCAGTTTTTGTTCTTAACACTATGAAACAGGTCATGGGCTATGGAAGTTGGGACGCTAGTGAACCTACCGCTTTCATAAAAGCCAAAGAACAATTAGAGGCGTTTCCTTTTCCTAAGTACAAGGGATTTTACCGCTATGGGGGAGCCGACCCCGTCGTAATGGAGTGTCCGTTTGAACCCGAAGATAAGGATTACGAGGAAAAGGTTCGTAAGGAACTAGCTGAGTGGCGTAACGCCTAAATCGGAGCCGCCCGTTCCAACGGACCCTTTTTAACAAAAGGATTAAAATATGCGACGCTTAATGTTTGGATCGGACCCCGAACTGTTTATCACGAACGGTAAGGAAATCGTCGCGGCGCATCGCGTAGGGGTTCCCTATGTTCGCGATAAAATCAAAGTTGCGGAAGGCGCTTACTTCCGCGACGGATGGGCCTTGGAAGTTAATCCAAACCCTTCCACTACGTCCAAAGGCTTGTATAATAACATTCGCGCCGTTCTTAGTGCCGCGAAAAAGGCCCTTCCTACGGAGCTTAGTTTCAGCTCCGTTCCGTGTACGCTTATTGATCTTAAATTGCTCGATAAGGCGCCGTCGGATGTTAAGGAATTTGGATGTAACCCGTCTTATGATGCTTATAAGTTGGCTTTGTCCAGGCCCGATGTAGATGCGCGCACTTATCCACTTCGTAGCTTAAGTGGCCATTTACATTTCTCCGGGTCCGATGCTTTGGATAATCCAGACAACTACCCCGATATCATCAAGTGGCTTGATCTTTACGTAGGCTTGCCGCTTTCGATCATCTTCGCCAGTGCTTTGCAGTATCAGCGTCGTAAGTTTTATGGGCGCGCTGGTGAATTCCGAGTGCAAAACTACTCGAATGACGTTCGTGGTTTGGAATATCGTGCGCTGGATGCGCGCGTGTTGAATCACTTCAGGATCTTCGATTTTGCGCTAAAAGTGTCGGCACACGTTATCAAGCACTTTGGTGAATGGAAGTGGGATAAAGCGCTAGAAGACGATCTACAGGGCTCAATTAACAATGGCGAAAAAAGCAACGGCGAAAAGGATCTCGGTTGGCCGTTGCTGAGAACGGATTTATATAGTTTAGACTTTATCGAAGCTTTACGCAATCGCGGTGATAAGTTTGAACTACATATCCTCGATAATCCTAAGTCGTCTAAAAAGACGGTGGAAGATCGCGAATATATGTTCGCATTGCGGCGCTGACCAACGACCACGACGCATTAATCCGAGCGGCCCCTACGGATTCAAAATATATTTGGGGTCTTTGGCGCCGTGGCGTAAGGGTAGCCGCAGGAGACTTAAAATCTCCTATCCGTACGGGTGTGGGGGTTCGATTCCCTCCGGCGCCACCAATCTTTTGGGTTAATGTTTCGGGCTGAATGCCTCATAGTGGCTAAAAATGAACATTAATAAAAACTCTAAACTCTCCTGTGGAATTGCAGAGTTTTACGATTTAGAACAATTCTACGGCAAACTAACCAAAGAAGAATTTATCCTCCTTCTTAAGAAGACCTTTACTTTTTATGATAAAGCTCATATTAAGGAGGAGGTGTCGCGAACCTTAATAGTAAACTTGATCAGCGATCAAAAACTCGAGATTAAGTTTGTTGAGTCTCTGGGTTTTAAGAAGATTTACCGTTTCAACAACCCAAAGACTGGTAACTGGAATAATCTTTTCGCCCTAGATCTTCATAAGTTTATTAGGGAAAATCGAAAAAAGTTAATGATGACTAGAGACAAACGCGATATTTATTATAGGTATCATTAAAAACACTTACACTTAGAGGTTTAAATGCTTTCCAAGCGCGACGAAATAAAAGAGGCATTAGAACTCCTACTTGAAACGAAAGCAGAAATTGAGAATATCGCGAATGCTTTAAGCCAGGTTGGAATACAACTATCCGCCACGAGGCTTCTTTTTACGACCGATAAGCTATATCAGATACAGCGAACGCTTGAAAGGCTAGAAAATGCGCAGCTACGTTAAGCAGAAGCAATACCAAGATCACGTTCGCGATTTGACACTTTCTAACAAGGTCAATACGCCCGAGGGTAATTGGGTGGACGAAGATAAGTCTAGCGTTACAAAAACGGTCATTCGTAACGTTCTAGAGGGCACGCGCGGCAAGGCCGGGCGTCGTCGCCGCTCGCATAAGAATAAGGATACGAATAATGAGTAAGAATGCAGGTAAGCAGGGTACGCCTAAGCGTGGGCGTTATCTATTCCTCTGTGGCACACCTAAGGAGCGTTGCATGGGCAGCAATACGAACTGTAATCATGGATTACAGAATAGTATTAAAATGCACGGAACGCCTGAGGAAGCGTTCAACTGCTATAAGCGCTATCTTGTTAAGGAAGGATATACGGTAGTCGGCTCTAGAGCGTTACAGGCGCCTAACGACGGGCCTATCCAAATCCTTACCAAAAAAAGCCGATTTGGCGCGAAGATGCGTAATGGTAAGGAAGCGACTAGAAACATCTCCGGTCGTGGCGGAGTTGTGATTAGTTGTTAAATAAGGACTCGAAGGTTTAATTTCTCCGCCTGTAGTTTAATGGTAAAACGGCAGACTTATAATCTGTAAGCGCCAGATTAGCGCGTGTTGGGGGTTCAAATCCCTCCGGGCGGACCGTGGCCGTAGCGCAATGGTAGCGCGGCGGGTTGTGGCCCCGTTAACTGTGGGTTCGAGTCCCATCGGTCACCCTAAACTTTAACTAGGATAAAAAATGACCAAACGAGTTACCGCAATTTTGATGCGCGACGTTGACTTTAACATTCAGGACAACGAGAAGCGTTTTCGTGATCTCTACAACGCGCTTCGCACCATAATGGAAAACGGTAGTGATACGAATAACATCAACATGCCCGAGATTCTTGGGCAGTTAAACGGGATGTATCATCGCATCGCGGCCCTTAAGCATCTTAAGGGGTATATTACGACGCTTTGCACGCCAGAAGTTGTAACTTAAAAACTCAATCCACGATAAAGGGATTCAAGTTTTGTTGATGCAGTACATATTTGTTGATGCAGTACAACACGTCTGAAAAGATGTCCGGCCCGAAAGGCTTGGGCTTGGAAGAGGTGTTGCGAATCCCTTTATCGTTAGCCAAGGGTGTTAGCTTGCGGAAATCTCTAACGCTGGCGCGCGGGAATAGACCGCGATAATTAACCCCGATCGGGATAATCAACAAGCGTGGGTTATGCCCGTGGGTCGAACCTGCGATCGGGGTCCAAATGCGTAAATATAACAACGAAGATTTAGAAGTCTTTAATAATTGGAGAGATTCCCTTCCTGAGGGAAAGATTGGTGGCTCAGGAATTCCCAAGGGATTTGTTTTTGGATATGATAAAGATCAAGCTTTTGCTGTGGGGGAATGTATTTTAATTTTTCCTGTCGGCGTAGGGTGTATTATATTAAAACCTGACGGTATTTGGGAGGGGGATATCGCGCCCTTCTCGGATTAAAACCTTTAACCCTTTAATTATTTCTGGGGTAAATCGTGTGTGAAATTAATATTTGGGGCGATTATAATCTTTTAGTCCTTGAAGCAGTTGAAGATTTAAATAAATTAATCGCAAAGAAGTATAAAGACAAGGTTACCGCAAACGTTCAAGAACCTACGGACGGTTTCTATAGATTAAACGGCAAGTTTTTTGATTCCCGCCGATGCGTTGCAGGATTTGATTTGTTTAAACTGCCGTCGGCGGATTTAGTCTTTTCAGCGCACGCCGTAGTCATAAACGATTTGTATGGAATTGGAATTGGATCGCGTTTACACAAACTTCGTTTAGACATTGTTAAGAACGCGGGGCGCGATGGGTTGGTTTGTTCCGTTAGACGCGACAATCTACCCCAGATCGCAATCCTTCGTAAGTTTGGGTGGGTTTTTAGCGATTTGGGCCCAGAGACTTTTATTGCGATTAAATATTTCAACGGAAAGAAATCCTGTACCTGTAATCTGACCACGTTAATGGTTGGCGGTTGCAAATGTGGTGGGAAATAAGTGCTTAAACCCCAAGAATTTAAAGACGCGATATATAGCGGCGTAAAGGAGTTTTCCGACCTTTACTTTCGGAGCATTGATTTTGGCGAAATTGATGCGCCGGACACAAAGTTTCAAAATTGCGTCTTTATTAAATGTAATTTTATGGATGCAAACTTTGAACGCTCCGATTTAAGCGGATGTTATCTCGCATACTCTAACTTCCAAGGAGCGCGCTTATTATACGCAAAGTTTAATCGCGCCATCCTGTATCGCGCAGATTTACACTTCGCAGAGTGTCGTGGCGCGGTTTTTACCGAAGCGCTGATCTCCCGAAGATTTGTTCGGGAAGCGCGAAATATTGATATTAGCGACGTAATTAATAATTTCGATCAAACTACCAATCGCGTTAAAGAACCCTTTAAGGTTGAAGATATAGACGTCGGCCATACATAGGCCGGCCCCAATGCGCACAAAAGTGTTAAAAACAATAATATATTGTGAGCCTCAGAAGCGCTGTAAATGTTCCCGTATCATTAAAATTTATCGTGCAAATTTTAATGACGTGTTAAAAGAGTTTTGGAATACGTTAAACCTTAAAACATGTAGTAATCCGCGCGTTCGAGCGACGTATTTATATGACAAAAATCCTAACCCTTAAACGCGCTAGTCTTTTCAAAAGACTTGGGCCAATTGGTAGAAAGTACGGTTTCAAAAACGCTAAATTCAGTGGATTACATATCCCCGAGGATTGGTTTAATCACGTAGAAACTAACAAAGATCCTTGGGCTTTTCCAAAGACGTTTCACGTTAGTCAAAAAGACATTGAAAACTGCATATTTACAAATTGTACGATAACTAGTGCTCAGTTACCGGAACTACTTAGTTGTAAATTTATAAACTGCAATTTTAATGACTGCGGTATCAAAAAGGTTCGCGAGTGTTTGTTCCAAAACTGTAAGATCACCATGAGTGATTTTGATAACAGTCAATGCTCCGACGCCGAATTTCAAAATACACAGGTAAGTAACTGTCGAATTTCCTATTATATTTTCAAAAATACGAAACTCGACCAAGCAACGCTTTTCAAAGTCTGTCACTTTAATAGTCGTATTAAATTAATGAAGGATTACCCAAACAATTTTGTGAGTAATACAATTGCTGGAAATCCTCACCCTAATAACGTTCACCATAACAATACTCCTTTTGCTGATGAGGATATTAATGAGTAACGATACTAAAACGATGCCCGGTACGTCGGCCAACACTGCCGCCGCGCCTAATAATACCACGGCGCCCGCCACTAAAGAACCCGTCTTAAGATTAAAAGAAATCCCTTTAGACGCTTTCTGTCGCGCCGTGGCGCGTGAGACTATCCGTGGTTATGTAGGCTCTAACTATAATTATGGGGAAGGCAACCCGGCAACTAACGAAATCTTCTTTCGTGCCGTAGCTAAAGTACGCGTCTTTATGATTACCTTAATGGATAGGGCCCATACGGAGATTAAGGACGCGCCCGTAGAGTCCGCCGCGCCCGTAGAGTCCACCGCTCTCGTAGCGCCCACTGCACCCGTAACGCCCAGTCAAGCCATTAAATGCCTCGTCGAAGATTGTGATAGCCCAGTAACATCTTGGGTAACCGACGGATCTTTTAGATCTTGCAAGGATCATATTGATCAAGTCTGTAAAATGCGTTATCCGAACAACAAAAAAGCAGAAAATTTTGTGGGGGTAACGCGCCCACCACTATCTTAGAAAATGCCAAACCTTCGCTATTATAAAATCGCATTAAAGCTATGCGAAGACAGCGATCATACAAAACATAAAATGGCGGCGGTTCTGGTAAAAGGCGGCGCGGTTGTATCAAAGGCGACTAATCGTCAACTTTGGGGCGCACATGCTGAAAAACGGGCGTTACATGCCCGTCGAACCCGTAGGGCATGGGCCAACGGGGGTACCTTATATGTTGCACGCCTTGGGGGTAGAATGTCTAGACCGTGCGAAGCCTGCCTAAACGTACTACGAAAATTAGGTATTGATAAAGTCGTATTCGCAAATTGGGACGGCCATTTAATCGTTGAAAAAATATAACACCTTACTGAACGCCTAATGATCATTAAGTTCTTAACAACCGTTAACAATGGTTAAATAAGACGCTATAAATGGATTACGTCCTAACGATTGACGATAATATATACTGCAAAAAATGTATGGATATAAATTATCCATCATATAAAGCAAAAACAAAAAAGATACAAGATAGAGTGGCTTTCTGCGTACTTTGTGGGTATTACTACGATAATAACTTAGACGCGGACGGAAAGGCTAACGCTCTTGCTCTGTTGCAAGGATCTCATTTAAAACTGGAGGTTGCAATACCTTTAGCAACTAAAATAGATACAACCCTACGACGGTGTGATGGTTTCAGATTTAACAACTGTCAAAGATATTTTGCCCAAGACACGCACGACCGTTTTTACGTTAAATACGACAAAACGTATTGCATAGAATGTTATAGGAAATGTAGGTATTGCGGTAAATTCGATAGCTTAGACTGTTTCGTGAACTGCTGTGGAGCTCTTTATTGTGATGGAAAGTGTTATTCACTTCACAACAACATACACTAAACGACATCGTGATACCTATTATAACTGCGCCCGTAAACATCGTGATACCTATTATAACCGCGCCCGTAAACAACGGTGCCACTATAACCTTAGGCACGCCTTTCGTCGGCGACGTTGTAATTTTTAATCCCCAAGGCTAATCAACAAAAGGAGATCTTCAGCAATGAGTCTTTTTAAGATGGCAATCCATCGCAGGATTGACGGTACCGAGTTTGAATTTCAATCCGAGCGTATTGAAAAGTTTTTTCGTGACTTATCAAACGGAAAAACAAACTCCCCCGCCGAAAGAGGGGATATCTCGGACCAAACTCAGTGGGTCCAGGATTTTAAAGCGTATGTAATTCCTAACTCCTCAGTTCCGGTTCTCCCGTCGGGATTGCGTCCGTGGGGACAGTTTATACACGGGCTTATGGTTAATAACGTCTTTAACCTTAGAATCCTTACGTTAGTGGGATTAGGTCAGGGCGTGAAGTTTAAGGTATCATTGCCATATTCTAAGGCAATGATCGAAAACATTCGCGGGTCCGTTGAAAAGGTTGTCTCGGAGCTTCTAACGGAGTTTTCTAAAGACATCGAGACATCGATTACCATTACCGAAAAGAATCCTGTCTAATTCCAAACTAAAATCGGCCCTTCTCTAAAGGGCTTTTAAGGACAATCATATGTGCGTAGCTATCGTCGTCCCTCGTGATAAGGATAATCCTAACAAGCATGTCCCCAAGCCGGAATACTTAATCGCTTGTGAAGAATCTAATGGTCATGGGGGCGGAATCGCCTGGGTTGAAAACGAAGTAGTGCGGTATAAGAAAGGCATTACCGCGATAGAGATTATTGAAATCATGGAAGCTGTGGAGCCTCCCATGTTCATTCACTTCCGTGTTGCCAGTGTTGGCGGCGCGGTTCCAGAGCTTTGCCATCCGTTTCCGATCACCGTCGAGGCTTCTTTAAAGACGGAAGGTGCCGCTAGGGCCGTGTTAATGCACAACGGCACTTGGAGCACTTGGAAGCAAAACATGCTCCACTTAATTCCTCGCGCGGCGCGTGAGAATCTCAAGGAAACAAAGATTCCGCCTGGCCCGTGGTCCGATTCAAGGTGTATGGCTTGGCTTGCGGCAATCTACGGTCCCGAGATTCTGGAACTATTAGAGGAAAAAATTGCCGTATTAACAGGCCGTGGGCAATGGAAAACCCTTGGATATGGATGGTCTGAGTTTGAGGGCTGTCACTACAGTAATCTTTTTTGGAAGGGAAAACTTCCCTCAAAAAAAGACGAAAAAAATAATGTCTACTACGGAGACGAAACCGGAAACGCCTGGGTGTTTACCAATAAAACACACTTTGGATGCTTCGTTGAAATAGATGCGAAGACTAAAATGTATAACAAAGATCGTATGAGGGGAGACTATACAGGAGAGTATAGTAAGACTTACTTTGATTATTGGGACGGTAAGGATATGTGGGTAAAGAAAGACCCTAGACCCCCTACCAAGCAATTGACGGGCACTACCACAACCCAATCGAAAACGGATATTGATAAAGAAAAAGCGGAGCGATCTGCCGAAAATTTAATTCTGGGTTTCAAAGAGGTAGAAGATAACAATGCCCCCAAAAGGAGCATATCATTGGATCCGGATGGTGATGAAGTCGCTGAAACTTTAGCGGCACAAAATCGTCATGATATGATGGTGGTTGGATCGCGAAGGATGTAAAAGTCGCGCAAATAGGCTTGGGTATAGCGCTGAGTAAAAAGGAAAACATGCGTAAATACATTTACGTAAACAAAGTAGGCATTGAATTGGAAGGGGGCTGGGAAGATCCCCCGGCGGAATTACAAGGCGATGGTTCTGTTAATGTCCGCGCTAAATTAGTGGGCGAAATTCCCTCGTCTCCATTACTTCCCGAGGAAGTAGAGGCGTGGACGCTTAAACACTATCCGAACGCGGTTAATGAAACGTGCGGTCTACATGTACACGTATCGTTAAAGAACACGTTGTTTTATGCGCGTCTAATGGAACAAAAGTTCCAGGATTATGCGTTAGAGGAACTAAAGCGTTGGGGTAAGAACGTAGTAATCGAAACGGCTTCGGGCATAAAGCAAGGTATCAGGGACAGTCACCCGTTTTGGTCTAGATTACGTGGGGAAAATACCTATTGTAAGCTTAACTTCTGGCCTGAAAATCAACTTCTAAAGAAAGAACATCACGGCGAGAGATATACCGCCTTTAATTATACCTGGGCTCGATTCCAAACGATCGAGTGCCGACTGCTCCCGGCGTTCTATAATCCCAAGACTGCCGTGTCGGCCGTAATGAATCTCGTTAACATTTATGAAGATTTCTTACGTGAACGGTGTAAGGAGCGGGAATCCCCAGCAAAGGTCGAGATTGATTTGAACAATCAAAAAGTCAATCTAGGGGATACTCTGATAGAGCTAGAAATTCCCGATAACAAACTAAAGGCTGTTTTACAAGAAATTAATCCAGAGTATTTAAAGACACACAAAAATATTCAAATCTAAAATCTAGCCGGCCGACGGAGGGTTTTAGTCAAAAAAGGAATGCTCATGGATCGGGTTGAACTAAACAATCTTCTGGTTAAAAAGAAAAAGGTTCAAGAAGAGTTTACAGGAGAGTTTTTTGATCAACACTATAAAAACGTAGACTTTTCAGCGTCCCTTTTTAATAAGGCGCGCCTGCTTCGGTGTACGTTTACTAATTGTGTGTTTAAACTCGTCACTTTCAAATCATGCTATTTTGAAAGCACAATATTTAACACGTGTGACCTAACCAAGGCGGAGTTTTATAAAGGAGAAGCTCACGACTTAAATCTCATAAGTTGTGTATTAACAGACGCGATTTTTGATATTCGTGTTAAAGACTGTAACTTAGAAAATGTTTCCAACGGGGAACACGTAGGCTGGTATTTAAAGTCAGGTGTAAGTAAGGCAAAAAAGTTAGATTTTCACAACGAGGGTTTTCAAATTCTTGTAGGACAGAATCGAATTCGACTAGGAACCTACATGAAGCCAGAGTGGCAAATCGAGGATGGTTAGGCGGCCCGAGGATGGCTAGACAAGGAGTACAATGACAAAAATTTATGTTTATAACCCTAAACACTGGAAAGATCCGCCGCTATTAGCAAAGGCTTTGCGCGACAGGGGACTTGACGCAAAAGCCACGTCTAAAGCTAATTTATTATCAAAAGCCGATTTGGTTGTGTGTTGGGGCTTTCGCGCCCCTAATGAGGCTTTAAACAATCATATCGTTGGTAATAAGTATCGTGAACTTGAAATGCTCAAAAACGCAGGGGTTAATGTTCCTAATTTCTCTCAGGATAAACCTGAGGTAGATGGTTGGCTAGCGCGCACACTAAAACACCGCGCCGGAAACGATTTAGCCGCAAATCTAATGGACGGGGATTTTTATGTCCAAAAAATTGATAACGTGGCTCATGAATTTCGCGTTCACGTTTTTGGAGATAAAAGCATCCGTGCCGGTATTAAAGTGGCTACGGAAAACGCGCATCCTTGGATTCGTAGCTTGAAGCAAGGATGGCAACTAGACTACGGACAAGCGTGCCAAAATGTAATCAAGAATAAGGTACGCAAGGCCGCTAAGGCCGCGATCAAGGCGCTAAACTACGATTTTGGTGCAGTAGACGTAGCGCTTTTAACCAGCGGTAAAGTTATAGTGTTTGAAGTTAATAGCGCTCCCGGATTAGTAACACCAAATACCGCGATTGCGTACGCTAAAACTATTGAGGAACGCTTTTGCTAACACTAAGAATAGATACCCCCAAAATCGTTGAAGGTCTAAGCTTTTATATCGCTTATATAGGATCTCAAGCTTCAAAGCTCCCACAGATTAAATTCTTAGCGGAGGAATCAGAGCTTCGATGCTTAGAAACAGACGAACGATACGGTAGAATGCCCCACGCTTCTAAAGAAGATTATTGGGAGCTACACGCCAAGATTTTAGCAAAAAATCCAAACTATAAAATAGAGGCGATAACTAAATCTAATTGGATGCGCGAAAACTGTAAATATGAATCGGTATGTCAACACGGAATTCGCAGGTTTGTAGATTCAGTTTATCTAGCGTTTCCGAACATAATTATTATTTTTAATAATCTTCGTTTTGAAAATAGGGAGGAATGGAATTTGTCTAAAGACTCCCTCCATTTAGAGGGAGACGTTAACCACGAATGTGGTTGTAATAAGCTCGAGAAGTTAAAACAAAGTTTTATAATTAAAACGGCAGAAGAGGACGCTAAGTTAGCGGCGCGCGAAAAAGAAGAAGTTATTAAAAAGGCGCCAACTAAGGCGCCAACTAAGACGCCAACAGTGGCGCACACTAAGGGGCACACTAAGACCTACTCAGCGGATACTAAATGGATAACACTAAAATAAAAACATTCATAAAATCAGTAGTTTCCTCATTCAAAAAGGTAACCCCAGACTGGTCGCCCCCTCATAAAACTATTTACAATGAGGCGCGCAAGCTTAACATGAAGGCCGTCATTGACGGTCATGACGAAAAGGCGTTTGATAAGACCTGGCTTAAACGGTTTGAAGATGGCGCTTTAGAGGATGATGTAATAAAGGTTAAACTGGTGGACGGTGCTTCTAATATAATCGTCCGTTTTAGATCGAACGACTTAAGGGAAATTCACACAGTTTAATGGGAAAAAGAAAGAAAAAGAAAGTGTATAAAAGTTATATGTCAAACGGCATAATCCTTGCCCCCTATAAAGATGGTGGCGGTTATTGTCGAATGGAGTTTTATACCGTGTTTGGCGCTAAGGACGCTTTTAAGAAGGCTAAAAATAACACGGTAAAGGCGCTAGATGGCATCCATCTAGACATAGATACATCTTACTTTTTCATTCAAGAGCGCGATGGTGGTTACAAGTTTATTGACCCGGAAGAAAAGTAAATGGCCACCGGAAAAGGGCGCGGTTAATACCCCTAAGGTTAAAAATGCGTACATTTCTCGCGCCAATATAAGGTTAAAAATGCGTACATTTCACCTAGTTTGTGCCTGTATTTCGTTTAGTTGTTTACCTATTAATTACGCCTTTGGGCAGGTAGGTTGGTTTATGTTTAATCTTAGCGCTGGGCTTCTTAACCTAGTGCTTAGGTGGAGTATCCCTATTCCAAAGCAACCAATAGGCAAATAGTGGGCACAGGAGATTATTATTGGAGTGTTTGGTTTTCTTAATACTTGGCTTAGGCGTCGGGCTATTTTTAGGTGTAATCATAACGTCTGCATTCCGCGCCTAACAAAATGGCTTAGAGTATTAGCAGGAACACAAAACGCCTCAATAAAAAGAACCGGGGCCTTAGACGGAGAAAAATGGAAACCTACGAAGATAAGTTAAACGAGTTAGTTAACAATGCGCCTAACATGTCGTCATTAGACGTGGCGCGGGAAATGCTTGAATTAGTTAAAGGCGGGTGTTCCCAAAAGGAACTAGCCGCAAAGCTTAGTAAAAGCGCGCCTTGGGTAAGTCGCACGCTAACCACACTAAAACGCGGTTCGCCAGAACTTTTAGACGCCTGGGAAAATAGGACATTACCTATTGATACCATTATGAATATTTCGATGCTCCCGTTAGACGAGCAACCAGCAGCTATAGAAGAGGGTAACGCGCCAAGGCGCGGAGGTAAGATCACCGTGGTTAAGCAAACCAATGAAATGCTTAATCTATCCAAGGACGCCCCTCCTGATTTAAGATACGTTCAAGGAATGCGCGACATGATGCGCTTTATGCGAGGGGACATTAAATCGGAAGAATTCGCCGATGAGTGGCGGGAATATGTGGATTCTATACCGTCCTAGGCCCCTTAAGTATAAAACTATTGACAAAACCTTCACAAGCACTATACTAATGTTAAACATCTATTAACGTACTTATTGAAGAAAGGATTGACAATGATCCCAGGATACAAGACAACGGAATTTTGGTTAACTTTAGTCGCTTACGCGGTAGCCCTCTTTCTCGCCAGCGGTTTTTTTCCAGACACACACGTCGCTATTAAGGTAGCCTCGTTAGTAGGCGCGTTACTAGCCCAGTTAGGCTATACCGCGAGCCGCGCGAAGCTTAAGGCGGCCGAATTAGCTAAGCCAGTTGAACCCGTTCTGTAGCCGGGTTGGATAAATGACCTACGTAGCCCTCACACTCCTAGGGCTTTCTCTAGGGGTGTTTTTTTACGCCTTACGTATTATTAATCAATATCGAGAAGATACGGATGAAGCGTACCGCTCATTAATGGAAGCGCGTAAAGACGCGGCCGACGCTAATCTTGCTAAAGCAATCTTAGAGGGAAATCTCCGCGAAACACAGTACGCTTTAGTTGAGGAAACGAAAACCTTACGTCGCGAAGAAAACGCTAATCGTGTCTTGAAAAAGGAAATTACCACCACAAATGAATTCCTTAAGAAACTTGCTAGCGGTAAGGCTACTAGCGGCGACCTTGTTAATGAGTGGTTGTCGAAACTGTCCCAAAATATCGACGCCGCCCGCGCAGATAATAACCGTTAAAGAACCTTGCATGGACCCTCTGCCGGTCTTAGATGTGCCTAAGTGGCCGGATAAGACGGGAGGGGTTTATGTGTTAGATGAGGGATTGGTTATGCGCTTCAGTGTACTATTAGGTACGTTAGTAACCTACATAGAGGAACAACAGGCTAAATGTCTGAAAACGAGCGAAGATTAAAACATATCAGTTATATAGTTCCCAAGGGTTTTTGGCTTATACTACCAATATTCGCTTTTATATTATCTTTTATTCTAACGCTGGTAGTTAGATGACAATCAAAATCTATAACGCACAAGACGTTTTAATATCCCTTCACCAATTTGAACTTGGCCAGTACCACGAATTCAAACGAGAGATGAATTATATAATAGATACGCTACTAAATCCTTTAAACAGTAAGGGCCTACGGGTAGAAGTTACTAAGAACGCCGGTAACGGCCCTCTCAGTTTTGAAGAGTAGGGGTTTAAAATGAGTTTCTGGATATGGCTTTTAATAGTTATAGGTTTGGGTTTTATGGTAGGCTTATATGTTTATGGAACATGGAGATAAAACATGCCATACTGTCCCGATTGTGATTCTGATAACGTAGACTGGCGCCCTGGACGCGCGTGGTGCTTAGAGTGCGAATGGGAAGGCTCTCCTTATGATTTAAACGATGCCAAGAGATTATATGTAGATCCCGATGACGCGGGCAACTAATGCCTAAATGTGTATATGAGGACGACAACGGACCGTGTAAAAGCAAGGGTAAGGGAGATCCCCCGCTTTGCACCAAACACGAAAATAGCGATATAGAGGTATACGAAATTATAGATGCGGTTTTATCGCATCCGGCGGGTAGTAAGATCGTCAAAAAAATCAACGACGTGCTGGACGGCGCGGCCGGATTTATCGATAAACTTAAGGCGGGCCAGATGCCTTCTTTTAGCGGGGCAAAGCCTAAGATAGTAGTTAAAAAGCGAAGCCCTCGTGAAATCTTACACTTTGGCCCAAACGAGGAGTTAGACGAAAAGAAGGTTAATGAGCGTCGCAACGCGCTAGCACACCTAGCCCATCCAGATAAGGGAGGTTCTAAAGAGGCTATGGCGGAAATTCTCGAAGCGGCTAATGAATTAAAGAAGGATTTAAAGAAATAAATCGGCAGCTCGTGAGAGCATCCCGAAAAGATAGAAGGGCATGTCGAAACGACAAAGACATCTAAAAATTCCAAGATCGTTAATGATCAATGGACAGCGTTGGAAAATATTTGCCGAGCCTAAATTGCCTAAGTGGGCTAAAAAAATAGGGGTTGACCTAAAGAAAGAGAACGCATGGGCCATGACATGGCCTATAAAAAGGGAAATTCATCTGGCTAAGGAGTTAAAAGGTAAACCACGAACACGAGATATGGCTTTAATACACGAAATATTACACGCAACAATGCCTATAGATGAAAAGCAGCGTAAGCAGATTATGGGGCCTACCGTCGAAGAACGCGCAGTTACCTATATGGCACCTAGGCTAGTAAAGGTTTTAAAACAGTTAAAATGGGCAAAATAAGGAAAAACACAAAAATGGGCAAAGTAGGACTATTAATAGCGGCGCTTCTTTCAGTAGCCTGTGACCCAATCGGTGACGCGCGCGACGAGTGTGAGGAAGTCTTTGAACAAAAGTATCAAGAGGTAAAGGACGATATCTGGAATCAATGTACCTCATATTACGAGGAATACGTAATCCCAGAGATTGAAGGGCAAATAGATCAGCTAATGGTAGATCTAGAGAACTGGTTTGCCGTAGCAATTAAAAGTTTAGAAACGGATTACATGACCCGGCTGGGTTGCATCCCCAACAGTTCGGCACTAGGTTGGGACTGTAGCACGGCGGAAATTTGTTTACCTTAGTTATATGGATACAAAAATGAAAAAGAAAACCGTTTGGATATTGCTTGATACAGGGGACATGGCCTGGTATTTCCCAACAAGAGAAAAGGCGCGTCGTGTACAAAACGGGTTTAGTCTAAACTCGTCCGCTCCAAAACCTCGTGGCCCTTATAAACTAGAGGTGCCTATTTTTCGTGGCCCTTATAAACTAGAGGTTCCTGCATAAAAATGGATAACCCTCTTAAGTGGACCTGCGCTTGCTGTAAACAATCATTCTATGGCGATAACGCTAAGTCTTTTGTTACCCGTGGTGTTTATACCGGTATTAAATTAAAAGACTTGTGCTGGTTCTGTGTCAAGTCTGGCTGTAATTTACATGGTGTACATACTTGTCAGTACCCTACTCTAATTCGTAAGTATAAAGAGTTTGAGGAGGGTGAGAAAAAAGAACGCGCCTTATCTGGGACCAAAATTAGTATACGGAACCAAGGTATCGCGGTTTGGTTGGACAAATCCCAAATAGATTGTCTTATAGAGGAATTAAATGTCATCAGAAACAACCTTTAAAGTACCCCTAACGAAAATTCTTGAACTGTCGCCCCACTCTAACGCTGATCGTTTAGAGTTAGCACGAGTGTATGGGTTCCAGGTAATTGTGCCAAAGGGAGTATATAAACCCGGCGATGACGTAATATATGTACCTATAGATTCAATTCTGCCTAAGGACTTAGAGGAAGCTCTTTTCCCGCCAGACGCTAAGATTAAGCTTCATAATCATAGGGTACGCCAGATTCGTATTCGTGGGCTTGCATCACAGGGGATGTTAATTAATCCCGCCGAGATTGGGGTTACATTCAAGCGTACCGAGGTAGATTTACGCGAACAATTAAATATCATTAAATATGAGCCCCCCGCGCGACCGGGAGGAATCCCAGGCGCCCCAGGCCAAAAGAAGGTTAAGCGCGATAATCCCAACTTCCACAAGTACAACGGGGTCGATAATATTAAATGGTTCCCAAACTTCTTTAAGGAAGATGAGGAGGTTGTTATCCAGGAGAAACTACACGGAACCAATTGTCGCGCCGGCATCCTACCATACGTGCCACGAACTTTATGGCAACGTATTAAGAAGTGGTTTGGATTAGCGCCACCATATGAAAACGTGTATGGTAGCAATAACGTCGAGATTTCCTCAAAGCACAATTGGAACGGTGGTTGGTACAGTGAGGATATATACGGCGCCACGTTAAAACGATGGGACGTGTTCTACACACTAAAACGAGGCGAGGTTGTATATGGCGAAATCGTAGGTCCCAAAATTCAAAAGAACTATGAATATGGGCTTGACGAGTTACACTTTGTACTCTTTGATGTTAAGGTTTTACAAGCAGACGGTAAGCTCGAGTACCTAAACCCCGAGGAAGTCGAGATATTCGCCAAGGCACGTGGTTTTGAAATGGTGCCCGTCTTATATCGTGGGAAGTTTACACAAGAAGTTGCTTATAAGTTAAGTCGGGGCGCGTCGGTTTACGCACCAGTTCAAAAGGTACGCGAAGGTGTGGTTATAAAGAGCCGGTTTGGGTACGACGGTAGCGGAAGCAAGCGGGCGTTAAAGTATATTAACGAAGACTATCTAGACAAGGCTGATAATACGGACTATCATTAAAAAATGAAACTAGGAGAAAACGATGTCACCACCCCCGAAAAACGATTGGTTAGAAGTTAATTTACCCTGGCGCGTAGGAATAGTGAGTTTTAGACGTCATCCTGCATGTCGTTCTGGAACGTATATTGAAATGAAAAAAGGTGATACTGGTAATATTGTGAAATACCTAATTGGTGATATAAACGAATTAGGGGGCGGGTGTGACGATTATCTTGCTATCCGTGATAATGATACCGTTTTACGGTATAAAAGAATTAAATACGAATAAATATGAAAAAACATATAAAAATGCACAGATGGGTAGTTTTAGTTGTATATCCTCAGTACGAGCAGTATAAAGCGGCTGTTTATAGTGAGGTTTTTGATTCTAGGGCTGAGGCCAGGCAATTTATAAAAAATACCCCCAAAAAGATTGCTGTTGGTCTTAGGGCGATGTTATCAACCCCCAAAAAGATTGAGTTTAGTGTAGAGTCCCTCCAGCAGGTAACCTAATACCAAGATAACCAATGAACGTCCTCCTAGTAAGCACCTATAAAGTCGCTTGTGGCATCGCGACCTACGCGGAAAACCTCGCCCGCGCATTAGCGCCACACGCTAAGGTTTTTATCGCCGCCGAATCTTTATCAAAGGACTTAGTACACCGAACGGAAAACGTTGATAACGTTCAAGTGTACCGTCTTTGGAAACGATCGGCACCTTTCGATTCACAGTTCGGTCTATCCGCTATCTTAAACTTTATAAAAACGTCTGGAAAGCCGGACGCGGTACATATTCAGCACGAATTTGGACTATTCCCAGACAACGCCGGTTTTTGGAAGTTTGTAGACGCCCTAGAAACTTTAAAAATTAAGGTAGTAATAACCTTTCACACCGTCTCATTCAGTAACGTTGGATTTTTTAGAACTCGCAATATTTCGGTGATTGCACATACAAAAGAAGGGTGTTTAGTTCTAGGTCAATATCTACCAAATAAGTACTTGATACTCCACCCCGTTAGCAGGGTGCCCAAGGGGCCAGAAAAGCCCCTAGATCACGGGTTTTTACATTGGCTAGTTCCGGGCTTTATAAGCCCCTCTAAAAACGTCGAGGAGATTATTAAGGCGTTTGGTGAAAGTTGGAATACTTGTAGTAAACTACACATTGTAGGTTTATGTAGGGATCCCAACTACTTAGCTAAACTCAAGTCCCAGATTACTAGTTACTCCCTCGAAGAATTTATAAATATTGACGAGGGGTTCAAATCTGATGATGAAATAAACGCTTATCTTAGAACGGTGGACGGTATTATTTTAGGAGGATTAAAAACTAGCCCTTATTCTGCATCAGGACAGTTAGCGCAGGCACTTGGCGCGGCCCGTCTCGTCTTAGCAAAAAACATACCTATATATAAATCACAGTTTTCACAGAACATTATACACTTTAACTCTGCGGAAGAATTGGCTAAATTATTAAGATGCTTCCCAGGTATAAAGCAAAATAATCTAGAAGGTGTTGAACACTCTAATTATATAACCTGGCCTGATGCCGCGCTTAGACATTTAGAGATTTATCGGCAACCCTAGGATTTACCCGGCGGCCTTAGGTTTACCGTAGACCTAGCCCTTAAAGTCATGTATAATCGAATACATGATTCCCGCCTTCGTGTCTCCAATTCTAAATAAAAACGGACAAGCTTATGTAAACTCTGGGTGGGGGGACGATCGCTCTTATCGTGGGGCTGGCAAAGTACACAACGGTCTAGACTTTCCCGCGTCGATAGGAACGCCGGTTATGGCGGTTGCTTCTGGCACTGTTGTTGCGGCTGGGGATGTTACACCGAACCCCGCTGGTAAGATGATAGTTATTCAACACGCAGGTGGTTGGTTTTCAAGATACCTACATCTTAATAAAATTCAGATTTCAAGCGATCAAAATGTGTCTGCTGGTCAGCAAATAGGAGAGTCAGGGAATTCTGGTATTAAGGAAAGCGCTGCACATCTACATTTTGATATACGAGCAACCCAGGCCGCTGTTAATGAATATGTAGGAAGGTTTGGTAAACCAACAAATACACAGTTTCCTGGTGACTATGTTTCTGGAGGTTACGGTGTACCGGGAGAGCCTCTAATTCCCGCCACATATGATCAGCGTGTTAAAGATCGTGCAGCCAAACTAGGTATTAAATTGTACGTTGGTATGGGTATAACTACCCTATTGATAGTCGGCGGATTAATTTACTATTTGGTTGGATAATAAGGCCCAATACAATCATTATAATATTTAGCGTTCTTAGCTAGCTTAGGATTTCGTTTTGTCCACGCCGCAGCATTTAATCCATAAATACGTATTGTTTTTAAGGTAGCCGCTAATCCCATATTATGGACCATCGCTAAATAGAAATAAACGTCGGGAGGATAATGGGAAGCTAATTTCGCCTCTTTGATAATACTAACTAAACGCTTTTCCATAAGACGACAGAAAATTCTCGTAGACGTAATCAGGTTAAGTAAATCCGCATCAGGCTCTCCCATTTCTTTGGCTTCGGATTTAGATAACTGAAAGATACCATAGGTCATAAAACCATTAGGCTCCGTGTCCACTTCGTTACATGCCCTACCGCTTTCGTGCTCCGCTACCGCTAACAAAAAGTGATCGGGCAGTGACGTGGCGATATACTTAGCCGCTGCCACTATGTCTAAAGGCTTCGCCAGTAAAGCCTTAGCGCGATCAGTTGATCGTGCGTAGGTAATGACTGGATATACGTATTCTTCTTTACGCGGCATCTGGATCTCCGTTATAATGCATCAAATAGCCAGCTAATTTTAAAGCTCTTTCAGAATCTTGGGGACAATATTTAGTCTGATCCACGAACACCTCTTTTTATTTCTAATTTTTGTTTTAATTCTTCTTCATGAAGTTTTTCTAATACTCTTGGAATTAAACGCAAAACAGCGGGTGCGTGTCTTCCTGAGATCCAGCACGTTCTACGACTAACACCTTTATCATCAAACTCCCTCATAAAACTATAGCTGAACATCTTTGTTCCGTCTATCTTAATTTTATAGGTTATAACGGCCTCAACTATGCCGTCTTCATCTACAATTGTACATAACTCAGAAAAGTCTTCCCGTGGCATAAATTCCTCCTGTGTTAGCCTAATTGTCTAATCCCATTACTAGTACGTACATATAGAACCCAATCTCCGACCCCGCGCTCTTTAATCTTGAATTCGTCGCCGGGCTGTATACTATAACGTGTAACGAATAGCTTTGCCGCGTAGCGAAGACTACAGCGATCGGGCACGGATATGGTTCGATTGGTACCGTTTGGTATGTTTACTAAGAATTGTTTTAATGCCATGTTAGTCTCCTTACTTCTTTTTAGGACGCATTCCGTCCGAAATTGCGTCCAACTCCGAGCGACGATCGTGATCGACGTAGCCCGCCGCAACGTTAATCGTCGCCCACTGCATATGTGATTGCAGTTTAACGATATCTCCGCCCGTAGCCTTTAAAAACTCTACCGCGTAAGTTCGACGTAAACGGTGTGGATGTAGCTGCTCTGGGGGGATTCCAATCTTCTCCCCAACTAACTTTAAAGCGCGCGAAACTTGTTGCGCGGCACTAGACTGCTTCGTGCTATCCTTGCCCTTGGATCTTAGACTAATTAGGTCACGAACGTGTTTCCAGCCCTCTGTCTTTAACAACACGTCTACGTATTCTAAGATTGGTTTAATACTAATCTCATACCGCTTCTTACGCTTACCTTCATAAATCAAATACCCGCTCGCCTTACCCCTAACTAACTCTTCGCGCGTCATACGCAGTACGTCGCCTACGCGCGTTCCGCGCACGGCCATTATACCAAGCGCGGCTCTTACGTTAGGGGCTATGTAACTGGCTTTGTCTACCTCGTCTATTAGCTCCTCCCACTCCTCCCGTGATAATGGTACCTTTGTAATCTTACGCTCTGGAGGGGGAAGTCTGAAATCCATAAGCTTTTCTAATAGCTCGTTATCCTTATTGAATTTACACCACGCGCGTAAGGCGGCCATAGTTCGGCGCTTAGTCTTAGGAGCTAGCTCTGGATTACGCAGACGAATAAGCGGATCGTCGGTAACGTAGGATAGTTTAATATCTAAAGCATAGCCTTCGGCCGTTTCCGGGTCGCGGCCACGCATAGTTAGCCAGTCCTTAAAGTCTTGAATTTTACTTAAATTCATATTTTTAGGCCCTAGCAGACTCCACAGATTTAATCTTAATTTTGACAAAATCCGGTCTTATAACCATCGAGATTATTAAAGAGTCTGGCTCGTTTTCTGGTTTAACGACATATACTATAACAGCATGACGATTTTCATAACTTATAACTCTAGAAAAACGTTTATGAATAACTGCACCATAATGGATTAAATACGCGCCTAAGGATTTATGAATCTGTTTTAAAGTAATACTAAAAGGAACTTGATTAAGTAGTCCATAAAGCATCTCGGAACCTACTATTTCTTCTATATCATGAATTCTTCTTTTTAATTTAGGCACCAATAAAGTAGTCATTGTAGAAAAATATACCATTAAACTTGACAAAAAGCAATTAAAAGTTTACATTTGTGGTGTAATTTTTTCCGGGATAGCACAATAGGTCGTGCGCTTGTCTGTTAAACATGAGTATGTAGGTCCGAATCCTACTCCCGGAACCCCTATGAAAATTCCTCAGTTTACATATTGTGATTGTAACTGTTTTGATAAAATAAACAAAAAATTTACACCTCTAGATTTTAAATCCGAGGTTGCTGCGTTAAAACAATGGGCGCTATTAAAATTGGCCGGCCGCGTATATTGGGGCATTCACGTTAATCAAAAACACATGCTAATTGATCCCAATGCGACTCCTTAGTATAGACCCCGGATTACGTAACTGCGGCGTGGCTTGCTTTGAAAACGGTAAGCTCTCCTTTGCCCGTTTGGTTAAATCTGATAAGAAAAATCCCATGCCGATGGCATTAGCTGACATGGTAAACGCCCTGGTTAAAGATGTCGGTAAGAAGTTTGACGCGGTGGTAATTGAACAACCGATGATCTATCCAGGTCGGAGGGGTAAAGCTAGGGCTAGTGATATCCTGAATTTAACCGCCGTGGTTGGGGCTATATGCGGGGAGTATAGAGGGTGTGAGGTTGTTACTTATAAGCCTTTTCAATGGAAAGGGCAGTTACCGAAAAAAGTATGCGAGTTTCGAGTAAAGAAAAAATTATCAAAAGAGGAATTGAAGAAAGTTAAACTAGCGGGGGCTTTAAGTCATAATATCTGGGATAGTATTGGGATTGGGCTTCATTACCTACAAAACGTGCTTCCATCTAGTTCTTAACGCAATTTTACTAACTGTTCCAGGGGATATGTTGTAATCCTTAGCAATCGTATTTAAATCTTCCTTATTTGCACGTCTAACTCTAATTTCACGTATAATATCCGCAGTCAATTTAGCCTGAAGGTTGTTCTCTCCACATTGTTTAGCTGTCCCGATTATTTCATGTCTAGGTAACTTAGAACGCCCTTTCTTCCAACAATCTATAGAATTATCTCTTAAAGTACCTAACCACAAATGTGCAGGCTTGACACATCTAGGATTATCACAAGAATGACATACATTTAGACTATCTGGATTAATACCTGTAGCCAAAAAGTAGGAAACTCTATGCGCTCTATGTAAACGGTGCTTTCCTATACTATCGTCCTGAATAGAGAACAAACCGTATCCTCTAAGATCCACCGAAGTTGTCCACTCCCAACAATCCCCGTCTTTGTTAACTTTTTTCCAAAAACGCACAATGTCGCTAGAGGATAACTCCGGAATAATTAAGGTTCCCAAGGTACTAATCTCCCCCGTTCATCAAATTTTTCTTCAGCTTTCTTTTTCCAGGAAGTCATTAAAGCAGGCTTACACGAATTTGGCACTTTAGTAATATATTTATCTGCACCCTTAACCATAAGGGCTGCTTGTCGATACGCAGCGTCATGGGTTTTTTCTTCAAGTAGCTCTGTAATGCACTCGTCGTGAATCCAAAACACCGGGCGCGAACCAAATAAAGGAGAAGGACTTTTAAATGTAAACTCTGAATCTTCAGACGCTCCGATATAACATTCTCGTGTTATATTATATAAAGCTTCTTTGCCTCCGGTTGCTGTTAAATGTTGAAAATTATGATTAGCTAATTCCGTGTAAGTGACGCCCCCTCGAACAAATCCAGTAATATGATGTTTATATACAGTATTTCCGAATCCAGTTAAACTTTTTATAAATCTAAAATACGGATCTGCCTCTATATATCTGGTACGCCATTTACTATATAATTCACGCGCTTTATCAATTGAGAGTGTTACGCCATATCCCTTAGCATATTCCACTAGAGCTTCTTCTCGCATAGCTCCAGGACAACCAAAATTAAAAACCTTCCCTAGTTGGCGCCCTTCTGCAATTTTAGGATCTTTTTTATTTGTTACAGCCTTATCGTACGGAATTTCTAACAGGTCGGCAGAAAAAGCAAGATGTGGATCACGACCAGCGCGAATATCCTCTGCCATTATAGAAATACCAACTAAATCAAGACAGCACTGTGCCCAACTTCTTAATTCAGCGGTATCTAAATCCGTTGAACAATAAACAAACCCTGGGCGAGGTTCAAAACACTCACGCGTTTTTCCTGACCTGGGAATATTTTGTAAATTCCCAACGGCGTCTGCACTACCACAAGAAGTTCGCCCAGAAGTTACTAATACATTCCAAGCCGGATTAAAAGGAACATCTGTAGCCTGTAATAATAAAGGAAGAAAAGTTCCGCACTCTTTATCTAAACTAGTATGTTTTGCAATTAATACTAAATCGGAATCTCCTGAGGCTTCTAAAGCCTCACGATTTGTAGATATGTTATCTTTTTCAGTTAAAGGAGGCGTACACTTCTTTGACTCGTATGCCTCAATTACACGTTTACGTATTAAATTTAAATCTTTTGTACCATCACTACGAACTAAGCCAACTTCTTTTAATTTATATAATGCTTTATCTCGCTCTGTAATAAGATGATCACGTAAAGCCTGTGTTTTGGCTTTATTTGTTTTGACTCCCCAAACGGACATCAGATGTAAAGCCCAACTAGATTTTGTCTGAAGAATCCGCGTAGGGATCTCCGCACCCGCATATTCTAATTGCTTCGCATTAACTTTATGTGTCCATAAGGCGTCATCCTCTGCGTATCTAACAGCCTCCGAGGGATAATCCTCTACATCAAGCCCATCCAATTCACCGTAACGTAGTCGCCAAGTGTCTTTACCCTTAGCAAGATCGTTATGAAACCAACGAAGGACATACTGTTGTAAACTGTGCTTTGTCTTCAGCCTACGTATCGTACCGTCCGGCGCCTTGTAATCACAGAAATCGTGATTGCCCTCCGCAATATCAATTAACTTTCCGTTAACCATAGTATCGTATACGCGGCCCTGTTCGTATAATTTAAAAACTGGAACCAATAAACGAGGATCTTGATTAACCGCTATGGCGAGGTCAAAGCAAATATGGTGCCCACAAATGTTTACATCAGAGTTAATTAACTCCCAAAGTGACTTTAACCAATCTTCGCGTTTCAAAAGTCTCTTAGTGATCCCATCACTAATGGAGCCACAAACTAAACGTGGGACTAGGAGGCCATTTCTAATAGGGAACGTTTCGCAATCGATGGCTATAAACTTACTCACGCTTTTTACCACACCATTGACACTCGTTAAAGTATACGTGCCATAGGCCCAGCAGTCTACGCCGATAGTAATAGTGTATACCATGAGCACAGAACCAGCCCATTATTTTCTCAGCAATAGAAGTACCCATAGGGCACCACCCAGCACGAGCCAATTCCAAAGAAAATAGGCGTTAGTTAAGCCAACAAACTTAGATAAAAGTAAAGCGGCCACGATTCCGATTGACGCGAAAGTGGCCGATACTAGTAGTTTACCCACCTAACACGTCCAACGCCCTGAAATAGCGCGTTCTAACTGTTTCTTTAAACCACTATGCTCAATAATCAATCGCTCTATAATAGAACGATTTTCCTCGGACACCTCGGGCCTGTTGCAAACATCCTCGTACATCTTTTTAATCTGTGCGGTGGTTAACACTATCCGCTCCAACCCTGCTTCTTTAACTCGCCGACAATATCAGGGGCCTTCCATCCTGGTGGCTTGACAATTTTACCGTGCTCATTAATAAGTACACCGTTAACGAACTTCTCCATGTTAGAGCGATGTACCTCATCAAACACAGGATCGTCGTTGACACCAAACGCAACATAAGCGCCTGCCGTCACATAATTAAGATCCGCAAGAGCATCAATCGCCTCAATAAAATCCGCTTTAGGCACCATTCGACGCCGACCCAAATCGTGTGCTAGGTGAATTGGATCTACGCCGCATGCTTCAACAAACTCCATAGCCTCTTCCATAATTAATCGTGCGCGTAGTTCCTTGGCGCGAAAGGCGGGGTACTCGCCAATATAGCGAGTACCTTCGCCTTGAGCTACGCCGGCGGTCTTGTGGAAATTAACCACTAAATCTCGATATCGGGACATTTACTTAACCGATGACTTTAAGGCTTCGCCGTCCCCGTCATAACGTGACCACTGCACTAAAGTGAAGTCCTTACCTGCCTGGGTCTTCTTCTTAACCGCAATTGCCTTAAGCACGGTACCTTGGCACGGCTGCTCCTTGGAGATAACCATCTCGGTACCGGCGGAGTCTACATCGTCATAAGGCGTATCGGTTAACACCGCAACGAATTCTCGAACGTTGCTTAGTGCCGGGGTACCGGGCTGTAGCTTAACAAACCAGTTTACCCGCGATCCCACGGGATACTTAGGATTCGTTGACTCTAGAACCTTAGCCTCTACACCAAAAAAGTTAATCTTCTTGAAGTCCGACACGCCAGCGTTACACTCTAGAATTTCTAGCGTAAAATTTCCACTCTCGTCAAAATAAACGCGACCTGACTTAGAAGCATTACCAATGTCATCAAATAATCCTGGCATTTTTATTCTCCTTTTTATCTGTCGTTGCATCCATCGTTGAATCTACTATAGTGTCTTCTACTGGTTTGTCAATAGGATCTATCAAATCTTTCATTAACTTCTAATTTCCTAATTATTTGTGAACTATTTAATTTTTGTCGCTGACCCTGAGTCTCCTCAATCAAAACTGCATCTTCTAAAGCTTTCTCAAAAGCGTTTTTAAACTCCGGTGTGTGTAGATAAACGTGGTACTCAACTTCATCGGCCTGTTGTCCAGGTCGGTGTAAACGCCCGATTAGCTGCTCCCACGCGGCTCCTGAGGCCGGTGGCGACGTAACTAGGGCCTTACTCCATGACTGTAAGTTCTTGCCTTCGCTCTGGGCTTTAATAGAGCACACTATAACCGGCTCTTTGCTCTTATCTACTAATGAAGCGTCTGCCCCTTGACCGTAAAGATTCCAACCGCCGGCTCGCGCGATCATTTCGCCTATAACGTGATGCTCATACCAAATAATCCCACCTTCGCCATTTTTAATCTGTTGTCGGCCCCATCTAATCGCATCCTTAAGCATGTAGTGGTCAACCCAAACTGGGATGGTGTCTGGCTCGGGCCGATGCTTCACTGCCACCCACCCTCCAAAGGTTTCACTTTTCCATCTACCATCGCGTGCCGCGTTGAATAGAAGTAGCGGACTATCCATTCCTGGTATATTTGTATGAAGTAATCTTCCGCGTATCTCGCGGTGCCACGCGCGCCTAGCACGAACCCATTCCTCGTCTTTAATACCGCCGGGCCAATCCCACTTATAATAAAATCCACAACACAACTGTCGCGCGACACGCATTAAAGACATTGCGTCGGTTAACTCTTCTTCACCGATCTCCCAGGTTGTGTACAAATCTTTAAGTGCGGCTTCTACCTTAGGAGGTTTCTCCAGCGCGCGTTCGATAATTAATAACGAGGTGCCTATTGAACTGTCCGTGCTGGCCACCACTCCGGGTGTTTCGGTTAATCTTCTTTGAAAACCCTCACGTACATTTTCCTCTGGTGTACAAAACTGGGATAGTACCCCAGGCGGTTTTGGATCCTCAGTAATATCAATAGCTTCGGCCCAATCCTCCAAGTCCTTGTAATTATTCGGAATTGGCGCTTTATCTTTCAACGCGAGTGTAAGTAGATGGGCATAATCCATCATCGAACGACGCATGAAGGAACCGGATAAGGTGACAAGTCTTGTTGTTGGATATTTTTTCATGTAACGAAGAAAGCGTCTAGTGCGCGCGCTTGACTTTATGCGCAGTTTATGGCCTTCATCGCAGATCACTAAATCTGGTTTTATTCTTTCTAAAATCTCAGCTTTCTTTGCCGACGATAACTCACTATACGCAACTACAAAAATTCGATTTAATGGTAAATTAAAATGTTTTCGATAAAGAGGAATGTCTCTCTTTAATAATTGATTACGTAACTCTGGCTTCACTAACAAGACAGCGCGTTTACTATTCATTGCTTCTGGCAGTAACAACGCAATCAACGTCTTACCCCCGCCTACGCTAATCGGAAAGAAACCGCCGTTGTTTTGCTGCGCTTCCCAAAGCGCCGCCGTTTGAAGCGGTCGCAACTTCATTCGTCCGCCACGACAGGCAAACACGGGCGTAATATCGGGAATCTTTTCAACCTTACCACTAGACTCGAGCGTGACCGATCCGTCCTTCTCAACGGTTAGTTTACGTCGAGGCAGATTCAGAATACGGATAAATTCCCCGCTAGAATCTACGGGAGCGCGATGTAGGGCTTTTAAAACAGAACTATTCCCCACTGGCCGGGGGAAGCCGCTGGCAAGTAATTTTTCGCTTAATTTACTCACCTAAACTCTTAATCCACTCAAGTAATTCTTTCAAATCATCACGAACAATCTTCGCGCCAAAGTAACAGCACCCCAAATCCAAGTTTTGGTGGTGCTCTAATATCCAGGCCATTTGACTATCCGCCGCTTCTAAAATTAAAATTGCATCTTCTCTATTCATTTTTATCTTCCTTGTTTTCAAATTTTTCACACACCTTCCAGGCATCATAAACAACGTCTGCGGCTTCTTTTATATATACGGAGGCGTCTAATAATGCACAGGCAAGTTTTTTTCTATCTCTTTTTAAATCGCCGTCGGAATCAAGCTTAAGTTTACTTGACAGATAGTAAAGAAAATCACTTAAAGCATCATAGCGTAAATTGCTTAACATCATAGCAAGTTCTGCCGGCGATAGAACGCGGCTCGTATCTATGGTTATCTGGGTAGGATGCTTAGACATCACACACCCCGCTTCGACACGCGCCGCCCAGGGTGCCTGCTAGGCTATTACCAACCGCCGTCAGAGCCTCCTCTACACTTAAAGGTGTTAATGGCTGATTTTCACGACTTCCTTCCGCGTACATAGTAACTCCCTTTAGTTCAGGTAAATATTCCATTAACAACTCGCTCAGTTCTTCGACGCTTACTCCAGGCATTACATTTATAGTCTTACTGACGGCGTTGTCAATATGTCTCTGACAAACTCTCTGCATTTCAAAATGATCTCTTAAACTTAAATCATAAGTGCCTTGAAAGTGCGACGTATCTACCCCGTCTTTAACAAACTGCTCGAATAGAGGGTGTACCAAAACTTCTGATTTGCGGATGTCCCCATCCCACCATTTGCGAATGTATGCCGGCGCAAACACCGCTTCAATACCTGACGAAACACCACTAACCATAGAGGTAGTCCCTGTAGGGGGTAACGTCAAGAGCGCGCAATTTCTAATACCGTACTTTTTGATAGCCTGACGAATCGTCGGCTTGAGTGTTTTAATAAAGTTTGATTTTAGAAACTTCTCGGAGTCAAAAACTGGGAACGCCCCTTTCTCCTTCGCTAATTCAATGGACGCCTCATAGGCACGATTCTTAATAAACTTCATAACACGATCAACAAATTCAAGTCCTTCGGGCGACGTGTACTTGAATCCCATCTTAAGTAACATGTCGTGTAAACCCATCACGCCTAGCCCTATGCGACGGATGTTACCGCAAGTGTCCTTAATTTCTTGAAGCGGGTAGGTGTTCACCGTGAGAACGTTGTCTAGAAAACGAACGGCCGTTTTAACCGCTTCCTCCAAGTCGGACCACTGAAAGCCCCCTTCAACAAAACGTGGTAAAACTATGGAGCCAAGACAGCAGCAATCATACTCGGTAAGCCAAATCTCCCCGCAAGGATTTGTAATTATTAGGTTTTTCCAGTACCAAACGTTGGACATGCGGTTGGCATAGTACCCATTGAGTACCCCAGGGTCCCCTTGTTTTAGAGCATTGACAACTATTTTTTCAAACAGAGTTTTCGCTTTAACGCGACCAATCTCCTTACCATTAAAGGTAAGAACTAATTCCTCATTAGACTTTACCTTTGTAAAGAAATCTTCAGGGTCCTCATTAAAAACTACCGAGATATTTGCATTATTAAGTTGCTTTAAATCAAGCTTTTTATCAAGGAATTCAAGTATATCCGGATGATTTAAATTAAGCCCAAACATCAGAGCAGTACGACGACCTCCACCGGCCTTGATTATGTCACCAAAGCCGTTGATACCTTCCATCAAGCTAACAGCACCCGTGGTAATACCTCCAGTGCCACGAATAGGTAGACCTCGTGGGCGCACGGGCGAAAAATTTAATCCAACGCCTCCCCCAGTACCAGATATAACTATAACATCACTTACAGCTTTGCCCCAGCCCTCTCTGCTATCTTGTGTTGGCACTACAAAGCAATTAAGTAACTGGCCACGTGGGCGACCTGATCCGTACCAAATACGCCCACCGGGCATAAACAGGTTTTCTTGTAATAACTCTTTAAACTTCTGTTTATAAACCTGGCGCTTCTCGCCGTCTTCCGCGCTTGCTATAAAAGAAGCAACTCGATCACAAGCTTCCTCCCACGTTTCACCTTCATGAATAGTGTATCGCTTAAAGAATATTTCTTTCCCGTTGTTGGAGGGTTCAAACATGGGTCCTTTATGGGTACGGGGCGAACTAAGAAACGATTAAATAATACTTCCCGTCGTCTAGCTTTAACTTCCTAACCTCAAAGCCCCACTCTTTCAGCATTCTCTTAAGTGAGTCTATAGGAAGCGGACCATACACTTCTACCCACTTCCCTGTGCGGTTGACGTCATATCCAAGGTCAGATAGAGCGCTAGTAACGGATTTAGCGGCGTCGGTACTTTCAGCGAATACGGAGGTCATTTCATTTAGCCCTTCAAAGCCTTAACAACCTGCGTGGCAAGTGGAATAAGGCACTCCATCACGACGTCCGCGCCAGCTGCATAAGACGATACAATTAAAACTTCTGGCACCGTATCAAGCTTAGAACGAACTGCGGTAGCTAGGGCCGGTTTAGCTGTATACTGGATAAGCCTATAATCGGCCTGTCCGTGGGCTTCCGCAACACTCTGAGCAATTGGCGCAAGCCAATCCTCTAACATAACCCACTTGGCGCGGTCGTCCCCTTTAATTGGTATACAGTCCTGATATATAACCAAACGCTTACGATTAAGCGACGGCACACCCTCACGCTTAGTCGAAAAGTCTCCGAGGTTGATCTCATCAACTACTTCCTTAGATTTCTTTCGCGCCTTTTTGATCACACCCTCTTCGCGCGCTAAGGTTACCGATAAAGGTTCAACTTCCTCGTTTGGTGGCGCGTCGGGAGGCAATATCGACACTATCCCACTAACGTTATTAATGGTAGGGTTGGTTCCAACCGTGGGCTCGTCCCCCACGGATAAGGTTATTACTGTATCTGCGGGCTGCGTGGAAGGTGGTGTAACACTTTTCTTCGCCGCTAACTTCTCGCTTAAGCTTGTTCCCATTTCTTTTTCCTTTTTTCCAAAGTTAATAATACGTGTAATAGTTTGTTCGTTCAATCCACACTTAGTTCTAAACGGACACCCCCCATACATATCACAGGTTCCTAACGTAGCCCCCGTGGGGGATAGTTCTTCGGTTCGGTCCTTAGTGGGGTTGTTCTTATCATATAGACAGTCAACTACCTGAGCCATTTCCGCGACAACAACTAATTTTTCGTTCCATATTTTGTTAGCGTGGTTTCTTGATATTTCCGCAGTGACTAGCTTCGCTTTGGGCTTTTTATTCTTTGTAAGTAAATAAAGGTGTCCAACCTCCGCCCCGTCTAAATTATATTTATCTACAAACCATTTGGCATAACTGACCATCTGAACATCATTAGCTAACTGTTCGGAATCTTTAGCATATTTAAAATCAGACGTTGATTTATAGTCTAAAATAAAATTGCTCGATAGATCAAGACAATCAATATACCCACGCCAAACTACATTGTCAATGGTCGGAATTTCTATGTAATGTTCAACTAGTGCATCAGCCGGAAGATAGGGCCCGGCGACCTCAACGAAAGATTCCAGCCTCGGGTCTTCGGGAAGTG
>ERZ1292642.229-Hain-H14-01um-R1-229-length-38504-cov-11_pt1 | contig 38504 bp, 55 predicted proteins | sample MGYA00564403_ERZ1292642 | MGnify/ENA primary metagenome ERZ1292642 (study PRJEB36523, sample SAMEA6512643) | groundwater metagenome | collected 2019-01-09 | study: AquaDiva: Metagenomics assemblies of 32 groundwater samples
GTCGAACTCGCCTCTTCCTCTTGAAGAGTCCGACTATCTCACTATAGGGGGGGGGGATCAGGTCTCCCTGGCATGGGAGTATGCCAAGGTCAAACGGCAAATCGACGAACTGAAGCGGCGCGAAGAGGATCTGAAGCGGCAGCTCATAGAACAAGCTGACGACGGTAATTTCGTCGTCGGCGACATCGATGGCCCTATCGTGCGCTTCACACGAACGATGAGGGATGGGGCTGTTGATTGGGATCAACTGTGCATTGATAAAAAGATCAGCGATGCAACGATCAAAAAGTATAGAAAAGCGCAAATAGGATTCTACACGACAAAGGTGATGCGATGACAACAGACACATGGGACAGGCTGACAGACGCTGCTGAGCTGTCGTATCAGGCAGGCGAGCAGGCGATACTCGATCAGATGAAGGAGCTACTCAGCGAACATGGCGGGCTTAGCACGGCTTTCCTGATGCGCAAGCTTGGGGTTACGTACAGAAGGGCTGTTGAGCTTATGAAAAGGATCGATGCAATCAATGAGTAAATTTTACTGGATCAACGATAACGTTTGCATTGATGTAAGACGATTTTACAAATATAGAATTGAAAAGCCAAATCAGTTTTGCCGGATTATCGGCGTTTTGGAAAATGGTAAAGAAACTATTTTAGGTTCAGTAAAGACGCTAGACGAAGCTAAAAATAAAATTGAGGAGTTGACGAGTGGTACAAGTATCGCCTGAGCAGTGGCAAAGAGCAGTTTCAAAAGAAGAAGAAGAAAGAACAAAAAAAATAATATGTGATTTATTTGAGTATATTCAAGTTTGTACTAGATATGAAAAAGAACATACAAAAGAAACCATGATGTTAAATGGAACATTTTGCTGTTTGGTAAATATTATAAAATATTTTATTCATAAAGATGAGCAAAAAAATGTGGTTAGCGGCTTAATTAGTCACATGAAAGAAAAATTTAATCTTGAGTCTATCGATGTGTAAAGTATCGCCAGAGCAATGGCAGCAAGCAAATCGGAAATGGCATATGACGCCAAACACCCAGATCGTCGATTTAAATCGGTTCCAAGAATTTTGGTACGAGGACGTAGAATCTTCTGGTGAGCATAAAGTTTTTGGAAAAGATATCGACGGGATTGAGTGGAATATTTTCGAGGCTGGATGTTCTGTTGATGCGCAATATTATGTGAATGAGTTATATTCAATTTTAAAACAATAGATTGAAATTGTGGTAAGTAAACGGTTTAGTTTGGACAGATAATTAATATTATGTTGTATTGAGTCATCTTAAAGGAATTAATACATGTTAAACAGACAAAAAATTCGTAATGAAGAATTAAATCAGGAAGAATGGGAACGGCTGGCAATTGCGTATGCATTGCTGATGGAGTTATCTTCTTACGTTCAAGGATGGTGCTGGAAATATTATCCCCTTAAAGATCCTATATCGTTGCATGCGGCAGAAACATTTCAAAGGTTGTACATAAAAGGTAGATCGATGATGGATACAAAAGCATGCAGCCATCTTCCAAGAGAATATCCTTCTCATCGTCTTTTTTACCAAAACCATGTTTTCCATAAAGAAATAAAAGAAATTATAGAAAAATACCGTGTGGATCTAAAGGATAAGATATTTAAAAAGGAATCACATGAAAATGTCTCTTGAATTTGATGTTGAAATATCAAAAATACCAAATGGATATAGAGCCTATTCTCCTGAACTTCGAGTGAATTATGACTATTACACTATAGAAGAGTCACTAGATGGTATGGAAATTCTCGTCAAAAAGGCTATTGCTGAAATAATGGAAAAATATCCTATGCCGGCAGATGAGATGATCAAATTAATTGAGAAAAGTAAGGAGTGAAAATTGAATAAATACCAACTCCTAACTCTATTTTAAAGGAAATAATATGAAAAACATCATTGAAATCGAAATCGAGCAACCGGAAACCGGTCGACTTATGCATATGCTTTTTGATATTGAAAACGTGATACTTTATCAAGAAGTTGAGTGTCTTCCTGAAGATATTATTCTTTGTGCCGTTTTTGATGGTGTCATATGTAAACAAGGATTAGTCGGGGAAACGGATCAACAAGTAGAAAAAAGATTTATACCAGTCGATTGGTTATTACAAAATCTTGATTCGGAATGTCGAGCAGCTTTGCAAATAAGAAAAGACCATGAGATATCCCAATTGGAATATTATAGAGAGAAATTCAAAGAAGTGCAAAACCATGAATAAATACCAAATACTGACCCTCATCATCTGCCTCATGTTGATCAGCGTATTTGCGGCATGTTGCGGAAGGTTTGATGTTGCGGTCTGGTTCGCGTTTTTGTGTAGTTTGATTTTTCCTATATCTAATTTTTTGAATGATTTCGATGAGGATTGATAGATGTATCTCATAGCCGCCCCCTTCGCCCTCACGCTCTATCTATGCTGCTACAAACAGCCTACCGCAACAGTTCGCCGCGAGGTTAAGCTTATGTGGGGGGCTACGCTCCTCTTGATTGCGCTTAAACTTTGCTATGGTGTCGCAATGGCCGATGAATTCGATGGAGATTGGGACGACGACGAGATTGCCTGGCAGTGTGATAATCGCTATTTGAGCGATGCGGAGCGTGACAAGATTTTTCGGGAATTGCAGTGGACAACGCTAAAATCAGTGCAGAAGATGGAAGAAGCAAAAGATTGCCTGAAAGAATTGAAAGGCCATCAGGCCATTACAGTGATGATCCAACAGTCTATAGAGTCATGTATTGTTACTCTCCCCATCACTGACCTGCGTGCTAAAACAATCACGATTTGCCTCTCGCTCATTGCTAAATACATCTCAAATGGATACACCAATTTCAAAAAATGCTACGAGTGTGTAATCGATGCTAAATCTCTCGCTCTAAAAGCTGATGATTTACAGGATCAGTTATTTTATGATGGAAATGGGGATTCATGCCCTGTACATGGGGAAGACTGTAGGTAAAAGATCAATTACTCCCAGCTAAAGCAGGGAGTTTGCCCGTAGCTTACGCTCGGGCTTCAGCGCACATTGACGGGTGCGCACCGCCCCGAAGGACGGCAAAGCGTGACAAAATATTTAAAGAGGCATTACGGTCAGAACAATCATGATGAGAGCAAGATGGGCGTCAATTATTTTTTGAGAACAATTCAATGCGATAAGTGCTTGCACACTACTTGTGAAAAACATATCGGAAAATCTTCAACGGGATGGGCTTTCAGTTTCATGTCCTATGATGATATCCATTCTTTTCAGTGCTGGAAAAGAAAAATACTTGATCCTAAAAAATTAATATTCAATGAGTATAACGATCCCATTTCTAAAGAATGGTTTTTTGAGATGGTAAATGAAAAGCAACAGTGTAAGAACCATTATGATAAAGATTCTGGTAGAGAGTGGTATGTTGATGGTGAAGGATATTCATTTTCAAGAAAAGAGTTTCGATAATGCCTGATATCTGCATGTGCCCCGGGGGCTCCTGTTCTCGCAAAAGCGAATGTTTTCGTTATTGCGCAATAGCAAATCAGTATATGCAAACTTATTCTAATAAACCAATGTGCAAAGATAATTTTGAACACTTCATAACTATTGAAGGGCGCGAGCAAAGAATCGAAATTATTGAAGGTATAGAGCTTAAATTTAATATGCTTACACGTAAACAAAACGAAGCTCTCGATGAGCTAGCGAAACAGACGCAGGAATTGGATTTAGGGTATTAACTACCGAATCGGTAGATTTTGGTAGCAAATCGGTAGTTACTCAATCTCTCCGTGCGCAATCGTGTAAATGTGATCCAGCATCTCATTCAATGCGCGAAGTGTGTTGTGCAGCTCTTCCCGTTTTCCTGCATCTGCGAAATAATCTATAAACCACTCAACGCTATGCTTGCTCTCACATCGAGAGATGATGTCTTCCCATTCCTGCCAGGCACGGATTCTTTCGTAGATAATGCCCAGGTCTTCAACTCTTTCTCGTTTCATTAAATCCCGTTATAATTTCGGTTCCGGTATTCCGTGCCGTTATAGCTAAAATTCTCGATTATCTTTTCGCCGGTCACTTCCCACACAGGCTTTAGATAGCTGCACTCGTCGCAGAAATCACGCTGGTATTTATCGGCATAGCCTAGAGGTCGCACGAGTTGCTGTTGCTTGATGCAATCATCGCAGAGGGATTGTTTTTGAGCCATCAGACAGACCCCACCCACAAAATAATAAAAACAAAAGCTACGAAGAGGGTGGTAAAAACGATAGCGTCGTAAACGTCAAGAGGATCTTTTTCGTCTTTGAGCATGGAATTCCGGGTTTCGTGTTACGGAATTCGGAACGGGATCGACTCCCGATTCCTTGCCCGTTTCTATCATGTCCGGGCACATGTAATCAAAGTTTTTATCATCATTTTGCTTCTCCATTTTTTGAATGGATGACACAAGAAAAGCGGAGGAGGCAAAGACAAAAAAAAAGATGCAAAGGATATCCATCTATCAGAGCAGGGCTGTTAGTTCAAGAAGCTGCGCTGCCGAAAAACCGTATTTAGCCATACTTGCCACATTTTTTATTACAAAACATTCGTTTGCCTGCACCATGCACGCGTCATAGATCACTTTCTGTTGGGATTTGAAAACCTGGTTATTTGGAGGGCCAACAAGAATTTCGGAGATGATCCAAGAGACGCGGATCAAAAATTTTCCATATTTTCTATTATCAATCTCTTGCTCTACAAGTTTCTGTAAATTTTCTAGAGTTGCTCCGCCCTTAAGATCGGCTAGTTGCGATATAAAGCTCATAGTATCTCCTTAAGAAGCAGTTGTATAAGATCCTGAAATTAAAAGCGTTCCAGCGGCGTCAAGAACGGTTGTACTCGATGCTGCGCTGGGTGTGAGATCTGCAAAAACGATAGTAGTCGAGTTAGAGCCTATATATGCACCCAGCTGCGTCGAGAGGACTGCCATGGTGATATTCGAAAACCATGCCTGTTGGGTATAAAAAATATTAGTAAGAGTTCGACTCGTATAAGGGAGTCCTGTTACGATCATATTTCCTGTGCCAGTGTGCGCTGTCCATGCAAGACCAATCCAAAAAAATACTATTTCTCCGACTTTTGCATAGCGACCGACTCTGTAAGTGTAGGTTCCTGCTCCAACATCGATCGTTCCTGCAACCGCTACTACGTTTGTCAGCGTGGTATTTTGAATAAAATCCGCTTCCGCCCAGGTATCCACCCCCGTGGTTATCGCTGTTTTGGCAGCTGCCGTTCCAAGCGCTGAAAGCGATTGAAGCGTTGCATCATAAGCTTGCACATCTGTTCCGATCGCGAGCCCAAGTGCTGTCCTGGCAGCGGATGCTGTTGATGATCCTGTTCCCCCGTAAATAATCGGTACTGGTGCGCCGCCTGTAGTCATTTAAAATCCTGTTTATATGTTTACGGATACGAATTGAAGCACTGAGCAATCAAGAGCTTTGGTTCCCACCCAGTCGACATTTGTGGTGATGCCGCCTGTCGTGGTGAGTAGCAGAGTACTATAGTAGGCCGATCCTGTCCCACGCACCATGATGCCTGCTGTGAATGGTGTACATGTGCCATAAGCGATCCCGTTCACTCTAGCCGAGGAATCGGAATACGGCGTAGAAAGTCGAGCCTCAACAGCTCCTACGCCATCTGATCCACCATCATTAAGCTTAACAAGTAATTCTACGTAGCCATTTTCCATGAGTGTATAAACGTAAGTGCTGGAAGCATTAAAAGTCGGTGCAGTACCGCCATTTGCAATAAAATATGAACCTGCTGTTGCGCCAAATACTCCCGTCGGGAATGTCCATTCACCACGGACAATCATTAGTCGGAGCCCATCGTTGCCATCAAGAGTCTGCACTGTCCAGTCGTCTGCCGCACTCATCCGCATCCTGATCCAGCCGATTCGTAGGAGGGACTGGCTAGCATAGTTAGCGACCGTCGGATTGCCAAAAAGGAACATCGAACCCGTTAGGTCTGCAATCGCTGAACCCGATTTTCCCAATCTCCCGGCAACAGGGGAGCTAGAAAATGCCCAATACCGTGAAATGCCAAAATTAATACTTGATTCCGTGCTGTCGGCTACTGCATAGATCGCGAAAGGGACATCCTGCGCATAGGCGACGCCAGTAGGAAGGCCAAAGAGATTTCCGATGATCGTCGATGCGCCAGAGTCATCGATGAAGCTCTGGTTTGCCGTGACTGGTATGGTTACAATCGTTCCCGGCGTCACTGTGCTGCGCACTGAAACAGTGCCGTAATTTGAGGCCGATAGAGCCGTTCCGTTCGCGGCTGTTATCGAAAATGTGCCGGCACTCAAGTTAATGCCAAGATTCGTAAAGCCGACGGCTGTAATGGCAGTTGTGGGGGTAATCGTTAGATTGATGTCCGGGTCAGAGTAACCAACAGTAACTGATCCGTCCAGAGAAACAATAGAGCCCTTTTTTACGTGCCGTCCAGATGTGGAGCCGATGTAAAGCTCTCCATTTGTCGTCATCTTTCCGCCGCGCTCAGTCCCGTCAAAAGAAATATTGTCGGTAAAAAGGATACTTTCGGCACCCTGCAGATTGCTTGATCCTGTCATAAATATCCCCTAACCTACAAACCTATATACAAACAAAGCACTCCAATGGACTTCCTTTCCTACTACCCCCGTGACGGTGATCGAAGCGGTGTTTCCGCTGACACCCAGGGAAAAATCTGCTGTCTCCATCGCTGCTTGTTCAAAAATATCTTTTGACTCTACTGATATCTCTGTCCCGTTCTCCCCGTCTGTAGTCGCCGCGCCGGAGAAAGAGTAGGCCGCTCCTGCCGCGTCAGTCACGTCATAAGCTACAATCGACCCCTCGACAAAATAGACGCCTGGGTCTCCTCCCAGGCTGAGAGAAACCAACGTAGCAGTTTGACCCGAAATATCATCTGTCGTCACTATTCCGGTAATCCGGTTTGTGAGCTGAACTTCCATATTCGCCGAACCCGTGGGGTTGGCGATAACGCGAATTCCGTTGTCGTTATTGGCGTTGGTGTCAGTTCCCGTAAGATTTACGTTATTTGCTGCCGGAATGACAGTCCCGACATCGGTCGTGAATGACGTGGGCACCGATGGAGGAAGAGATCCAGCGCTGACACCTACAAAAAACTGGCTCATCTTTCCTCCTAGCGGTAGCCGATGATATACAAATTGGCTGTTCCGGCTGTGCCTTTCCCGTGAATCAACTGGCCTTTACGACCGTTCTTTGTGCCCTGAGCACCGGCATCACAAGCATGGTTGGCCTGTAGATCAATGATCATGGTCCCTTTAGGCGGTAGATAATCATTTTTTACAACGCCATCAAAGCTAAAAGTGATCCCCTGAGTGCCATCATCGTTGTAGATCTTCAGAATCTTGATATCATCCTGAAAACCTACCGATCCGGTATCCGCCTGTTGCGAAGCGCCATTGAGAACCTGGTAAGTGCCAGTGAGGCCGCTCATTGCGAAAACGGCCATCTCGATGCATTGGAAAGACATTAGCTCTGTCATTAGCAAGCCTTACCCTTCATCATGGATTTGATAAGCTTCTTGTCCTGAGCCTCGTCTGGATGCTGAGGATTTGGTTTTTTAACGGCCTTTTTAGGCTTTTTAACTTCTTTGTTTTTCATCTAATCACCTAACCCCTTAAACCACAAGCGCGTAGTTCCAGGTTGCTCCGTTTGAAGTAACGGTTGCACCTGAGTAGTTTGCCGACAGAACTTTTGTAGCTGCTGCTGCTCCTCCGCCAACAAGATTGGTCCCACCGCCTGAAATTGTGATGTTGTTCACTCCCGCGGCTCCCCCTGTATCACGAATAACAAACGTACGGCCAGCAAGGGCTGTCGCTGCTGGAAGAGTCACAGTTAAGACCCCACCGCTTGTATCACATGATATGAAGTAATCAGTACCCAATACAGTGTAAGGAGTATCAGCATTTCCTTTAGAGGTGATCGGTACGACGAGTCCTGTTCCGAAGCGAATCGATCCCGTACCAGCATCGAGTTGGAGGGCTGATGCCGCGCCTGAAGCGTTGATGACGATTGCATCGGTGACGTTTTCTGTAGCCGTGATGTTGATCGAAGATCCGGTAGCCGTGATATCAATGTCCTCACCAGCAGCCGCACCTGATGCGGAAATATCGATGCCTCCAGCGGTAGAGATGATGGTGATCGAGTCGGCGGCGCTCTCCGTAGCGGAGATGTTGACCGATCCGCCAGTGTTAACGATATCGATGTCCTGTGCGGCTGCGCCTGTTGCCAGGATGTCAATCCCTCCCGCTGAGGCTGTCAAAACAATCGCGTCGGCGGCATCTTCTCCCGCTGTCACGTTGATGCTTCCAAGGCTGGAGATCAACGAAAGATCAAAAGCACCGGTAACCGTGAAATTTGAGGCTGCTGCTGAATCGAGAGAGAGGGCTCCGGTCGTGTCGATCGTAATTCCCCCAGTCCCTGCATCCACGTCGATACCGCCTGCGGCATCCGACGCGATGATTCTTACTGCTGTCGCTGCCACCTGTGCGGAATTAAGATTCATCTGAAGGGCAACGTCAACATCAAGGCCTCCTGCAGCTGCATCGATGTTAATCGCATCGGCCGCGGCCTCTCCGCCTGAGATATTGATTGAACCAGCAGTCGAAGAAACCGTGATGTCAAAGGCTCCCGTCGCTGTAAAATTCGAAGCTGCGGCAGCGTCTAGAGAGATCGCGCCTGTGGTGTCAACGATAACTCCGCTTGTGCCTGCGTCGACGTTGATACCTCCGGCAACTCCAGAAGCGTTTATAGTGATAGCGTTGACATCCGACTCTGTCGCCTGGATGTTGACTGAAGATCCCGTCGCTACGATGTCGATGTCCTCGCCTGCGGCGGCGCCACTCGCCAGGATGTCAATACCCCCGGCCGTCGAAACAATCGTGATCGAGTCGGCAGCGCTCTCCGTCGCAGAGATGTTCACGCTGGAACCGGTTGCAATGATGTCGATGTCCTCGCCTGCTGCTGCTCCTGTTGCCAGGATGTCAATACCGCCTGCGCTCGATGTTAGAACAATCGAGTCGGCAGCGCTCTCTGTTGACGTAATCACAACAGAGGATCCGGTAGCCGTAACGAGGATGTCCTCGCCAGCAGCTGCGCCACTAGCCAGGATTTGAAGGCCGCCAGTCGTAGACTCAATGATAATTGAATCACCTGCGTTCTCCGTGGATCGGATATTTACCGATGATCCTGTAGCGATGATGTCGATATCCTCTCCAGCCGCTGCGCCACTAGCCAGGATGTCAATACCGCCTGCTGTGGACTCAATTTTGATTGAATCCGCGGCCGACTCAGTCGCCGACAAAACAATCGATCCACCGGTGTTGGTGATGTTAATATCCTCCGTCGCTGCGCCTACGGCATCGATGTCGATACCACCCGCAGAAGCTACGATTCTGATCGCGTCAACAGCGTTTTGAGAGGAGGCAATATTGATCTGGAGAGCTGCATCCACGTCGATGCCGCCTGCTGCGGTTAGAAGAGTGATTGCGTTAGCCGCTGCTTCCTCGCCGTTGACGATGACTCGACCCGCATCGCTTGATAGGGTGAGATCGACTCCGGCACCCGTCACGTCAAATGTGCTCGCCGTGTCACTAACGATCGAGACAGCACCAGTTGATGCGATAGTGACTGCTCCACTGGCCCCAAGAGTCGTAAATGATCCGGGATAGCTTGCATTCCCGATAACAGTTTTGAGCTTAAAGGGTGTGACGATACGTGTGTCATCTGTGCCGGTATTAGTCTCGCCTTGTGTAGCAAGCTCCGCGATACCTGCGGTTGTCTCAGATGCGGCTGGAGATCCGGCAATGGCAACGGAATTGACGTACGTATAGACGTCGGCTGATGTCGTCGAAAGCGTTGAACTACCACCGGCCGCTAGTTCCGCATAAGTAGAATATTCTGTGATGCCGCGAGTCGTGGTTGAAGCATCGGTGTTACCGCCAATTTCCCAGTTACCGCCTCCAGCCGACTGATACAGCACCGCGGGAAGAGTTGATTCATCACCCCAGAATGTTCCTGAAGGATATTTGTCGTTGGTAGTTGGAGCCCGCTTAGCGGGGATGTACTGAACGTTTGAAACTGGATCTACGCCACTTGCGTTGAAAGGAAAGCTTGAAAATGGCACTGCCATGGAATGACTCCGTATGAGATGAAGATATTTATCTGATACGTTGGCGAGTCGCTAGTACGGCCTAGGATGCGATCCCCGATCTGCTGAGGTTATTCTATCAATTAAAATATTTGTCTTGTAGTTATTTGTGTACAAAGTTAAGGCAAATCGAAGGATTTCCCTAAGAATATAGCTTTGTCTTCGCTCTCTAGAAAATTAATATTTTACCTTATAAAAGAAATCTCCTATAGTTAATGTTGCGACACTTTTAACTATAGGAGATCTTATGCAGATCAAGGCTACTACAAATTACGATTTATTCACACTTTTAGATTATAATAGACCTTGCGATGACATCACAGCTTTAGAAAAAAATATTTTACAATGCAATAAGTTGGAAATGTCTCCAATCATCGTTGATAAAAACTTTAACATAATTGATGGCCAGCATCGATACCTGGTGGCTAAAAAAAACAACCTGATTCTCTACTATAGAGTAGATCAAACCGCAGACTGTGAAAAAGATATTATAACATATAATAAAGCGTCAAAGATTTGGAAAATAGATGATTACATCCATTTTTATTCTAAAAAAGGTCATAAGACAGCTGTATTTCTGCAAGAGCTGTTAGATAATCATCCTATCACCTGTAATGAAATCATAAGGTTATTTGTTGCGGGATCACGACATAAAAGTCCTGTTGCCCATGTAAAAAACGGGGAAATAACGTTGACTAAATCAGAGTCGGACATAAGAAATATTTTATTAAATCTTAAGCAGATACTCGACTTGGTAAAAGAAAAGCTCAACCAAACGTTCTACTCTAATCAAAAAAACACTTTGATATCCATCATGTCTAATAAAAAATATGACCATGTTCATTTTATGAGCCAAATAGACAAGTATGCCGGTGAATTTTCTAAAGCAATTTCAGTTTATCGAGACAAATCGCAATTTAGGAAAAGGGTTATAGAGTTTGTCTATAACAGAAATGTGAAAAATGAACGGAAACGTCTTACCGACTGATTATTTCAATCTTCGGTATGGTACGCCTGTATTTCTCAAATACTGCCACACGCTCGCCCCTAGTGACGGATTTTTTCCGCGCCAAAAACGAAGGGGCTTCCTTTTATCGTCTGTGGTCGCTGCTGCCCTTCCACCCGCTACGAGGTTGTAAAGCTGAGGAGGGGCATCGTATGCGTAAACAGAGCCATTGTTGAAGCGTACCAGAAGGTTTTTTTTCTTGAAGTCGTATTGGACGCCATAAACGTTGGACGAGTTGATCTGTGATTTAGCGATCCCATCTTGAACATCACCGTAATTTGAAACAGGATTGTTCTGTTCAAGTTCCGCAATGATGCGTTGAAGCTCTGTCGGATTCGCCAGAATATCGCGGAATGCTGGATCGGGAAAATTCGATAGGTAATCTGTGAAAACATCCCTGCGGCCACCGGACAAAATCCATACCAGGCGCACGTTATCCGTTACCTGAATTGGCTGATTTGGAGAAGGGGGCGGAATATCTTCTTGTTCTATTGGCGGAATAGGTTGCGTTTCAGGTGGAGTTATCTGTTCTGTAGGAGCTATATTTTGTTGTTCTGCTTCATCGTAAAGCTCTTCAATATCTTGATTTAGTGCGATAATCTCTTCTGTTAATTTTTTTTGAATTTCTTTGGGTATCACCTGTCCAGAGGCAATAACAGCCTCTACACTTGCTATTAAACGATCTAAAAGATCCTCAAGTGCTTGGATTTCAGGAGTCATTATCTTCTTCTTTGTTTTCGAACTTGCCCTAGTTCTTGCAGCACTGAAATTAATTCTGACATATCATTGCCTGGTTGAGCTATCGGTTGCTGTTGCTGAGGCTGTGGCGCTGCTTCTGGTCGCTGAACCTTCGATCCGCCCATAATCTTTTTGATGTAGGCTTCTATTACGTTTTCAAATTTGTCGCCTGTTTTCTTTTCGATATCATGCACTCTTTCAGGAGTCTTGCGCATGATCGTCGAGATAATTTCCATAGGATCGGAACCCATTTGCACTGATTTTCGGATGTACTGCCCCATAGACGAATCGTGAATCTCGGCAAGAACCTGATCAATGGCGTTGGGATCTCTTTGAGGTTGCTGTTGCTGAGGCTGTGTCTCTTGCTCTTCACCAGAATCACCCATAAGAGAATCGATTCCCATAGATCCGATAGCGCCTAATGCTCCTCCTCCAGCTAAACCACCTGCAAGACTAGCAGCACCCTTAATCATTTTTCCTGTGTCTTTATACTGTTGTTTTTTTCGTAATGAGGCTCTCTCGTCTGGTCTTAGAGTTTCATCTATTTGAATTTCTGGTGAACCGGAAAATTGGCTTCGTAAAAATTGAAGACCTCCAGCCAATGGTAAACCTTTAGATAAACCCTTTTTTAAAAAAGAGCCTATTTTAGGGCTTACTTTTGCGATTCCTTTAAGAGCAAGATCTTCAGGAATATATTCATCTAAAAATGGAATCAATTTTTTTATTCCTGAAATCATCTGAAACCTCCTATCCAAAAATCATGCCAGTTAAAGAGTTCAGGTGTTCCCTTTGCTAACTCTCTCAATTGTCTTTCGTTCAATTTCTGTTTATTCCTATCAAACACATCTAACATCGTTGATACATCTAAATAAGGATCATGGATTCTTGAGTCATTTATAATTTTTAGTATCGAATCGCTATCTTTTAATTCTTCTAATATTCTGTAGGCCGCTTTTTCCCCATACTCCGCCGCTACTTTAGGTTGATCTACACCCATTTTAGCGGTCACAATGGGTGTTCTTTTATTTGATTTTATTGCTTTTTCTACTCCTGGGGAATTATCATAAACTATTTGGGCGGCTTTATGGTGCGAAAAACCAAACTTCTGCACTAAAAAATCTTTAACTGGTTCATAATTCCCATTAATTGCCATTATGTCCGCATTTTGTTTCATTAATTTTCTATACTCGTCTGGCTTTTTTGAAAGATAACCAATACCACTAAATAAAGACGTATTTGCCAAATCTTCAATTTGTTGTTTTGCTTTTGCTGATTTTAGGGCTGTATCTGTTAATTCTTTTATTATAGTTTTTGTTGATTTATCTGGGTTTTCTATTGCTTTTCTATAGGATAATTCTCTTAGACTTTGTTCATCCTGGCCTGACAAGTCTGAAAATGTTCCCTCACCTTTCTTTTGTAACTTTCTCTCTTTTTGTACTGTAAATTCATTATCTAACTCTGTCTGTACATTTTTTATTCTATCATATAATTTTTGAGCGTATTCGGCTCCAGCCTTACCACGTGCTTCTTTCTGGTTTAAATAATTTTCAACTATTTCTTCAGAAACATCATCTCCAAATAAATCACGTGCGGCTACATATTCCGCGGATCTTTCTTGATTTGTCCATGATCGAACTGGTTTTGTGCTCTCTGGCAATGCGCCATATTCAATAGCATCAACATTTTGTGAGATTGAAGATGGTTTTCTTTTTATATTTGCAAAATCTATATCATCTAAACTGCGTGATGATGCTGTTTGATCTCTTTCAGGAATGCCTGAATCAGGGATATTATTTCCTGCGTCACTGACATTTTTCTTATGAGATTCTCTCATAGCCTGCGATCTAAGCAGTCTGGAGGCTCCTTCAAGAGTAGAAGGTGTTATCCCTGGCAAAGTTGATAAATGAGTGAATTTTTCAAATGCCGACATTTTATTTTCTGGATCATTGATTCTTTTGTTTAGCTCTTCAAGCCCTTGCCTAAGCCTGTAACGCTCTGCTTCCTTAGGGATTGATTCCGCCAGGCCTTTTCCTAAAGCGCCACCGATCTGTCCAAAAATATTACCCGGGCGTACTGAATAACTCATTATCTCCCCCCTGGCTGCGCTGGTTGTGGAACTGCGTTATTATTTTTGTAAATCCCAGATTTTCCAAAGCTGCTGAGATAATTTCCTGCGATACCGCCTAAGACTCCGCCAATCGGCCCCAAAGCTGCCGTCCCTAGAGCGCCCAATGCGGGGCCTGCAAGTCCCGGTGTCCCCTGCTGAGATACAACTTCTTGTGTGTAATTACCCAATGCCTGGCTTCCTAATCCTGATAATCCTGCTGCCCCTTGCTGTCTCAATTGTGCCCTGATAGCTCCTAACCTCTCGTTAAGATCCGTTCCCGCACTGACAGCCGCGTTTCTAAATCCGCTGCTGGAAAGTCCACCCGATCCCATGCCCGCGAACTGCTCCGAAAGGCCTGGTATCGTCTCCTCGTTGAATCTACGATTTTCTCCCGCTGCATAACGCTGAAAATCTTCAGGATTATCACTGAGAAGATCGCGATAGTAATCGGCAGCATCACCAAAAGCGCCACCTGCACCACCACCCTGTAACGACTGAATCAAATTCTGTAAAATCTGTTCCTGACCTACGCCGAGTGTTGAAACGCGTTTATGCTTCTCTGGCGTTCCAACAAGCATCCCGATCAGCTGATCCCAAAGTCCCATCATTCCTCCAAAAGGTACTCTATCACCGCAAAAGCCCTATCGTAAGCTCTGGGAGAATTAAAATTAATGTTTGTTACATCGATGTCAACTTCCGAATAAGCGAAGGTTGCAGCGACCTTATCTCCTGAATCAGTGCACGAAACCCAGAGATCAACGAGAGTAAAATTATCGTCAAATGTGATCCCATGGGCTTTGGTGTTTGCGCCTGCGACCACAGGGGACATATTATAAACTTGCCTGAACACATCCCGAAACTCTTGAGGCTGCCCGGTACCTGGTATGAACTGTTTCCCGCTTACAACCTCTTGGTCGATGAAATATCCGATCTCTTTAACATTAGAGCTATTACTGATCTTCTTGAGGTTTTCCACAAGGAACTGTCGAGCATTATCCCATTTCTCTGGCACTGAATCATAAACTGGGAGATAACTCTCGAAATACTGATTTTGATAGGGAGATGACATTATTGCAGCCTCTGGAATTCAAGAGTCCAATAAACGTTAATGCCTAAAGCTATCCCATTTCTAATCTGTAAAATCGAACCTGAAACCTGAGCTTGAAATGATGCTCCTGGTGAAACTGTATTGTTAACGACTAAAGTTTTACCATCCCAATAAACATTAACAAATAAACATGATGATATGTTTGCTATTGGCTGTTTAAATACTGTTAATGTTGCCATCGATCTTGGAATAAGTGTAGTTAATCCAAAGTTAAATACGTCAAGGTTTGAAGTTGCAGCGATCGCAATTACTCCAGCAGAATGAAGCCTTGTCAGTGGAGAGGGTACGGCATCCGATGGGCCTCGAGAATATTGGATTACTCCCAACTGAACGGCGTCCTGCATTCCGTAGAATTTAGGCTCGTTGGCTGCCGTTGTTGGATGGGCAGCACCTACGATTTTTGGCGTTGTGACCTGATTATGTTTCCCGTTATCTGTCGTAAGATTTGAAAACGTGTAGTGGTCGATGCCGAAGGAGGTATCGAGCTGCTGGTTATTTCCAAGCAATTGACCTTGCGAATCCTTAAGCTTGTCTGAGGGCTGTGGCACCGTGGCTATAAATGGCATCTATATTCTCCTATAGACCGACGTTAATTTGCGAGCCCGCAGGCCGGAGCCACAAAACCTGTGCGTCGATCTGCACCTCTGTTTCATGGGAATTTCCTGCCATCTGGGCATTATTAAAAGTGAATTCCAGCGTAATAAAGTTTGACCTGGCATTGCAAAAAACTCGCTGCCAGACCTTCGAGCTACTCAAGCCGCTCGTGCTTGTTGTGGGGACAATCGAATTAAAAAATAGATCTTCGCTATCGGTCTCTGAATCGATATTTTCAGGGAGAATATTTACCGGTTGATTGTCGGCATATTCCATATAAACATTCATCGAGAAACCAGCATCTTCCCTATCAACTGTATTTACTAAGAGATCACAATATCCAAATTGGATACATTGTCCCTGATCGAGGAAATTGAACTTTTTACTCTGGATGATGAAATTATCCCTGACGGTGATCTGACCTCCGCCGACATATGTCGCGACAGCGTCAACTTGAGGAGTGCTGAACTTTCCAGTTACTGAGCTGTATTTGTAGATTGTGAAGTTGTCGGCATCTGTCGGAACGACATAAAAAACACCACCATTGAGAGATGTGGCGAATCCTGTACCTGACGCTATATCGTTAATCTCGATAATCTGACCTTCATCAAGATTGTGGTTCACGCTCTTAATCGAGGTCGGCGTTGTCACGTTGCCGGTAATATTCTGGATTGTGAGGCTCTGTTGGTTCGTTGTCTGTTTGTCCAGCTTCAGAACATAACCCTGCTGGTTTCCACCGACGTTATCGGGGAAAAGGGTAGGTGAGTCATACCAAGGGAAATCGCTTTCTTCCCATGTCTGTTCCTGCTCTTCCCAGATTCTTGTCTCCGATTCTTGGAATGCTCCAAGGCAAGTCAATGAGTCTGTGAAAATTGCCCATGAATCATTTTCGTAGTTGAAAACAAGGCGTCGATTAGGGAATTTAATATTTATACTATTTTCTTCTGGATTATAAGGATAAGTCCAGTAAGCGAGCCGATTGAAATAATCTCGAATCCCGTGTACACGAATCACACCATTTTGCGTGTTTGAGAACTGAAAAACCAGATCCGGGATTTTAATATCTATGCGATCGCTCTTGAAACTATCGCATTCAACGATTCCTTTGTCCCCAATTCCCACAAGCGAAGTGTCGAACTGAACGGCACTGAAGGTGCTCTCTGCGCCTAGCTCTGTATTGACCTTTTCAATCTGGAATGGAGCAATTGAGCGCCCTGTATAGCGAAGCTGCCAGGTGCTAGACTCACAATAGATGACGAGGTTATCCCGAACAAAACCAACCGAGACGATATTTTCTGAGGTTGGGATATCAAGAAATCCCCCTTGACCCCGGATATCATCCTTCCAAGCGTTGGCATTGATAGCGCTGATCATGCCAGGGACAAGAACAGTAAATGGATTGCCAATCGCCGACCATCGGATCCTCTGACGCATCTGAACGGAAGTGCCGAGGGTTTGGCCCTCGAAAGTGTTGAAAGTGACAAGTCTCCCTCTAAAAGGGAGCATCGCGAGGCACTGATGAAGCTTGTCAGCTGCTGCATTGATCTCAGGTGCGAAATCCTGCCAGTTTGTTGAAACAATTCCGTTGGTGAAACGGATCGGATCGCCCGACGTTCCAGAGAAGTTAGTAGCCCAAAAAATCTTGTTGTTGCTCTCGTCAACCCACCAATTCGTTGTCCAAAAGAAGTTATAATCGGTGCCTGTCCATGTCGTACCGGGCAGAAACTCTTCAAAGCCTGCCGAATAACGATAAGCGTATTTGGTGTCCCACATCACAAGCTCTTCAGCGTTGATCCCTGATAACTGTCGTGATCTGGCACCCATACAAGGCAACGAGGGGAAGTAAGCAAAAGTGATCGTGGTCGCTGCCGCTGCTGCTGCACCTGTAATCGTCACGCTACCTGTGAAATAGTTAATCACTCCTGTTACAGCGCTAACCGGGCTCGTCGCAAGAGTGCCATTACCCTGGTCGATCAACGTAACGGCTCCGACAACGATTGTAACACCCCCGATCTCGATCTCTGCATTCGCCTCTGGCGTTATGGGAGCCGCTAGCGTCGAGTAGATGGTGAAAGTCCATGGGCTGCCTCCGCTGAGTCCTAACGATGCTGCGGTATAGGTTCTCCTCAGTCGACCTAAAAACTCTGCCCCTTGCTTGCGCTGAATCCTCTCCCGAAAGATATAAGCGTTCTCTAAAACAGGAAACGCATCATCAGGAAGGATGAAATTTTGACGATTTTGGATAAGCCCGGATTCGAATTGTTTAACGTACAGCGGTGAAAAGGACATCAATAATATCCTCCGCTCAATCCAAAGTAAGGGTATTGCGTCGTAGAGTTGAAGAGGGTAGAAGTGGGAGTCCCAATCGATTCCACAGCCTGGCGCTCTAAAACTTGCCCTTCGAGACGCATCAGCTCCGGCTCTATGGCCGCAACCCCCTGTGTATCGTTTCTCATGTAAAGAATACGCCTGGCTGCCAGGTATCCCAGATAATCTGACCACTGACTGAGGATCGGCGATTCCGTGGACTGCATGAACTGAACCGGCGTGAGATAGACCTCTATTTCAATTCTGTGGGTTAACTTTGGCACCGGGCGGATCGTAAGAGTGTTATTCCAGAAAAGAACGCTGTAAGGCTTACCAGTCTGATACTGCGCTACCCATACCGTCAACGCCTGGTCATCGCCTATAATGACGTTCGCTAGTGCTGTATCGATCGTTATCGCTCCAGTCACATAGTTTACAGCCCCGACAAGAATCGAGTTTTGAATACCTGGGCTTCCGGTGTTCGCATTGTGCATACCCGCAACACCCGGATTTGTGTTCTGTGCTGGAACTATTGATCGTGCGTTGGGAAATCGGTAATAGAGCGCTCCCAAACCATCGTCACTGATCGTGATCGCGGCGTCTGCTGTCGATACAGCGCCCATCGTCACTGAGTTTCTCAGGAATGGCCCGGCAAGCGTGAATGAAAATGCCGTTGTGGTTCCGTCTCCTGTCGCTGCCGTGAACCGCGTTGGGAATCGAGGATACAGATTGAAAAACTGCGTGCGATCCTTGAAAAAATTCCCTTGAACGCCGTCAACATAAAGCGGAGCACGAACACCCTGAATATTGTTGACGTCCAAGGGGTATGTGTCGATGTAGGGCTGGGTGTAGAACGTGTACACGTCCCGCATCTGGTCAATCTTGATCCCATAAGCGAAATCACTGTTGTACACCTTATTGATGCACTGATCGATGATAGCTGTCGGAAGCGACGATTCGCTGGGCGACGCCGTCACACGACGCACAACCCTGCGGATCTCTGCAACTGTACTGTCTGACGGCGTTACGGATGACATCTAAACTCCTTAGAATGAGATAGGAACTAATTCATGCACGTGAAGGCCCCTGCTATCTTTTGCCAGTGGCTCTCCATCCGAGGTTACGTTCTGACCATCTACTGACTGGAGACCGCTTCGTTTTACGATCTCGATTCCGTTAACCTCCTCGATGAATCCCATTGGAAGCTCGTAAGTATGTCCGGGAATTAGCCTATAGACCTGAATCGGATCGCCCGCATAACGGCAATAGACCTTTTCGAGTCTCTCTGTGACGCCGCGATGATTGATGTAGCGAGCCTTCACAGGACGTGCATCATCCTTTCGTTTCTTCTCATAGCTCGACTTGATCTTCGCATTCACCTGAGAATCGCCCTTATCGGCTACCTGATTACTGATCGTATTGATCAATCCATGCTCTTCGCCTGATGCTGTACATCTTTTTATTAACATTTTCGTGCTCCTTGGTTTCAATTGCCAGTATTATCTAATGACTGGAAGGGCTCTTGCCCTGATGTGTTACTAAACTCTAGGTTCCTCGAACCTGCTGGCGCCAAACTCGCTGGCTTTTGTCCTGATGCTGGGACTGAGAATTCATCGAATAGTGTGGAGTCGATATCCACTGTGATCGTCGATCCTGACACGCCTAGGATTTTCACAGTACGGCCATTCATCTGTTGCATCCCATAGCCGTAAGGAATTGTGAGCCTCACTTGCTGCCCTTCCTGATACGTATTCGCCTGAAGAACGCTATCAACGGAGACCGTCAGTACAGCAGGCTTAGCACGTGTGATTGCGATAATCTCAAGAGAACTCGGGATCTGTATTGTCGGCGCCAAGTAAGCATTAGCATTATTGTTTACCATTGTGACCCTTAAAAATGGGAGCGATTACTCGCTCCCGCCCTAGACAAATAGGATTAATGAGAACTATTTAGTTTTCAGTTTTCTTTCTTCCAGGCTTGCCAGACGATCGAATCACTTGTTTGACCAGCCGGCGATTGTGCGCCTGCCGCGAGGTACATGAATGGCACAAACTGACTCGTTCTAAAGCTCTGAGAATTAAAGTCATAGCCTGTCTGAACACCTGTGCTTGTGTTGTACTGCGTCGATGCTCCAGCTGGCGCCACAGTAGCAAAAAGCTGCGCTGTTGGCGATGCAGTCGTTAAAGGGAATGCAAAAGTTGTGAATGCTGTGCTGTCGATATTCACTGTCATCGTGTAGTTAGCAGATGAAAGTGCTGTGATCGTGCCTGTCAATCCATTCATTTGAGTCATGCCGAATGAAGCAGGTATACTAAAGTGAACCTTCATGCCGACGACATAAACCAGAGTAGGATCAATAGAAGTCCTGACAACAGCAGAGCTAGCCTTTGTTATCTCTGTTACGTACAGAGACTCAGGAAGAACCGCGCTGAATCTTGAGATCCGACGTGTATAACCTGCTGTACCTGCTGTCAAGCCAGACGCCCGTAGACCAATTGCTGTATAACCAGAACCTGAAACAGTGCTGATCTGAATATCAATCCCACCATACTGAAGCATCCCAGTAGTGCCATAAATCCTGATGATGTCGCCTTCGCTGTATGTGTTCGTTTGGCTAAACACTGCTGGCGATGCTGCTGTAATCGCAGTGATCGCGTTCGCTGCCTGAGCTTCAACAACTGGATATGTGGTTACATAGGTAAAACCACCGGAGGTGATTCCAACCATGTTCAACGCGTCCGTCGAGTTAGTTTTTTTCCATTCGATAGCAGCATCAGCCGCTGTCAAACCATTATACCACTCGAATTTTACTCCCACTCCGGGGTTTGCCTGAGTGATCGCTTGAGTGAGGTTATTGGTAACAAAATAATCAGCAGAGCCAGGAAGAGGAATTCTTACACCGACACCAGCTGAAGTAAAGTTACCCTGCTGCAATAGAGTAAAAGCCATAATTCAAATCTCCTTAGCTCGCTTGGGTTGTTGTGGCATTAAGACCGGACACCCAGTTTTGATTCGTGATCGCGCGTGCAATCGCAAATTTGGCGTATAGCTGGCTGTTTTGAGCAACCGACGACACGACCCAGGGCGGTCTGTAACCGATAACCGAGCTGTAATTGTTCTGCTCGATCTTCGCAGCTGCTTCAACGCCGTACATCGGCATTTTATAGACGGTGCGACCGAGGAGCGAAGCGCCTGGTACCGAAATACCTTTGGAGCTGACAAACACCCTAAACCTAGAGATCGCGCAATACTCTTCTGGACGGAGGCCTTCTCGTTCTGCGTAGTTAGCTTTTAGCAAAACACCGGAAACTTTCTGGAAATCTGCTGCCATGTTTGTATGGCTAAGGCAAATGAACGCATCACGTGTTGGGCCTGTCGAAAACTTGTCCATCGCGTCAAGCGAAGCAAGCATTGTGCGTGCGTCGTTGCCAAGAAGGATCGTCTCGATGTTGTTAAAGTCCTGCAATGATGGGTTCGATGGCTGGTCGCCGTTAGTTCCACCGGTGCAATTAATATAAGAAATAGAGCTCGCCCATAGATCTCTCATTAAAAGATCTTCTTTTTCTCTTAACCATTGACCGAGCAAAGCAGTAAACTTAGTTAAAGTTTTATTCATTTCGAATAAAATAACCTGCTCGTTTGTAGTAATAGTCTTTGCGTAGATTTCAACCTGCGCATCGATGTCTGTGCGGACTGGAACCTCGCTGGCCGGATCAATGCCGGAGCCGTCGAGTTGACCGCCTTCAGTAGAGAGTCTTTCGAATCTCGACATGCGGTAGTTTCTGCCGATATAGGATTCGGCATAGTGTTGATCAACGCCAAAGCTGTTGATAAGATTGAACCATTTTGTTACTCCACCAACGGTGTGGGTAGGTCATTTCTGCCTACCTCCAGACCTTTCGTTGTCTGGGTCGGACTGTCGCATACGCTTTCGCGTCCCTCTCACTCAGTCTCTCACGGTCTCTCACGAGTTCCGCCCTGTCGCCATGCCTTACGGTTTAGGCTTCCAAGTCAATCAGAGAAGGTTTAAAGCCCACATTCAGTTTATGGGCGTAGATAGAAGAAACTCAGCAGCCTGAACGGGTAGTTCGGGCGCTAAATTTGAAATATTTGTTATGCCCGTTGCTGGGGAGGACATAGATGAATCTCCATCGTTAGTGATTTATGACCGACGGCGATTCGATCTAATCTGCCTAACGATGGCGAGTCGTGCTTACTGCCACATATCGCAAGAGTTCGCGATACATATAAGAATAGCAAAGGAAAAATTTTGAGTCTAATTTTTCCTTTGCATGTGAATTGTTTTTAGTTATCTTCTTTTATGTTTTCCAGATGACGATTATAAATATCCTCAAATTCTTTTTTATCTTTTGAAACACCCATTAGAGCGGTTACAGTCATGAGTTGCTTTTGCAATGAATTGCATCCTATGTCCTCTGTAAGAAATTGATGATGGCAACCGGGTCTTCTCCCGGCATCATCCTTCGGGTTGACCCTTTTGAGCTCATCAAGAACACCAGGAGCGAGTTCTCCATAAACATATTTATTGATAAAACACCCTATGAATTGAGGGTTCTTTGCTTTGTTAATATTTTTAATTCCATACATTTTTTTGAAATTTGAAAAGAATCTATCCGGGAATCTCTTCACCCACGGTCTTAGCTCCTCGACGATGTATTTTTCCAGAAGTTTTTGAAGCTCATTCTTCTCTTTTTCTTTTTCGTATCCGCTGCATTCGTCGATGAGGGCCACGACTCCAACTTTTGCCAAAGAAAGAACGATTATTTCACATTGTTCGGCAATGGGAAGTTGACTTTTTTTCAATACTCCATCTTTTCTAGCTTTTAAATACGCATTACACGCAATTATGATCATATCAGCTTTATAACCAGTACTTTTACTTCCAGATTTTGAAATAAAATTTATTTCCGAACTCTTCTTGCTTAAGTCGTTGGACATATAAGGTATAAGGTTAAAAGAAGCCAAAAAAAGGGGTACTTGCTCTCCTGTCCCTAATTGACTAGTTATTTCTTTAGCCCTTTTTCTACCATCCGCTCCAGATTTAGCCCTTCCAAATGCTTTATACATAGAAGATTGAGAAATAATACGAGTTCCATCTGACAAAACCGAGCAATCAATTTCAAGATCTCCAATCTTCAGAATTCCTTCGTGTGTGGCTCTGGGAATACCAGGATTTTCTCTAATAATTTTGTTTTCTAATCTTTTTTTAACAGCAATTTCAGAAATTTCTTTTCTTCTCTCAGGAGAGAGTTTTTCAGCGCGTGCTTTTCCGGCTTTGCTGCTTAATTCTTGATGTGTAAGGGGAACTTTGTTAGATTTGACCACGAAAACCTCCTATGGTTTGTGTTCGATATTACTATAGGAGGTTTTCAACTTTCCGGAAAGCTATTTTAAATTATTAACCTTGACCTTTGATCATGGCCTGCATCTTGCGATAGTTGTCCGCCTTTTGGCTATCCGTCAACGACCTCGCCATATTCGGCGTAGCTGCCTGCGCTGCTGATGCGCCCGAAGCACTCTGAGGCTTTAGAAGATTGTCTTGCGCCCTGGATTGCGCACGCTTTGCGTCGATGTTTGGCACGAAACGCTTCGCTGCTTTATAAATCCCTGTCCATTTCTCAATGCCGTCTGGCATATGGCCAAATGCATTAGCAACCTCTGGATAGTGGTACTCGAGATAGTCTAGGTTGTCGCTGGTACACACTTGATCGAAGTCAGGGTATTCTCGCTTCAGGCGATTCGGTAGCTCCTGCTGTTCCCTCTGCTGGCGCTGCTGATCCTGCGCGCGCTCTTTCTCTGCGAGCTTCTTTTCAACGAGCTTCTCAATACGCTTCTCTTCGTCGTCTTCGAAATAATCGACCTCTTCGCGCTGCGAACTACCGCGTTGATCCGGCTTGTTGAGAACTGAATCCAGCGCCGATTTCAGCGCCGCCGCTTCCTTCTCCTTCTCCGTTGCTCTTTTCTTTTCCGCTTCCAGCTGCTTGCGTTCGATGTCGCGCTGTTCCCGAAATTTCTTCCAGTTACGATCTTGCTCGCTCTCCTCTACTTGCGCACCTGGAGCTGATGTAGTATCTTGAGAAGGTGCCGGTGAAACGTCCTTCTTTACTTCGATAGTCGTTTGAGCCTGTGGCTCTGCCGGTGTTTGTTTAATCTGTTCCATGGTCGTGCTCCGTGCTAGAAAATGATCGAATTAAAGATATTAATGCGTTTAATAAACAGATTGCCAAAAAACTCATTGAAAGCGCGGATTCATACCGCCAGTTGGTGACTTTGATGAGCGCTGACGTCCCTATCGGCGTACTGAACCTTCCCACTGACATCGAAACCATCCTGTCCAACCGCGGGATCACTCGAGTTTTCGAGGTCGTAGGTAAGGATTTTAGCGAAATCAAAGGAATCGGGCGTAAGCGAGCTCCCCTCCTTACAGCCGCTCTTGATCAGTTCCTCTCGATGTGCTGAGATGTATTCCTGCTCCGACAGCATCTTGATGCCGTGCTCGTGGCGAATGTATTCCCAAAACGTACCCCGAAAGAATGCGATGCTCCACGCTTGCATCGTCTGATACCGTTTATCAACGTACCCTATTGATGCTAGCTCTGCCATCACCATGTCGCAAGGCAGCACCCATAGGCGCTTTGTGATGCGGTCAAGGCGCTTGTTGTACAACAGAACGGTCTGGTTAGGTCGTGGCTTAGGAAGGAAAGGCCATGCGTAGAACTTGCGACGAATCAGATTCTTGATAAGCGGATCGGTACCGACCACCATCACCAAGCAAAACTCGTCCTCGTCAATGATGTCGCGATGCTTCTCGATGCATTCCCGAAAATGCTTATCGAGATCTTCGCTCATTCCGTGCCCAACCTCCAACGCATTATATTTCGTCGTGTCGGCCAGCGCTTTATTTGCCTGCTCGCCCGCTGTCGTTCTTCGCTTCAACGCCCTCTCCTAGTGATCGCACTCGTTGATTTTTACATGTGCCGTTGGCCTTTTGTGCCCGGGTGCTGCCAGGATCTCTTCACCCATTTTGTTGGGATTCGACTTCTGAAAAACTGAGCTGCTGACATCCATCACCCAATGCTCTTTCATCAGCATCGGATCTTTGTACCCTTTCCCTGACTTCTCTTTCTTATCGTATGCCATGAATCGCCTCCCTCGTTGATTCAAATGATGGGCGCGGGAAGCGCCCATTCGACTAGTACTTCATCTTCTTAGCTTTCGCGTACGATGCCAGAGCATCGGCGTTCTTCTTCAGCTCTTCAGGATTGCCCAGCTCTGTCGCATACTTCCCGTTAGCAGTTTTGACAGCACCTTCTGTTTTCTCCCAGTGCCCTTCCTTAAATGCTGGCATTCCGCCACCTTTACCCTTCGCCATATTATCCTCCTACAGCTGCCGGTTGTTGATTCAAACTATTGTATTCCTTCACCATTTGCGCATACTCGAGCGCTGACTTGAACTGACCGAACTGCTGGTCTTCCAGCTCCATCATCATCTTGACGAGATTTAAATCGGATTCACTCCGTTTGTACTCAGCGTTAGCACTAGACTCACCGATACTTGCAATCTTCTGTTGTGCCGATGCCATGAGATCCTTCTCCCTGGCCAACTCGCTCTTGCTCTTAGCAAAGTCCAACATCATCTTGCTGTTGTCGCTCTTCTCCTGCTGCTGCGCTTGCTGTTGCTGCTGTTGTTGCGCTTGCTGGTTCGCTGCCTGCATCTGCTCGATGATCTTGGCTTTATTAGTGATAAAAGCGGCGTCCATAATCGACTCGTCAGGAATCGGCATACCGATTTCACGGAAGTGTAAAAGCTGCTGAAGCTCGTTTTGCCTCTGCGTAGCACTATAATTCCCCTCTTCGACGACAATCCCATACTTTTTCGCCTCATAGCTAAAGAATCGCTGGTCAGGATCTTTGCCAAGGATGTTTTTGATCTTCTGCTTACTGAAGTTTTTGCAGATCGCCTCTAGCCTGATTTGTCCATAGAGTCGTTGAGTATAGTCCAGCTTGTCAAAGATGCCCTGCAGCGTCGTTAGGCCAGCGCCTTGACGTAGCATAGCCAAGATGCCCGCTTTGTCGTCTGTTGCAGCGCCAAGCAGCTCCTCGTTGACACCAGAGATCTTAGTGATATCATCAGCGAGTATCCTCGATAGCTCAATAAGTGAAGGCGGAATCGCCACAGGCTCGATACGCTGAACTTCGGCGGGAGTATGACCCTGCTTAAGCGCGATAAGATAGCCGTCTGCTCCCGCCTGGCGGAAAGCCTTTTCGTCGACAACGCTATCAACTGAGTAAATCCAGCCCGCGTTGACGCTCGATTGCAGCATCTGAAGCTCGATGATCTTCCGCATGTTGTAGAGGAATTGGGAGTCTCGTAGGTTGCGCACGATCCCCTGCACTCGCCATGCGTATGAAGGAATGTCTGGCTCGTAGTAGCACATCGAAGGGACGAACGGATACGAGTCGATGCCTAACTGGTTCTGACCGTGATAAACGATCTTACTCCCCAACTGAATGACCAGCTTGACGGTAGGAACCTGCATCTTCTTCACTTGTAGCCAAGGTTGCATCCTTAGCGCCTGTTCCATCTCGCCTTCAACTGCGTCCGGCTCGTCGATCCACTCGACGGCTTCGCCGCTCATCGGGTCAAGGATCATCGTCGCTTCGCGAGTCGAACGATAATAGAACTCGTCGTATGCGAACAATCCGTTGACTGGGATGTTTTGAAGCTCCGCTTGCACAGGGAACCGACCGTCTTTCATCCCACCACTCGACATCTTGTCGATCTCTTCGGCGTAGCCTGGCAAGAGAAGCTTGGCGCCTTGCTTACTCGTCCAGCGCCTGCGCCAGATCCCGTTGCAGTCGCTGAGGTCCTGCTTGCGGAAATACTGATCTATCAAGAAATTATTGTAGGATACGCAATCGGTAAAAAGGTCGCCGGAATAGGGGTCGCGTGAGTAATCCATATACATATGCATCAGAGTCATGCCCGTGTCACAAGCACCTTCGAAAGATTCGCTTAGATACTCTTGGAAACCGTCCCGGTCCTCGCAGTAGCGAAGGACAGCGTTGTAGTCATCAGAGAGTGCATCGTCGCCTTGATGAACAGGCTGAGTAATCGTAGACTTGCGGTTACGGCGCTGAAATCCTCCGATCATGTTCAAGTGCCGGCGAATGAGATTAAAAAAGAACTTTTGATATTGCTGATAGTTCTGGCCATACATCATCGAGTAGAGAGCTTGGTCACCGGCTTTAAATCGCTTGTCGATAAGACCTTGAGCCCATAAAGCAGATTGACCGGTGTAGTTGCTCTGATAGAAGTAGTCCATCATTTGCTTGAGGTTTTCAGCGCCCTTGTCGCTCGGATCGATGTAGCCACCGCCCATTCGAGAATTGTACTGCCCTGATTCGTAAGCGCCAGCCATTGATTGCCCCTATAGATTAAACATTACTTTATCAGGATGAACAAATAATTTAGTACTAAAGAGCGAACGCGACAATAAAAAGATCGACAATCACTCTTGAAATCATGTGTGTTTCAAATTTGTCTAACGTCGCTGAAACCGGTGCCTACGGCCGTTTTTGATGTGATAAAAACACTAGAAAAACATGCCCCCGCCAGCACCAGCGATTTCTTGAGCAAAGTTTTGGTACATATCGTCATAGCCGAACACTTTTGCTCTGCGTTGATCAGCTGTGAGATTGAGATCCGGCGAGTTGTCGAAACCGTGGCGATAGACAGAGGCGCACAAATAGCGGCACCCGTCGACGGCATGGTCATTCTGCTTGATCGGCTTGTCTTCGCCCTTGTCCGCAGCTTTCGGATCCCATGCGTACGACTGCATCTGATCGATGAGGTTTTTGCATGACTCGTGCACTACAACGTTTTTGTTAGCAACGAGTTGCATCATGAGCTTGATGCCATACAGCACGTCGTTATTAGCATCGACCACGGGTAAATTGCGATTACGAAGCTCGATCTTAAGCGAAGCTGCTGCGGGATCGACATAGAGAGCGGTGATCGGTGTGTGTGCGATGAAACGGGCGATGTCAGTCGCTTGCTCAGCGTCAGTCTTCTGGCGCCCTGTCTCTTTGCTGTCGTAGTAGTATTCTCGCTCAATGCGAATCTGCGGCCATTGCTGCGGACTGAACGCGCCTAACACACAACAAGTAGGATTGACTGTTCCGTAGTCGAGGCCCGCAGCGTAGAACGAGGGTGCCGGATACTCGCGAGAGTAGACATTCACCTCGTCCCAACTGTCGAAGATCGCTCCCGTGCTCATCGCCCATTGGCCTAGCACGTAGCGCTTGTAAAACATCCCCTTGAAGCTCTTGCGGATAGCGTCTTTGTACGCTTGATCTAGAGCCGGATTGTCGTCTAAACTAAATTGCCACGAGATGATGTCGTGGTCTTCTGCTCGATCCAAATATTGCTTCTTGGCCCAATGTGAAGGGCCCTCCGGATTCATAGTACAAAACATTTGAGCACCAGGAACCGACAAGCGAGTCTCGAGCATCTTGAAGAAAGGCTCTGGAATGCAGGTCATTTCATCTACGAGAGCATAGGCTAGCGTAGAGCCCTGTATCGTTGTGACCGCTGAGACATCAGGCGCACCGACGAGATAGACGTCACGGCCGTAAAGTGTGACCTTGTTGCACATCGGCGAGGGAGCAGGGAAGCCGAGCATGCGGTACATCGTCGTGATGATGTTGCGCTGTATACTACCCCGATTGACGCCAATAATCATTGCGTCGCCAGGCACGCCATTTTTGATTCTGTCGATGAATTTGAGGATCGAAGTATGGGTCTTGCCGGATCTAACAGCGCCTACCCAGAAGTTAAAACGATGCGTTGATTCGGCGTAGGATTTGATTTGCTTATCAGAGAAGGAACTCAAGAATTGTCGATCTCATTTTGCAGCTTGATCTGCTCTTTGAGCGAATGAATTTCATGGCGAAGTAGCATGTTTTCGTTTTGAGCTGCCAGGATTTCGTCACGAGGAGGAGCAGGCGCTTGAGCAGCAGCTTTGATATCATGATCAAATTTAGCCATCATTTTTTCGTACATACGAAGTCCTTTATCATACTGTCCCGCTGCTCTGCCGTAAAACGGCATCGGCACCTTGCTTTCGGCTGCTTTTCGCTCTCTTCTTGTACCTAGCTTAGCTGTAGCGACTTGCAAGCACTCAACAAAATTAGGGTCTTTTGCAGCGATGTCGTATAGAAAAGTTTGAGAAATATCATGATCTGCGCAAAATCCCATAAGTGAGTAAGAATCATCTAGTTGACACCAAGATTCTAATTTTTCAGCGAGATCGACGAGATCAATTTTAGGGTAACGAGCCATAACACCTTTTTTAGAGTATGCTATCAAGTGTATATTTTTGTAGGTAGGTAAAAATGCGTTGGAAAAGTCTCACGCCGGGCGAAAGCGCTATGTGGAGGCATTTTTGATATGCTCGTAGTACGGTTTTTCGATGATTCTGTGTGCGTTTCCTTGCTCATCTATAGTGTAGTAGTGATGGCTGTCGGGGTAGTCGCGTAGCTTGTACTGTATGCTGATACTGCCTGCTATGGACTCGTATTTGATATAGTCTCTAGTCTCTGCGATGACTCTCATATGCTGCCTGCGTTCTGATGTGCCCTGATGCTATCTCCTGCCATACTTTCTTAACCCAATTTTATTTAATTCCCGCTTTTCATTGCATTAAATACAGGGCGTGTGTTATATATATGATATCAAAGCGCAAGACTCGCTGAGACCGGCCGAGAGCTGGCAGCTAGTAGTCGGCGAGGAGATAGAATAAACGGAATAAAATGACTTACGGTAGGAGTACCAGATGGAAAAGACAGAACAAATATTAATATTAGATTATGTGGACTTGTGGAAAAAACACATTACAAAAAACGAAGATCGCGATCTGACGACACCAGAAAAGATATTTTTGGGTATGAAACTGCTTTCAGTTTCTTTGGAAAATTGCGTGCAGGACAGTGACTGTATACAAAATTTTGATGAAGAAGTATTTGACAGAACAAAGAGATATTTAGGTGAGAATTTTATATACGGCACTTTAAAAATCCCTGTTTTTGGAAAAGGAAAAATTGAATTTAAGATTTAATCTCCACCTCGGAGCCGGAGTGATCCGGCTCCACGATTGCGGATTAACAAAACAAAATTACGGTAGGAGTACCAGATGCTTACAACAAACCAAATCAATAAATTCCTTAAGAAATTTGGATACAAAGGCGATGAATTTTTGATGCATCCCGTGAGTGGCTGTGTTGTTAGCGCTCGACTTTGGGCATGCGATTGTGATGAGTGGGATACGACAGAGAAGAGCGTAGAAGAGCAATTCTCAACTTTAATTCATGTAAAAAATTTTCATGGGGACTGGGTAGCAGTATGATCAAGATCGACGACAAAAAATTCCTCGAAATGATAGCGCGCGGCTTTGGCTGCGCGGAGTGGGAGTGGGTGCGAGAGTGCGAGAGTCTGATGCTCGGAGAGCTGGAGCGTCTCCAGGAGTGCTACTATGATGAGATCTATTTTGCTGGTGAAATTTTATTGAGCTGGGAGGACTGGCTTGAGTCTTGCACTATCAATCTTATTGAGATAGTGATCATCGAGATGATGGGCATCTGCGTACAGATGTGCGAGATGGGATCAGGGATCATGATCGATCTGCTTTGCGAAGAGATCGAGGGGATTATTGCGAGCTATAAGCGAGGGCGCGATCAGGATTTAAGAGGGATCGCGGAGTTTATCAATGAAAAAGGTAGGTATTTTTGATGTGCTACGATTTGATGGAACACGACGAATGCGGGCCCTGGGGCAGCACTGGCGATGTAGACGACCCTGAGCTTGTGAGCGCACTGATGCTGCTGGACGATGCGGAACAATTTTTAGCGGGGGGGATCAAGCTTGCAGAGGCTGAGGAGTATGGATGCGCTCTAAAATCGATTGACGACACTATAGAGCTGCTGCACGAGGCTAAGAAGCATCTCGAAATTGTATGGGATCGGGTGTAAATTTACGCGTTCTTACGAGTATCTACGAGTATTTTAGGTGTAAAGGCAAAGCCCCGGGTGGAGATCCGGGGCTTTTTTTTTCGGCGGTGAAGAGCCGGACTGTGTGGGGGGGGGGCTAAACTTTAGTGACGATTGTGATCTTGAGAGGATACAGCGCTTCTACCTGGGCTCTCTTCATAGCAGAAATTTTAGTATCGCACCCCTTGACGTCAACTACGTCACACGTGCCGTCTGCATAAAAAACTAGGTAGTCCGCAACGTATTTAACGCCTGCTGGCAGGTGGAACGGAATTTGTCGGAGGTAGAACAGCACTTCGCCGGCCTCTTTCAAGATGTCGAGGCGCCCGCAGTAGGCAGCCTCAAGCTTTGACGGGAATCTGTGGCCATCGCGGACGACAGCCTTAGCGTTGAACTTATGCCTGGGCTTCATGCGCTCGACGCCTGGATTCTACGAGTATTTCCAGAAATTCTTGTATGCGATCGGCCATCTCGAATGAATCGTCTTTTTCATCCGCGACTTGCTTTTTCCGATCGATCATGCATCGTGTGCACTGGCAACCGTCAGGCTCCTGCTCTTCCTCTTCCTCATCCGCAACTTTATGAATTCCATAATTGCAATCCATCTCTTGCGGGGGGATCAGCACAAAACGATCTTCTGCATCTTCGATCACTACGCTTTTTCCTGCTGCGAGATCGTCAACTGTATGCTGCGATAATCTCAAATCAATGTGTAATTTTCTCATGTGATCCTAGGGGTTAGAAAGGGCAATCATCGTGATACTGAGGAGATGCTGCTGGCGCTGCATAGGGCTGCGCGTATTGCTGCTGCGCTGGCTGAGTGTGAAACTGCTGGGGGGGATTGTTTGGCACGGTCTGGCGCGCTCCCTGTGTGTTCTGTGGCTGACCTGATGCATGGCCTTCCATCGCCTTGCGGACATTCATGCGGATGAAGGCCTCGAGGTCGTCGTTTTCGGAGCGGCTGTCGAGGAGATGTGCTGGAAGGTAGCGATCTGCGCCATCCTGCACAATTTTGCATGCGGGGGCTGATGAGTAAAAGTTGGTGTTGTCTTTGTTGTTTGCGATTTTGTAGCGCAGGATGATCTTCCCGTACAGCTTTACTGTGGCGATGCCGAAATGTTTTTCTTGCGGTGTTGGGATGTAAGAAATAAATTCCATTTGAGTCATAGTGTTCCTTAGTTTTTTTGGTCGTTTATGTAAACGAAGCCAACCCTGCCAGGGGTTGGCTTCCAACTGGTCTAAGCTCATACTGTGTTGTACTTAAGCGCCTTAATGATATCATATGGGGATATTTTCTGCAAGTTTGTCGCACAAATCAATGCCTGGCATTTGCGAAAAATCCAATTAATTTTCATCGAACAAATGCGTCAATTTCCGGTTCCATATTTCCCGGTCGATGTTCAACGCCCTGGCCATCGCGTCGCCGATGAAGGAGGCCTCGGAGCAAGATCGGATGATGAGCGTGTTGAGGTAAGCCGTCGCTTCCCTTCTGCGCTGGCCGAGGTCTTTCTCAATCGCCGATTCCAACACGACTTTCCTATCCCACGATTTCTTCATTAGAAGCCCTCCATTGCGTTTTCTTTCTTTCGGCCTGTCTTTTCACGTTTAGAGCGCGCAATCGCAACCTTGGTGCCTTAAAATGATAAGTGCGCCGATTGTGGGATCGGCGCACAAATGGGATTTAGTTCTTCACGCCCCAAATATGACCAGCAAATTCATGGCCTGGGGGGATGATGATTTTTGAGCAATCGGAATACCGCCAATTTCTGATTTCATCTTCAAGATCTTTGTTTTTCAAAGAAAGCCTGAACCCTTTACAAAACCCCTGCTTGAATTTCATTTCTTCATGAGAGTTTGCTTCATAACTTTCAAAAGTAAATCCTCTTCCACAAGGAAAGGGTATTGCTTTATTGAGAGGTAAAAAAAACCATTCTTTTAAACTTTTTTCATTTTCAGGTTCTTCAATTCCACGGCAATATCCGTGAGCGAATCCTGTGCGATAAGCTTTTTCAATAACTTCAAATGATTCATTTATGCACCAAGAAATCCTTCCTTCTTGATTTACATAAACTTTTACTGTTCCTTGAAATTGACTTTGATCTTTAGATGTCATAACATTCCTTTTTTTGCATGGTGTTGACCCCGAATCAGGACTCTTCCAGATCCGGGGTTTTTTCTTTGGAGATTTTCTCAATATTTTTAAAATTAAAAGTTACAAAAAGTTTCCTAACTTTTATGCGCGATTCTTTTTCGACCACTGTTTTCATAGATCTTTTTACAAGGTTTTCAGATTCTAAAATTTTAAATGCATATCGTATTTGTTCTCTTGTAAGATTCAAAAATTCCATAGTATCTTCATAGGAAAATAATATTTCTTTTTTTAGTTCTGGATTGCTGGCCAATAAGTTTGATAGTAGAAATACACATATAGGATTTTTTCCTTTAAATGCTGTTATCCACGTCCCAAATGTAAGTAAATTTCCTTTTCTGTGTTCTTCGCAAATAAGTTTTATAATATCATCCATGTTACCACCGTGTTTGGTTTTTTATAGTATATGGTGTTGATATTTTTTTGTCCATTGTGTTTGTAATTTTACCACCTATTTTAGTTTTGCTTCTTTAAGGCATCGTTCAACCATTTCGTTGAATCGTGGATCGTCGTAAGCGATTGGGGTGAATTTGATAAAAAGCTGATGCCCGTCTTCATAAATCTTAAACCGCATCTCATTTGCCTTAGACTGATAATCTTTTTTGATCTGGTGCGCTTTTTTGCGGTTTATTTCTAAGATCTTTTTTGGGTCTGGTGGGCTTGGTATGCGATCTTCAGGAATCGTAACTTTTTCAGGATGTCTACATGCCCAAGCTAAACAATCCATAAGAGTTTTTTTGATGACTGTACATGGATGCGTTGCATACATCACAGCTTTGACGACACTTGCTTCGCTAAACTGAGAGGTAAGGCTTTGCTTCTGTTCATCGCTGATGCCCACTTCTCTTAAGCATTCATAAAAAGCAACAACTGCAACTGGGGCGCTAGCCCCTCTTTGCTCCATCTGGGGAAAAGGGGTAGGGGTTGTTGTTGTTTCTGCACATGGGTTAGTACATGGTATAGGTGTGGCTAATTCGCCTTCCCGAGATGGCAAATTAGCCATCTCCTCCTGTTGCTCTCGTAAATCTGGGTGTTTTGGGACTGGGTCTTTCTCTCGTGTACCGAGGAGATGGCGATTTTGCCATATCGAAAATTCAATTTCATTTTTAAATGAATACCAAATCGTTTTGTCGTAAACAGACTTGTTATAATTTCCTTTAATAAGGATGTCTTTTGCTGTCAATTTTTCTACATATCTTCTGACTTGATCTTTTGTCCAGTACGGAAAATGTGCTGCGATTTCTTCAAGACTTTGATATGTCCATGTACGACCATCGTGAAAGTTTTTACCTAAACGAGCGTTGTAATTACACCAAAGTTGAAAATTATGAATGAGGATTGATTCTTCGACGGAGTATTTACAAGCATTGGTAATATCAAAAGAATGATGATCACCTGAGTTGCCAATAAATTGTTTTTGTTGTTGATTAGTGGAGGAATATGTCATATTATACGCTCAATGTCTCTCAGGACTTTGTAAGATCACGAATCCAGCCACCAAGCAATCATCGTGATCTAGGTTTTATCCGCGTTAGACTATCTGTCTAACGCTTTCTTCTCAATTGATTTTAATCGCACATGCCAGCATCTTTGCCTTGGCACCCCTCGGTAGGGGTGCTGGTTTATGTGTGAACCCGGGGGAAATGAGCTCCGGGGTTTTGTCCCCCCTTACCCTTTTCCAGGCGGGGGGATGTTTTTTTCCCTGCTGATAAAGCCAGCAACCAAACGTCATCGTAAAACATGGAGCGGGGGTAGCGACAATATTAGCAGGGATCTTTTACTGAATAGGTGTCCCGATGCCAAAATCCAAAACTTGCACAACAACACAAGCGGCCGAACTCCTCAGTGTTGGCCAGTCACAGATTTACCACCTCATTCGCTATAACCACATAGACGCACACAAATGCGCTGAGACGAAGCAATGGATCGTTGATAGGAAATCGGTCGAGCGATACGAGAAACATCGACACGCAGCCTCTAATGTCGATTCTCGGTATGTTACAGCCCTCCAATATGCGAACATCAAAGGCATCAGCATCCAACGCGTTTATTATCTCATGCGAAATGGCTTTTTGCCGGGGATCAAAATCGACGGCGCTAACATGATCAGATTAGACGCCATCGACACTAAACAGCGGAAGCCACACCCTGCGGCTCATAAGATGTCGAAGCGGTATTTCTAAGCGAAGCGTTCTCTCCATGGGTGATTTTTAGGGTTTTTCTTTTCTTTATATTTGCGCCCCGCCCATTTTTTATTTTTGTTTTCGATATATTTTTTTGAATATTTTCTTGTGTTGTAGTTTTCTCGCCATTTTTCATTTTTTTCTCTTCTATACTGTTCATACCCGATTTGTTTTATTTTTTTTAATTTCCATTTTTTATATGCTTTTTTTTTAATTCCTTGTCCCTGATTCTTTTGTTGTATCGTCCGTCTTTTCTGTATCTTTCCTTTCTACATCTCACTGAGCAATATATTTGATTGGTTGCATTCTTTTTTATTTTTAAAAAGCAATTTAAACACTCGATTATCTCTTTTTCTTTCCTTCTTTTTGTGTTGTTATATTTAATTCTACATTCATCGCTACAATACTTTTTTGAGTGATGAATTTTTTCGTAGTTACATTGGCAATTTACGCATAAAAATTCAGTCATTGATCACTACCGGGGCTTTCGTTCCTAATCCTGTATCGATATATTTAAATTTATACCCTTCCCATTCGTGGTCTTTTTTATGCATCCATCGATTTTTATCTGGTTCAGGATATTCGTCTGGAATCTCAACGAAAAAATCACACTTTATTTTCTGTTCTTTTGAAGGCGATGCAAAAAAAGTCACGCAAGAATTGCTGTAGTATTTTTTCCTGTATCTATAGCACTGATTTCGTTTTGCACATTCCTTTCCTGAACATGCGATAGCGCTAATGATGGAAATTCCATCCCTAATCAAGTGTGTTTCTGCATCTGTTTCTAACTGCCCCATGCCGTGCCCGTGGTTAAATGCCTGTTTGTGCATCGCGTTTTTTTAGCATCTCGATCACTGTACGAATCTCTGCGAGTTCGATAGAGATATCTATCTCATGCTGAATTGTTGCGACTTTCAAGAATGAAATTATGTTTTCAAGCATAGCGATTTCTTGATCGTGATCTTTTGCACACATTCCGTTGCTCTCTATTCCTCTATCATGCATGATCAGGCTCCCCATCAATAGATGGTACTCCTGCCGCGGTTGAGGATAAAATCTCTGCTGCGGCCTTTTTTTTGTAGGGGTTTTTGTGTGCACGGGGGCGACCGTTTTCTTGGAACTGCTTCATCGCAGGATCGGGGATAAGATCCTTTTCACGCACTTTACCCATCGTCACATCGCGCACGATTCTGACAAAATGGCGAGTGGGAACGTATTTCTTGCGCCTGAGCTTGTTGATCGTACTCGGATTGTATCCAATCAGCTCCGCGAATTTTTTAAGTTTGATACCGGTCATTTCTAGGTATTCTTCGATTGTCATGTGCCCTCCTGGCTAACAATTTTCTCTCGTAACTCTATCTTTTGCGCGTATTTTATTGCAAGTAAATCCGACATTTGATAAAGTGTGGGGCATCGTGAAACCTGAATGTAGGAGTACCAGATGGATCACAGCGAACAATTGAATGAGTTAGCAAAAGCGTTGGCAAAATGCCAGGGTGAAATTCTTCCGGCTATCAAAAATAAGGAAAACCCAGCTTTTCGCTCGGCATATGCCGATTTCTTTGGAGTCTGGGAGGTGGCGCAAAAGCCTCTTGCCGACAACGGGCTTTCCATCACTCATTCTATGATCAATGTCGAAGGGCGACTCTACAACCGAGCTATGCTACTGCACACAAGTGGACAATATCTTACCGCTTTAGTTCCTCTTCTGCTGGGCAAACGCGAGGATATGCAAGCTATTGGATCGTGCTCTACTTATAGCCGGCGCTATGCTACTTGCATGCTCTTGGGGATCGTCGCGGAGGTAGAGGCCAAGGTTAAGGACTACTACTCCGACGACGACGGCGAGGCTGCCTGTGGCCGTGGTGTTGTACCCGAAAATTCCACATTTACTATCCCTGTTCCGCCCAAACCGCAACAGAATGTGACGCCTGGCAATGGGGGGCGTATAACTCTCGATCAGATTAAAGAGCTTACCTTCGCGATCAACGATTGCTCGGATCCAGTCTATGCAACAGCAGAGATTTGTAAAGTAGCCGGGATACCTGATATCTCTAAAATCCCGGCAAATCGTTATCCTGAGGCTCTGGCATGGGTCAAAACTCTGGTCAAGAAGGCGGTGAAGTAATGCAGGATTTAATTGTAACATTCACAATAGCAGGTTTTGGACTTGTTTTTGGCTTTATGACTATAATGTATAATTCGATGCAATCGGGTTTCAAAAAGCTAGAATCAAAAATTGACAATATTGATAATAAACTCTCTAATAAAATTGATAACATTGATACAAAACTTTCTAATCATATTGACAAACTTAGTGATAAAGTTACCGATATTGACAGGCGCCTTTCTCGTATTGAGGGCGCCCTTTCAGTTAGAGACCGTTGCGCGCTAAATCATGATATTGGCAAGGAAGCGGTATGAATCAAGATCATCTAGTGCAGGGTACAGAAGCTTGGCTTGCTTTGAGGCGAGTGTCGGTCTCGGCCTCAGATAGTAGTATTATTTTGAAAAAGAATCCCTGGAAAAAACCTGACCAGCTTCTCAAAGAGAAGTTGGGCCACCTCCCAACCCCGTACGCATCGGCTGCGATGTTACGGGGGCAGGAGCTGGAAGAGCCGGCGAGATGTTTGTTTGAGGAGATGACGGGGCTCATAGTTTTCCCCTGCGTTGTGTTCCATCCAGAATTTTCGTGGATGATGGCTAGTCTCGACGGCCTCTCTATCGATGGCAAAACTCTCGTGGAGATCAAGTGCCCTGGTGAGAAGGGTTTCGCGGAAGCGGAGCGCGGCAGGATCCCCGAACATTACCGAATCCAGATGCATCATCAGATGTTGTGCACAGGCCTCAGCAAATGCCTCTATTTCGTGTTCAATGGTGAGAGGGGGGTACTTCTTGAGTGCGAGCGAGACGATGCGCTTATAGAGCTCCTAATTGAGAAAGAGAAGGTATTCTACGAGTGCCTGATGTCGAACTCGCCTCTTCCTCTTGAAGAGTCCGACTATCTCACTATAGGGGGGGGG
>ERZ1292642.32-Hain-H14-01um-R1-32-length-71821-cov-6_pt1 | contig 38474 bp, 69 predicted proteins | sample MGYA00564403_ERZ1292642 | MGnify/ENA primary metagenome ERZ1292642 (study PRJEB36523, sample SAMEA6512643) | groundwater metagenome | collected 2019-01-09 | study: AquaDiva: Metagenomics assemblies of 32 groundwater samples
AGCCCAGTGGGCCAGAGAAATTGGCGTGAGTGCAGATGCGATTGAGCGCAGGATCCAAAGGAATGGAACATCTGGCGTCTCGCCTCCGGCTAGGTTGGCATCCTGAATTTGGATGCATGAATAATAGTCGAACGTATAAGGACCATTTCCATCTGGAACTGGCCAAAATGTAATCGTCGGAGACATCGCCAAATCGAACCAATAGCTTGTGACCGGTCCTTGCGTCTGCTGATTTGCAAAGCTCATATACTCGGTGCGAGACAGCGGTGTAATGTACCTTCGGCTTTCATTGCTCTGCCCAAAGTTCAAAACAATTGAAGCGTCGAGGATCATGACTGTCTTGGCAGGGATAGAGTAGGTGGCGGTTGCTGCCGTAAGAGTGGTTTGAGTACGGATCACTTCCCATATATTGACCTGCTGGTTGGACCATTGACTGAATAGAAAGTTTACCTCTCTGCGAGCACTGTGCATATGCTCTTGTCTAATCGAGGGGGCGCGTATCTGTATTCTCTCATAAGCAGAGAGAACAACCTCGCCGACCCCCGGCGAAAATGCGTAAGTGCCGCTACTGGTCATGACTGCACCACAAACTTAAACTTCATTCCCTTAGCTGATTTATGTTTGCCATTGCAGTGGCGAGATAGATAGCTTGGCCCGATGCCGTAATGCCTCGATGCAGACTTGATGTTTGGAAACACCATTCCATCATCCAGACATTGGACGGGCTTGCTGCGTTTGGCGTTGGCCGCCTTCATGTTTTGAAGCCAAATTTCTAGCGTCTCTTTCGACGGGGGAGGAAGCTGCCTCACAAGCATGGTTGCGTTTCTAGTCTTCGTGATCTTGGCAACCGTCTCGGGGTCTCGCTTTTTTCCGAGCCAAGCCCTCACTGGATTGATAGCCCTCGTTGCCGTCCTTTTGGCTATGGATTCCGCGGACCGTTTTTTCCCTAGCCAATGATTAGATATACCTCTGTGACTCTCTGAGAGTTTTCGTCGTGTTTCTTCTGTGTGCCTCCGCCCTTGAGCCCCGCGAAGGCCTCCGACCGCAGTGTTATACTCGGGTCTAAGGAGGCCAATTAAATCTCTTTCTCGGGTTAGCGCCATTTCGACGCTTGAGCATACCTCCAGAGTCGAGAACTTGAATGCATCAAATCCATGCTTCCGGATTGCGGCACAGAAGTACATTTTCTCCCCAGCCTTAGCCGATGCTTTATGAGCCTTCATGCGGCTGTGCAACCCGCGCGATGTCATGCCGATATAACGCTTGCCGTTTACGGAGTTGACGGCCAAATAGACAATGTTCTTTGCCTCCCGCAAAAAATCCGGGAACACAAAAGTTGCATTGCTGCCAAATATTGACACCGCGCCAAATCCCCGTTCTATGCCGGGGCGATCAAGGACCGCCGATGCCGGCCTGAATTCCAGTCGCGCGAACGGTGCCGGTCCCGGAGTTGATCGTCAACCTCCATGCCGTGATCGGAACAATGGTCGAGCTGTCCAGCGTCGTTGACGCGGCGGCGAGCGCAGTAAGATTGAACGGCTGTGGATACCCAACGCCGGCCGGCAGATTGTTCGGATCATCATAGGTGTATTGGATCGAGTAGTTGACCGCAGTCGGTCCCACCGCAACACAAGCATAGGCGATGTTGTTCGGCGCCACATGCCAATTGACGATGTTCCACAGGCTCGAGCCAACGCCGTTGGTTCCCACCGAAACCACGTCAATCGTAGCAGTAGATGCGGCAATAGAGAGGACCTGCTTGAAATCAAAATTCGACTGCGTCGTGCTGGCGTTCGGGCCGACGATGGCCTCCGTCACCGTCATGTTGGCTTGATTGAGCCCGATGACGGTGAAAACGTTCCCGCTCTCATCGCCGGTGGCCGTGACCAACAGCCGACGCTGCGTATCGAGAACCGTCGTCACCAACGTCATATTGATGGTGCCGGTCGCAGCGGCATTCACGATGCCGGTCGTTACGCCTGCCGTGAGAGCCTTGGTGACGACAATCGGGAGCATCGGAACCTCTGTCTATTCGAGGTGACCGGCCCTCGTCGTGGCACCTCGAGATCGGATCAGCCCGATTTCTCCGGGCTCGTCACGTTGTGCGCAGTGGAGAGCGGCGCCTTATTGGCCCCCACCCGTCCACCCGCCTTGCGGCCCGGCCGATCCATGCGGTGCTTGGACTTGCCCCCGTCCATCGCCATCTTGCCTTTCACGGCGCCGCCCTTCTTGCGCTCGGCCTCCTTGAACACGTTCGGATTGCCGGCAACCTTCATGGGAACGCTGCCGCCAGAGGCGCGTTCTACTGCACCGCCGGATGCGCGCTTGGTGTTGTGGCGAGCTCTGGACATCACAATTCTCCTGTGCCGCTTGCCAATCTATCCGATGTTCGGTACAGACTGGATATGATAAAAATTGGCGACGTTTTCGGGTCTCTCACCATCATCGGTCGATCCGATGAACAAGCAACCAGATCGGAATGGCAGTGCCGATGCACGTGCGGCGCGTTCATCATATCAGCTTCGGGAAATTTACAAAACCCCAAGAACAACACATCGGACAAGTGCAGATGTGCCTTGCGGGCGCGGGCAGCGAAAAGCAGTACGATACATGGATTGAATAGAACTCCTGAACATCGGATATGGGGAGGAATGCTCAATAGATGCCTCAACAAGAGAAACCAATCATTTTTCCGATATGGCGGCCGAGGTATCGTAGTCGCCGAAAGATGGCTCTCTTTTGAGACATTCTTGGCGGACATGGGGTTTCGGCCTTCTCCAAAGCACACGCTTGACAGATGGCCTGACAATGACGGGCCGTATTCGCCAGAAAATTGCCGCTGGGCAACTCCTATTGAACAAGCAAACAACAAACGAACCAATCGAATGATGACGCTCAATGGCCGCACCCAAACCACAGCCCAGTGGGCCAGAGAAATTGGCGTGAGTGCAGATGCGATTGAGCGCAGGATCAATCTGCTCAAATGGTCCGACGAGAAGGCGCTCACAACGCCTCCTAGGGGATGGGGTCCTGGCAAACCAAAAGCGGTCACTGTTGAGCAGCCCCAAAAAGTGAAGTAGCAGACGTGGACCCCGCCGCGGCGTTGAGCGTATTCAGCAGCGGCGGACGAACGATGATGCACAACCGCCCGGTGCTGTTCGACGTCGCGAGGTTGAACGCCGTGAAATTCGCCACGGACAACGTACCACGAACATCCGGCGTCGTCGCGTTCGATGTGGTCGCCAGCGCTGCGGTAAATCCCGCCTGCGCCGTGAGCCCCTTGCCATTCCACGTGACCTGGATCGCCTCATAGCGATCGGCGCGGAGATTGATGCCGAAGGTGTCGCCGACGCCGACGCTGTAGACGCCGGTCGCGCCCGCAGCTTGGACCACGATCGACTGCACATACTTGAATGCCTTCTTGCCGCCCACCGTGGTCGTTCCTGAGGCCGTCAACAACTCCGTCATCGCGGCACCGAAGATGTCGTAGCCCGTCACGAGGAACGTGCCGGTGGCGTTCGTGGTGCTTCCCGTGACCGTCAGATTGCGGCAGATACCCTCGACCGGGTTGAAGAACGATCCGAGCCCGCCATTCACGTACGGCGAAGCCGCATTGGCGCTCGCATTCGACGGCCCGAAATTCGCGGCCGGCGGTGTGAGATTGCTCTGCAGGTTCGCATTGCCGATCGGCGCATGAGAGAGAGCACCAAGCGCAACCGGGCTGATCTTGATCGTGGTCCCGTTCGTAATGGTGGTAACCTGCGTAATGATTGAGGTCGAGTTGCCAGCGTTGCCGGCACCCCCGATCACGATCCATTGCCCCTGATCAAACATCGTCGAGTCGACCACAACCACCGTGCTCGAATTGGCCGCAGTCGTGCCAGTGGTGAAGCCGAAATCGATCACGCCAACCGCGGTGGCAACCGTAGTGCCCAATGGGATAATCGGGACACCATACGTCCATGACGGCACACCAGCCGCAGCGCCGCCAGCCGAGGTCGTAAACAACGTGAGAGTTGCCGACAAAACGGACGACTGCAAAGCCGTCGCAACCTGCGTCGTGGCCAGAATGGACGGGATCTGATCCGTCACCACATGGCCCGGAGACATCAGGAAGGCCGGCGCGCGACCCGGCGTCGTCCCATCCTTCAGATACGGATTGGACCGCGGATCAAGCAACCCGAAGCCCTGATACGTCAGCGACGGCCCATCGAATGGCGACGGAGAATTGTCCTCCATCGCACCCATGCTGACGATGGGGCCGCGGAAATTGGTGTCAGCCATCGGATGCTCCGAAGCCTGGGGTGGCTACCAAGAGCCAATCCCGTTTGGGATCGAGGGGAACGACATTGCTCGGCTTGCCGGCGTGATGCCGCAGATAAACGATGGCCTTTTGCAAGGTCTCCACGCTATCGCAGAAATAACCAAGACCCATGTTGCAGTTGCCGCAGAGCAGGGCGCGGACAGCCTTCGTGTCGTGATCGTGATCAACCGACAGCATGCGAATAGTGCCGAACTGCAGCTTGGTCTCAGGCTTTTCACAGATGGCGCAAACACCCTTCTGAGCGATCAGCATGCGCTGATATTCAGCGTAGTCGATTCCGTACTTCTTACGGAAGTCCCGATCTCGATGCTGATCTTTGTTGGTCGCGCGGTTGTGGCGAGCATAGGCGCGCCTGCCTTCGGCGGTTCCTGTATTGTGTTCACCGCTCGTAGACCATCGGTAATTTCCGGGCCCGACAGGCCTGGCAGCGTCAAGCGGGGCGATGGCATACCGACGCTCGGGCACGTCCACCACTTCCGCAGCAAACGCTTCAAATGAAGGCCAGCCAAGAGCGATCCCTTGGCCCGCGAGATTAAACCATGCTGCACGCTGGCGACGAGTCAACCGTAGAGCGGAGATGACGGCGGCCAATTCCTCCAAAGACTTCGCGGCCTTCAATCGGGCTTCCGCATCGATGTAGACGGCCGACGCTTCTGCAACCGTATCGAAGTTGGCACCAAGCGCGATCCCCTCGTAATTCCAAGTGATGGACGCCTGATATCGACCAAAGCGAGATGGTGAGACGCCCTTTGCGCCAGTCGAATTCGTCGCGACTAATCCGCGCTCGCGGGCGCTATCGATGCGGGATACATCGCGTAGATTGTTGATCGAGCAATCGTCGTGGTCCCCGTTCTTTTGCTTGATATCGCCCCTCGGCCAACAGCCGCGGACGTAGAACCATGCGAGGCGGGACGCCTGCAGTTTTTCCCCCTCAATGGTGACAAATCGATGCCCGTTGGGCGCAACCACGCCAGCCCTATCGCCCACCTGAATTCGATTCGACGAGCGGACTTTCCAGCAAAAGGCGCCGATGGCCGGATCGTAATCCAGCACTTCCAAGAGCCTTTCGTGAGTGAGTTTGGTCACCTTCGCCATTTTCCCAACTCCTGACCTCTATAAGATAACTGCATCCTACGTAGATCAGGAAATGTTTGTCAAGTCATTCGCCGTTATTACTAACATGCCCTAAGTCGCTCTAACTCGTAGGGAATTCGCCCCACGCGCTTCTCGGGTCATTGATACCGAATGAGTAACGTTCATATGCCTTGACAAGGAGATTGTCTGTAATATTGTCCACCCACATATCGCTCTCGTACGGTATCCGGAGCATATGGATCATGCCCTCGATATTCGTCGTGAGGAACCACGCGAAGTTGCTGGTGAGGAAGTCCAGCACGATGTGACCTTCGGGGAGGCCGCCGGAGAGCGTGAGGATTGCGTTCACGTCGTTGTCGGCGGTGCCGGGGCGCAGCTCGGTCTTGGTGAGGCGGATTGCGATGGACTCGAGATTGGGAGGGACGACGAGGCGCCGGGCGCGGGCGAGGATGCGCAGGCCACGCTCATTCACGAACTGCGTGCGAACGTTGGTCATGTTTGCGAGCAGCGTGCTCTCGTTCAGGGACTTCGGCGTCGTGCTGGTGTTTGCCCACGTGCCGCCGTCGTAGGGATGCGCGGTCGAAAAGAACGCCACGCCGTCGCCGATCTGCGCAGAGTTGTAGGTGGTGCCGAGATTGAGGATGTTCGCGGCCTGGATTTCCTTGAACTGCGCATACGCCTCTTGCAGCTTCAGGTTCGTCGGGTTGAATTGCGCCTTGTAGAGATTGTCGTCGATCGCCTTGCGCGTGATGGCATAGCCGAGCCCCACCTCGATATGCACGAACGCCCAGGTGAAACGCTCGCCGGCATTGTTGTCGAACTGCGTCGCGGCGCCTTCGTCCTTGAGATATGGAAGTCCCACGAATGCCATCTGCGTCGAACGCTCGACGGCCATGGCGGAAGTGTGGGTCTTGAAAACTTTATCCCACTGACGCGGTATCATGTCATACGATCCGCGCACATCGAAAAGGCCCGGGAGCAACTCCGACCTGATATTTGCTAATGCTACCGGAATTTTAGCCTCCCATTGCAATGTTCGGAGGCCGCTGTCATGGTAGCGGACCCGTCGAACGTTGAAGCGCGCGACGGGTCCTTGATCGTCGATCCGCCTGAGCCGGAAGGACAACCCGCCACATGAATATCACGGTCATTGAGGAATGGCGACCCGTCACCTATGACGAGTTCTTGCCGTTCTACGAGGTCAGCAACCTCGGAAATATCCGCAGCCTCGATCGCGTCAGCAACGGATCGCTCCGAAGGGGCAAGCTTTTGCGCCAGCACATTGGTAGCCGAGACTACCTGATGCTCATGCTGTCTGCGGGAGGAGCATCCAAGCTGTTCAACGTCCATCGTATCGTGGCGCTGGCCTTCATCCCAAATCCGAATGGTCTCCCGCAAGTCAACCACATCGATTTGGTCAAAACGAACAACATTGCGACCAACCTTGAATGGGTTTCCGCACTCGGGAATTACCTGCATGCAGCCAAGGGTGGGGCACTCTCGAATTTCCTCCGCACTATATCGGACGAGGACGTGCTGAAAATCCGGGCCATGAAGGGGCGCCCTCTCAAAGAGGTGGCCGCCGCCTTTGGATGCACCAAAGGCACGGCCTGCCGAATTATCAATGGCCAGAGAAGGTCCCATCCGAGTTGATGCCTACCAGCCAGTGTTCGTGTTGTAGATTTGGTTGTTAAACTTGACCACAACCCAGTTGTAGTTGCTGCTGGGATCGGAACCATTTCCAACTCCAGCGTACAAACCAACCACCTTGAACGGCATCGCGCTCATGGTCGTGCCGCCAGCCGTGGACAGCGTCGCCTGATCGAGGGTGGCGATGGAGTATCCCTGTCCAACCGTGCTCGGCGTGCCCGTCGTATAGTTCACGACGTTGCCGATATTGGCGGTGACGATGGCCGTGAGCAGCGATGCGACGAGGAATGTCGCGTTGGGCGCGTCGATCACATAGGCCGTGGCGTCTGCGGCGGCGGTGCTGCCCGGCCAGAACGGCGACCATTGCGGCGCGCCGCCGGAGAGCGTGAACTGGCATCCGACGAAAATTCCTTCGATCGGCCCTGTGGTGCTGGCGTCGCCGCGCACGATGTAGGCCGACGTGGCATTGGTCCGCATGACCGGATCGCCGAAGCCGATCGCGGTCGAATAGGTCGCGAGAAGGAGCCTCGTGGACTGCTGATAGTCCGGGGCACCGCCAGCGAGATATCCCAAATGCTTGAAGCCGAATCGCGCCTGTGTATTGGCCATGCCAAGCAAGCTCCTCTGTGCCTTTGCGGCGTGGGGCTCGACTTAGGCTTTCGCAGCCAATGTCAGTCCATGGGGAGAACAGCGACCCGAGCCGCTGTGAGGGCCGAAGGATGGGCTTCGCGCCGCTGTCCTAGGCAGGTAGAAATTCACCCTTGCGAGGGTGTGGATTTCGCTTCTACTGGATTTCCGGCGGCAATGTCAAGCACTCGCGGCACATAATCGACCTTGCACGCGATACACCACCATAGCGGACCATCACCATTCATAGTGTCTTCTTTGTTAATCCAAATACACTTGTCGCCGCAATCGCGGCAATAAAAACTGCCATCCTTCCTGCCCATGATCGTCACGCGGCCCCAGATTGCTTTAGAGACGCCTCTTCCGCCTGCGCCTGCGCAATCTGCGCCTGCTCGATCTGGTCGAGATATCGAGCCCCAAAATCATGCGGCCCGACGTGGCTGATGCGGTAGCCGATCGCGCCCCATGTCTGCCCGCCGCACATCTCCCAACGCTTGCAGAACGACAGGTCCTCGCTCAAAAGACCGCGCTCGGGAAGGTCCATGCACTGAAAGGCTCGGATGATGCGATTGGCTCCGGCGCCGCGAAGCGTGTCCCGAGCCGGGTGCATCTCAATCCGAGTGTCGATGATCTGGGGCATTTTCTCAAGCATGGTCGTAATCACGCTGCGATGGATGAGCGTGCATCCCATCCCCACGCCCTCGACGCGCATGAAGTTGCCGCGACGCTCTGACATAGCCTCTCCGGTTCCCGATCCCGCCCATGAGAGCGGTAATTTGCGTTGCGGGTAGACGGTCCCGACCAGCGGCTCGCCAAATGTGAGCATGTCGAAAACAAGCTCGGGAGGAAAACCCATATCAGAATCTACGAATAGGATATGAGATGCGTCGAGCGCATCGTAAAAAATAGTGACGGCCATGTTGCGCAGCTCGGCAATATCTGGAAACGACAGGCTCGTGATGCCGCCTCCGATGCCGCGGGCAGAAAGTGCTTGCTGTAACGCGTGAGTCGTGAGAAAGGTCGTCGCCGAGATGATCTGACCGAACCCAGGAACGAAACAGAAAATCTTGTGAGCCATCAGACAACGCCTCCGCTCGTCGCCCTCGGAATGCCGGGGATCAGTGCCGCAGGTGTCAACGCATTCCGGTATATCGCCGCCTGAACCGGAGGCAGCATGGCCGTGATGCTCGGGACCATGTCCACAGCCCGTTTCCGCACGCGCTGATATCTCTCGTCCTGCAGCGAGAGGCGAGACTGGGCAGATAGTTGCGCGTTCTGTGCGCGCACCGTGTCGTTGATCCAGCGTGAGCGGTGCTCGATAAGAGGAAAGTTGTTGATGCAACGCCGCCCATATCCATCAAGATTATTTTCCATGGCAGCAAGTAATTTCTCTGCCTGCGCCCGCCGCATCATGTAGGCAGCATCGAACCATGTCCCCCACCATCCGGGCTCGCGCAGCTCAGCGGTAGGAGGCTTCTGCCCCATGTCGCACATCACGTCGGCATGGGAGATGCGGCCAATCATGCGCGCAAGATCGTCGGTCCAATGATCGACGAACCAATACGGGAAATAGGTCGGATACAACTCGCCAACCGTCTCGACCCATTTCGCCGTGATTGCGTTGTATGCCGCGAACGATGCATTCGCCATCTGCGTATGCACCGCGCCGATCCCATCAGGGAATAGCGCCGCGGCGTTGAGCATAAGCTGATCGAACCCCTTCGTCACAGGAACCGTGTGATCGACCATCGGCATGTAGAGGTCGGCCGGCACGGACAGAGCGCGATTGTATTTCTCGCCGAGCGTATCCTCCCGCTCCTTTATGCTGACCTTGATGCGGGCATCCGGCTTCATCGCAGCGAGCATCTCGATCGTGATCGCGTCGTCAAGATCGACGGAGACCATCAAGACCGTGTTGGGATTAGCGATGTTGGCGAGCGTGCGGGTAATCGTGTCAAGAAGACGAGCCGGCCTTCCGCGGGTTATCAAATTGCAAACCAGCTTGTTCATGTCTCTTCCTGTGCCCGCGATTGCCAGCCAGAATTCCCCACACCGCCGTCTTGCTCACACCATGCTTCGTGGCCAACTGCGGCTGCGAATAGCTGCCCGTCGACGCATCCTGCTTGATCGCCTCGACTACATCGTCCGGTATTCGCTTGGGCCATTCGCGCGGAGGAATACCAAATTCACGAGCAATGTTCCCAACCGTGCCGGTGCCGTTCAAACCGAACAACACCCCTATTACAGAGGTTTTCTCGCCTCGCACATAGAGGTCTACAATTTTCATCTTTTCAGAATAAGGAATGGCGTTGTAGTTGGCCATTTGGCCTAACGCGGGCGTTCGTAGTGGGCGCAAATATCATGAAGGTGTTGGGCTAGAACACCCCTAAGCTCAATCGTCCGAGCGCCTGCCGTATAAAACGGGAAACTTGCGGCTTGCCCATCCTCTCTCCGACGAAGCATCGCCACGTAGATGGCATCAACAGGTTTCAGCTCGCCGCTTTCCAAGTCGCGCACGATTGCTTTCAAACATTCCAGCGGCGTCCACAGCCTCGCATCATCCGCTTTGACGGCGCGAGCCTCGCTGAGGCTGACAGGATCAGTCATCCGCCAACTCGTGCGATGGCGCCGGAATGTCCGCGCCTTGGTCTATCGATATTCTCACATTGCCGCCCGTCTCGCGATATCGCTTCGACATCTCGAAACCCTGCGCCATGTTCTTCTTGAGGCCGGTCAGCTTCAAGCTATCATTCCTATCGCTCACAAGCTGACGAGCCGCCTTCTCGTCTTCGGCCTTGGCTTCCTGTGTGAGGACGGATGGGCGCTCCTCAAGCCGCTGACCGCCGCGGATGATTGATCCTTTGTGACCAGCCGGCATGAACCGCCCAGGATAACGCTCGGCTGGGACGGGCCTCCAACCGTTTTCGGCCATCATCAAATTCTGGTCGAGCAATATCTCCTGATTGCCGACGATGCTTATGGCGTTCCACTGCAGGGTCCATCCCTTCGGCACGAGCTCGGCGGGAATATCGAAGATATCCCCCACGCCAGTCCGCTTGCGCGAGAGCATCTCGCCGTTGCGGCCCTGCACCTCGCCGCGCGTCGCAACCCGCGTTGGTTCGCGCACGGGATCTGGACGAATATCGGTGCGAGGCCGCGCGCGACGCGGAGCATCATCCTGATCGATGGGCATTGCTGCAGGGGCAGGAGCCTTGGCGGGCATCGGCTTGCGGCGAACGTATGGGCGGGTCATGACAGCACCTTTTTTTGGTTCGCGCGTGCCCGCGCCATCGCCTTCCGCGCTTGCTGGGCAAAAGCAAGAAGAGTCGTGCGGCCATCGCATCGGTCGCAGCCCTTTTCGCGAGCGAAGTGCTCCGCAGCTTGCGCAAACTGTTCTGCCATCTTCGCAAACACGAAACATTCCATTTGCTCAATTTCATCCAAAGGGATGCTACCTTTGTATGACGAAGTAAACGATCCCGGTTCAATTTCTCGGATGGATTGAGAGGTCATGTGACGGGGTCCTTTTTGAGGCCAGCGCGAACCTTGGCGACGGCTTCCATTGTAGCGTTGGCATGTCTCTCGTAATCGATCTCGCCGGCCATGCCTTGGAGAATTTGGTCGCGAGCCGCGAAGACCTCGGACATATGATCAATCATGTCAGATGGAATACGCGTGAGCCTTTTCGATTGAGGTGACCCGACTTGCCACACAACCGCGCTCTCGTCATGCCCGACGCGAACAATACCGCTGAATTCGATGCCCTGCTTCTTGATCCAATTCGCAACATTCTGTTCGGCCTTGGCCACGTTCGTAGCCTGCTCCGCGTCAACGTGAGCCTTCGGCCGCTCGCACAAAATCATGCCGCCGACTTCGATATCGCCGAAGTATCCGTAGGGTGCGAATAGACCGGGGTGGCGAGAACACGGAACCGGAAGCCATCCATCGGATATCTTTAGGATCCCCTTATCTGCATTTGGGTTCCACTGATACGCCATGCCGACGGGCACAATATCGGCAGGAACATTGAACGGATCGCTCCTTCGCCGATCAACGATCGTGTATCCTTCGGACCACAAATCATCGATGAACGTGCGGCCCATGATCTCGACGGGAGTGCGGCGGCGATCTTCGTCCATGACTACGCGTCCGTAAAGTTCTTGTCGTAGAGGCCGTTCTTCTGCCCCCATAGTTTCCGCCGCGCCATTTCTCCGTGGCCGATCGGTTGCCCGATCAAACTCTTGTCCTTGATGCGGCCAGCGGCAAGGTCGTGCTGACCCCACCTATGGGTCCCGTCCGTGGCCGCCATGGCCTCGCCGCGCGTCAACGTGACTTCGGTGCCCCCGCCTCCATTTGACGAACTAATGCCGCCCCCTGCGGCGACGGGAGCAACCACGGGAGATCTCCTTTGCTGCGAGCGGACCTGCCCGTTGCCGTTGGGCTTCTTGATCCCAACCGCAGTCTCGACGTGCGAGAAATATTCCGGCGTGTCCACCTCAAGATCGTGCGCCATCGCATCCCAGTGCGCGGCCGTAAGCTGCGCGTTCTTCTTGCGATCCGTGATGAAATCCTTGTGCGCGCGCAGCCATGCGGCTGTCGGCTCGGTGCGACCGGCAATGTATGCCTCCACCGGATCGTCCTGCGTCTGCTGACGCCGGACGGGCTCCTCGCGTTGCTCCGTGCGAGCAGGGGCCTCCAGCTTGCGTACCTCGAGATCGTTCTTGGCCTCGTCGAGGCGAACGAGCTTGGCCTCCGCATTGGCCATCCGGCGCTGCGCCTTGGCCGCATCGGCAAATTTGCCGGCGTCCATGGCGGTAGCGTATTCGGCTTCTGCCGCATCCGCTTCGGCTTTCGCCGCTGATATGCCCGACGCGATCGAATCGGACTGGCTGTCTGCAATCTCGGTGCGGGCTGTCTCGACCTCTTGCCGAGCTGCGGTTGCCTGCCTCGTGGCCTCATCCGCGATGCGTCGGGCGTCGGCGAGTTGCCTTTTGCGCGCGGCATCCTTGCGCGTCAACTCTTCGTATTGCGCTTTGAGCTCCGCAACGGCGGGATCAGGCTGTTGATCTCCGACGACAACAGTGCCCGATGGTTTGTCTGTTGCCTCATCGTCGATCTTGATAACGATCTCGTCTTCGTCGCCCATGATGAGTCGCCCCTTACCAATATCTCGCCGGATCGCTCACGATCATCTTAATCGACACATCCTCAAACAGCCGGCATGGCACCTCGTTGATCTGCATGTGCAGCCCATCGGCTGGGCGGAACAGCACCCAATCGCCGATGCCGGCTTTCATCCCATGGAACGACGCTCCGGGGGCGTCGACGAATGCGCCGGGGCCGGTCTTGAGCACGACGCCGACCGTGCCCTGAAACATCGCCTCTTGCACATTGCGATCGGTGCGGATGATCGACGTGCCGTGGTGATATTTCTCGCCGGGGTAGATGGCTACAAGCACTTGGGCGTGCAACACCGCCTCGTCCGTCAAATCGCCAACGGCCTGCATGAGGTTGGTCTTGGGATCGCCCTCGCGCTCGATGATCTCGGAAAGCTTGCCAACTGCTCCGGTGCGGGCCATATCTCTACTCGCGCTCCTCTTTCTCCACCTGATCGCAAATTGCGATGGCTTCCGCAAGCCCCTTGATGACGCCGACGCGCTCGCGATAGTCAGCCCACTCTGAGGCATAGCCCTCGACAAGCTGGTCGCCGAGGTCAATACGGCGCCGGATCAGCTTCGCCTTGAGGGTGCGGGCGAGTTGGGGGTGGTCCAGAGCGTAGATGTGGAGTGCGTCAGTCATATAACTCGCTGATCCTCTAGATTATCCAACTGCCAGCGTATCCAAGCAAGACGCACCTCGTCCTGTCGTGTCGATACACCGTCGAATTTCAGCGTAAGTAATTTTTGGCGCTCATCCAAAAGCGATGGCAAGTCTTTCTCTGTTACTGAGGCCGGGGACCTCATGACCTCGCCGCTCGCCGTTCCTTTGCCAGCCGAGCCTCGCCACCGCCCGAGCCGCCGGGAAGCTTCGTGGCCGATGCAACACCATCCGGCGATTCGATCCGACCCCCGGTCTTGCGAGCCTTGACCTTGCCGCCGGCCATGAAGGTGACCACGCGCCGGCGGTTCATGTCCTTGAGATCGTTCTTGCCGGGCGAGGGCTGAACCTTGGTGCCCACATCCATGCCGATCGATTTCACCGCCCCGCCCTTGGCATAAGCCCTGCCGCCCGCAGCGCGAATGCCGGGAGGCATCCCGGGGACGGGCGGTCCACCTGCCCCGACGCCCGGAGGGGCCATGGGCGGCTTCGGGGGAGGCATTGGAGGCGGTCCTGCCGCCAATCCCGGAGGCGGCATCATCGGCGGCTTGTCCCCGCCCTGCGGCGCCACGATCACGTTGACGTTGACCTTGCCGTTTTTCTTCACCTTCCCACCGCGGGCGCGGGACACGCGATCGGCACGACCCCCGCTCGCCCGTCCTGGCACCGAAACGGCACCAACACCGCCGCCGCTGGCGCGAGTTGGCACTGATGCGGCACTAGCCGGCGATGCCACAGCCCCGCCGCTGGCATAGCCCTTCGTGATGTGCTTGACGCGGCTGTGCTCGACCTTCGACTGACGGTGCTCGGCGAACGGATGTGCCAAAATAGCCTCCTATTTCTTCGGCTTGTCGGGCTTCGGTGGATTGAGCGCAACATGCACGTCGAGTGAATGCTTCGCGTGGTCCATGGTCTTGTCGTGATCGTGCTGTTTCTGGGCTAGCCCGTGCTGCGCCACGCCCAATCCTCGATCGTGGTCTCTCTGGCGCAACTCGTCCGCGGTCTTCACGGTCTTTAGCTGCTGGTCGACGCGCTCAACATCCATGTCATGCGCGGTGCGAACAGCGTCAGTCTGATGAATTACGCGAGCCTTTTCAAGCTCCATTGCATCGCTGATACGCTCGGTCTTGAGCTTCTCGGCAGCGATAATCGTTTCCTGCGGGATGTTCTGCGCCTTGGCTTGGGCCAATCCGGCATCGGACTGTGCCTTGATCAGCTTGGCCTGCGACTCGATCATCTTCGGGTCGGGAGGCGCCGGAGGCGGATCAGGCAGTAGCAATCCGTTGGGATCTTCGCGGATAGCGGCGAGGCACCGCTTCAATATCTCATCGTCGGACATCTTGCCGGGGAACAGCGTCTTGAGCTGCAACAGCGCCAAGGCCTTCATCACGCGATGAATGTGGCTCGGCACGTTCGGGTCCGACACCGGAACAAGATTGCAATTGTTCAGCGCGGCGATGAACTTCTCTTCATTCCAAAAATCGCGCTTGCATATCTTGTTGAGGCGCCAGAAATCCGAAGGATGAGTGCGGAACAGATCGACGATAAGCTCTATCTCTTCGGACTGCGCCGTGTGCATGCCCTTGTGCGCAGCGGCCATGACCTTGGTCGCCTGCTCGATCTGCGCAAGCATCGTCCCAACCGGGACGTTCTGGATGCCCTCCGCTGCAGGGATTTCCGCAGCCCCCGATAGTTTCTCGCACTGAGCCGTAATCTTGTCCATCAACGTCATGAGGCCCGGCGTTACGTCGTGATAGGGCATACCCATCGCAACGTCCTGGATTTTCATTCCGCTGGTCTCTACCGGAGCGAATTCTCCAGGACCGACGCGGAAGTTGCTCGTGTTCTGCCGGCCCCCAAGCTTCGCGATCAGGCCACCCGGAAAACTCGCAAACATGCCGGCGTCGAGAGCCTCCCGCCATGCAGCAGTCATCGCCGCAGATGAGTTGCCGAGAATGTTGAGCATGCCCGTGCCGTAGAACCCCGGACCCGGCACATACGGATATTTCACATACATCCGTTGGCGCTCGCATTCCTCGTCATCCTCGCGCCAGTCACGGCGAATTGCCAGTATCTCCCGACTGTCCTTGTCCATGGTGACGATGTAGGGCAATGCGATGCCTTCGCCCTTGAACTTCGGCGGCGCGTATTCGTCGAGGTCGAGCTCGCACTGCGTCTCCCAAATCGTATACGGCTGATCCTCTGGTCGCTCGGCACGCTGCGGGCTCGTACCCTGAATGCCGGCAATCTTCGTGTCCACCTGATTTGGCACGGGCGACGGCTGCGTCAATTGCACATCGCGATAGGCGCCGAGGAACTTCATCCGCTTCATGACGCTCGGGCGCATCGGTATCTGATGCGTCACGCGCCCGCATGACTTCAAGTCCTTGGTGGTGTCCGAGACGATCAGGTCTTTCGCGCCGACGCTCTCCGAAACCGGCCGGCGTTTCATCGGGCAACGATAGACTTTCTTGAACCCCGAGCCTCCGAAATACACGCCCCACAGCAGCATGTGCGATGTGTCGGGATAATACTCGCTGGCCGTGACCGTGAAATAATGGTTCATGTCGCGCTCGAGCGCGTCGGCCAAATCATCCTCTGCCGAGGTCTCCTCGCCGTCATCCTTGACCTTGACCGGACCAGCCGCAGGCAACAGCTCGGCTTGCGCGTTGGCCCAGCCCTTAAGCACGGCCTCGAGCAACAGCGGATTGGTGACGCTGGACATGCCGTCAATCGCCGAGGACGAGTCCCCTACCGTAGACTTCGGCTCCTCCAGCTTGGTGCCGAGCAGGTCGAGCCCTCGGGAGAGCACAGCGAGATATCCCGCGCGCGAGCGATGGTCAGCCTCGATCGCATCGAAAAGCTCGTTGGCGATCTGCCCTAGCTTGGTGGCCTGAATATCCTCGGCAAGATTGGCGTAGAACTTGTTCTCGTCATCCTCATCATCATCCTTGCGGCGATGATCGCTGAGATTGACGACAACGCTCCCGTCTTCCTGCTGGATTTCGAGCGCGCCAGTCTCGGGATCGACGCGCGTCGTGTCGTCATCGTCCTCGATAACGACTGAGATGGGAGATGCTGTGTCAGCCATGAAGCTTCGCCATAATGACGACAGCGGGACCAGAGGATAGAAGCTCTAGAGCGCGAGCCCACCACTCCTCAATCTCTTTACGAGAGAGATTGCATATCTCGGAAGTGCGAGGGTCGTCGATGATAATTCTGTCGGTTCGATCATCAGCCATCCCAGCTAGATAGCACGGATTGGCCGGAGGGCGCTAGCAGCCTGAATGCTTGACCTTCCGGGCCTCGCCGAGATGGGTGTCAACCACGTCGCGGAAGCTGCCGTCCCCTTGGGACACGACACCAGCGAGGGATCGGAGGCGGGTGATTTCGGCCGCAGCGCGCTTCAGAAGGCTATCGAGGCTCTTGGCGTTGCCAGAGGCCATGTCCTGCACTTCGTAGGAAGCTAATTCCTGGACAATATCGCGCCCAAAGATGCTCTCTGCTAATTTTTGGTGATGCAGGTCAATCTCCTCCTGAGCGCGAGTCAATTGCCGGGCGAGCACGGCGATATCGTCGTCGGGGTCGGCATTGGGGCGATCCAAAACGGCCGCAGCCAGAATTAAAGCCCGCCCGCGCTCAGAGATTTGGTTCATCCCGCCGGCCTCGCCTTGATGATGCTGGACCGGGGCTTCGCTACGTTCCCGCTCGTCACAGCTTCCAAAATCTTCCGCTTCAAGTCATCGCAGCCGAGATTAAGGTCAGCGGCCTGCGTGCCCTGCATGATCGTCGCAAACCCCGTTGGCATGCAAACAATCAACCCGATCGTGGTCACGTTGCCCTTCTTGGCTTGGGCAAGAGCCTCCTCAAGAACGGAGACGCATGCGAGTTGCATCTCGTTGAGGATGGGAGGCATCAGGATCGGTCCGACCATTTTGCAATCTGCCTTACACCGGATACAGCGCCTTCGGCTTCGGCTTGTGCCGCACGCCTTCCAATTCCGCTTCTATCACCTCGGCATCCGTTCGCGCAATGCCAATGTCGCGCGCGTGCTTGATGGCCTGGCTGGTGCTGTCTGACAGGTCCTTGAACCTGCCCTTCGGGAACACGGCCAGCTCGTCGATGACGAGATCAGCCCACTCGCGCGCAGGTGCATAGATCATCTCCTGCGAGAACGTCGGCTGCACCGCAAGCATGCGGGCATATTTATCCCCAACGACCGGACATAGCTGCGTCGACCAAAGCTCGTTGGGATACCTGTTCTGCAGCTCGTGCGCGGCGCTGATCCCCGACGCCTTGGCCTCGATCATCAGCTTGTCGACCTTGAACCTCCGACACGTGTCGGCAACCCACTCGACCAGCCCCCACTCCGGCATGGTGCGACGGCGATATCGCTCTGTCGTCTCATTCGGCTCGCGATCGATGCGCTTGCCGGAAAACTTCAGATGCTTGCGCCATGCGTGCAACAATATGATGCGCTGTTTCTTGATGACGGGATGCAAGAACGTACCCCATACCGTAAACCCCGATGGATCGTTCTCTTCCTTCTCGGTGTAAGCACCATCGAGCGAGGCCCAGACGTAGTCAAGGGGCGGGAACTTGCCGTCCGGCGCCTCCCATAGCTGCCAATATTCCCGGAGAATGATGCCGCCACCGCGGGGCGCCGGGCTCTGCTCGTATTGGCCGGCGGTCGCATACGGCCCAACCTCTGCAAATGTTCGCGCCATGGCCGTATCGGAAAACCGCTCGGGCCACGCCGGCTCACCATCGTTGGCCTCAGGATCATCAGGATCGAACCGCGGATCAATCCATCCAATATCGTTCGCGGAAACCTTCCCATCATCATCAAACAAAAGCGCGGAATTGAACGTCCACGGGATCATCAGATGGCAATAATAAAATCCGCTGTCCGCGTTCAAAATTACGCCAGACACATCGTCCTCGTGAACACGCTGCATGATGATGATGAGCGCACCGCTGTCGAGCGAGTTGAACCGATTGGAGATCGCCTCACGGAACCATCTCACGGTCTCCTCGCGAACCGTTTCGGACTCGCTCTCTTTCACGTTGTGCGGATCATCTATTACGATCCGATCTCCGCGCTCGCCGGTTCCGACGCCGCCGACCGACGACGCAAGCTTCCATCCTGTTTTAGTGTTCATCACCTTGAGCGTCGTCTTGTTGCGCAGGCGAACGCCGGATGTCTCGTTGCTCTTGTCGTCTATCTTGCGCAACCCGTAGAGCTGCTGATACTCGACCGAGGTCACGAGATCCCGGAAACGTCCGTTGTCGCGCTCGGTAAGAGATGCCGAATAGGAGAACGACACATAGCGCAGCGACGTCATACCCATCGGCCCCCATTCCCAGGCAGGCCAGAACACGTCCACGAGCAGTGATTTCATAAATCCGGGGGGGACGTTGATCAGAAGCCGCGTGAGCTCCCCGAACGTCACAGCCTCCAGATGCTCGCACATCGCCCATAGCGGCCAGCCGTCCACCAGCGGCGTCTCAGGCTCGAGCACGTGCCAATAATACCGGACGAACGCGATCAGCCCGCCTTGCCGGACCCCGTTCTTGTCGTACCAGCCGCGTTTGGATTGGGCGAGCTTGGCCTTGCGGCGCTCGAATTCCTGCAGGAGCCGACCGAAGCGCTCGAGGTTGGCGCGGGGGACTTTGACGTGCTTGGTCACGGACTAGACACTGCTATGGCACCATATCGGCATCAATTCTCGTCAGACCCGTCGATATCGTAGGTCAGCTTCATCTTGATCCCCATCTCGTTGGCGTGGCGCGAGAGCTGCGAGATAAGCTCCTGGTTGGACAGGCGATCGAAGTCGCCGGCAGGCAGGTCCCCCCTGTAGGCGCCAAGCATGAGGCCCAAGTTCTTCAATGCCTCGGTTTTCGAATGCATCTTGATACGTAACGCCCCATTAGCCCCTTGGCTTACCTCGGATATCGCTGCGGCGATGTCAGGATCGAGCAGGGCGCTATCGAGCACCGTGACACGGCTTTGAATAACTTGGCATCCGTTCTCCTCGGTGATGATGTTCTCAGGACGCCAAGATACCACTTTTCGGATGTCCGCGAAGGCAATCCGGGCAAATTCCGTCGCCACCTTCTCGATCGTCGCCTTGGTCTTTTCTGCTGCAAATCCAGTTAGTTCGGCCAAATGAGCCTTGACCTTACTATGCCTTAATAGTGCCGAGGCCCCGGCATCGGCAGATGCATCGCTCTTTGGATTAAAGCCGGCACCTCGATAAGCATGCCGCCCGTCCTTGCCTTGAGCAATCAGCTCGGCAAACCTCCGGGCTCTGATTTCGGCAAGTGGCTGTGGCTTGTGTCGTTTCGGTGCCATATCAGGTCTGCTGGTCCTCGTGGGCGGGTAGGCAGATTTTCACGCGGGCCAGTACCGCAATACGCTGGCCACATATCTCGCTGCTTGATCAATATAATAACATCGCTCCAGCGCGATTCGCGCCAGCTCAATCAACTCGTCATCAGCATCTTCCGGTCGAAACCCGACCGAAGCAAGCACGTGCGATTCTGCCCAAGTCGGTTTCACGGATACGGCTCCACCGCCAGATTGTCCACGAGCCGCTTCGAAAACTCGATCATCTCTTGCCGAGTGGCCTGCACCCCGACGCGTTTGACGAGGGCGCTCTGATATTCGCTGGTCGTGACCATGTTGCCGTCGCGGGTGAATGTGAGCGTCAGGCGAGCATTGCCTGAGCGGAACATGAAAGTGTAGTCGTTGATCTTGGTGGCGCAGACGTTGCCGGGACCGAGATGGGCGGATGCGGTCATGGAGATATCCATTTGTGACGCCTCTGCTCTTTCCAAGAGCGCTGGGGATGGCGCTGGATGTCATCCCACAAGCTAGGCAGGCTGCGGGGAGAGCGCGCTCGACGCAACCGAGCTGCCTCAAGATCAGCCTCCCAGCGACGGCGCTCCTGCGTCGTCTTGATGTGCCTGAGCCAACCGCGCCACTTCATGTCTGGTCAGCCGGATTATCCAACTCAAGCACCTGCCGCCAATAGCCGCTGGCGAGCAGCTTATGCCTGATCTTGTCGCGACCTTCAGATCGCGAAGCTTGAGTGTCATGCCAGCGAGCTAGCTGGGCCAAGGTCTCGGTCATTGTCATTTCTGTCCTCGCTTCTCTGCCTGCCGGCGATAAAATGTGCGACGTGACATCCCGAGCGCGACCCACGGCGCCGCAGCCTCGATGGTCTTGTCTCGATCCTCGATGCGAGGACGACCCTTACGCTTTGGCGCGGTGCCATCCACTATTTCTCTTATCTCACGTTCGCTCAGGCGCCGACGTTCAGCTCGGCGCATTTCGTTCTCTTCTGATCCCTTGCGCTTCGGTTTGGCTTCTCGCGCGCCGGACGCAACCCCAGCTCTAAGGCTCGCTTTGGTTGGCACACTCGGATTGCTCCGCAGGGTCGCCAAAGGAACGCTTTCACGTCTGCTTTCCGTGATGACGCGAGAACTCTTGCGGCCCCGGAGGGCCTGTAGCTGGTCGAGCTTGCTCATGCACTTATTTGGCACAGAAACGGCACGAAATGCAAGAGTGAAGTTGGCACCTTGCGAGGCTTAGCGGCCAATGAACACGCATGCCGATAAGAGGGAACCGAGCCTCGCCTTTAGACTTCGCGTCCGCCCGTTGATGCCTGCGGCTGCGTGGAAAGGACCCCTCTCTCGGTAGCCTGTGTGTCAGAGCGCCCGATCGATGCGGGCCAATTGATTTTCCAACTCGCCGAGCAGATTGACGAAAGTCCGATTGTGCTGGGCGATCAGAACGACATGCGGGGCCTTGTCCAATAAGGCTTCGCTCTTGCTGTTGACTTCGGTCGGGACAGCGCCGGACAAGCGATCAGCGCAAGCCGAAGCTTGGCTGATGAGGCCGGACAACCTGTTGAGACGCTCCTGATATTCGGAGGTCATTGCGGAGAGGTTCATTGAGACGGGAGGGGATGCCCCAAGCTTCGCGCCGCTGCTGTAGCCCGATGGCTGGCTCGAATAATTTTCCATTGCGCTTCCCTTGTTGTTGAATTGTTGCCGGGGAAGTCAGTAGCCCCGGCTCTACCCTGCTTGCGCAGGCGGGTATAATTTTATCTTTCACTGGCCACCTCGCGTGGCCACGTCGATCATATTTGTGGGCCGCGTTAGATGAACTTCATGGGATGCCTCCGTGGCCGTTGAAAGGCTGTAGCTCCTAAGCGATGCGCGCGATCATCGCCTACAATATTGCGAATTGCAAGCCGTGATCCGCTGCGAACGTTCCGCGCTCGCGTCATTGCGGGGCGGTCGCCCCTGGCACCAGCGACACGGCGGGCGAACCAGCATCTCCGGCGCGCACGCGGTTAATCCGACGGATAAACACCGGGTTGACCAGCGCACCATAGCGCAAAGTCCCCGCAGTGCCGGCTGCGATGTAGCCGCGAGTGACGTCGTCTGCCGTGACGACGTGCTCGCCCACCCCGCGTCCCATTTTGATCTCTCTGGCCGAGCGGTAGACGATGATCACGTCCCCCGCATCGACTGCAAGGTACCCGTCTTTCGGCTCCACTAGGGAGCCGTCCGGACGGAGGGCGTGCGCGTACTCCGTATAGTCGTTGCTGTGTCGCATGAAAATCTCCCATTTCTCTGGACCGGATCATAGGCCCCGTCCGTTTCTTCACTCCCCGCTCAAACGACGTGACCATGGGTGCGCTTGTCGCGGCGCGCATTCTGATGTGCATATTGCACATTGGCGACGTATTCCGCCGGATGCATCCGCTGCGCCTCGTTAGCGGCATCATCAGCGGATGTCGCGGTCACATTCACAGTGCGGGTCCGCGCCGTCGGCTTCATCGATTGTGCCATCGTTACGAGATATTTCGCCATGGTCTTCACTCCGCCCCTGATCTCCGCGAGGCGCCGGGCGAGCCTCACTGGCTCATGAATTCATCATACACGAGCGGCGGATGGAAGCAAGAGATTTTTTGCAAATTGCAAAAGACGGCGGGAGATGATGCCGGGATATCACACCGCCCAATGGTCGCCGATGACAGAGCGGCGCCTCTTGATCTCAGCCTCACTCATGTAGCCCGGCAGCGGCTCCTTGTCCCCGTCCACCTCGCTCGGATCATCAACCCACTCGCCCGTCCGCTTGCGGCGATGGCTTTCGAGCTCGCTCACGCGATGCTCAAGACAGCAGAGAAACCATGCCAGCGCAGCGAGACACATGGCGAGCACAGCGACGATCGCGAACATTACCTGCATTGCGCTCATGTCGTCAGCATCCTCTGATAATCCTCCGCACCATAGCGGATCGAAACCTGCGCGCCGCTCGGAAAATCGTACCGGGCGTCGAATGATCCATCGGCATAGGCAAACATGATGATGCCTGGAATGCCGTCGCTTGATCGGACCTTGTCGCCAATGCGCGGGAAATCTTCGTGTCGGGCATCGGCTACCCAATCGGGAGGGGTGGATAGGAATGGGTCGCGAATCATGAGGTTTTGCATTCTTCGCGCACCTCGCGTTTCAACTCACGTGATGCGCGATGCCACAGCCTGCCATCATCATCCGCGCGAACATGATAGACGGACGATGACACGCGATCGACGATCGTCCCGACAAACGCCTTTTTAGAGCCGACCTTTACGGAGTAAACACGGCTTCCAATTTCGAATTTGCTCACGGCATCCTCTCTGCGATGATCGCACCCCACACGAGTATGGTGGCGACGAATAGAGATAGTGCAACGATCTCAGCCGCGCTGTCGATGATGTCCCTGATCATGTGATGTCCTCCGGTTGAAACGGCAGCATAGCAGGGGCGGGTTAATATCGGGTTAACGGCGCCTCCGACGTGGCGGGCTTAGTTGATCCGCCAGTATCATTTCGGCCGCCTCGTGCGGCTCTATTCCCCACGCTTTCGCTTGGCCACACAAGCGTTTCCAGTAGATCGGCCCAAGGGTGATGGCGACCGTAGTGTTGTTGGGATGGTCGTCGCCACGCCGAACAACAGGCAATCGCACTGGCTCTGTCATCGCCATGGCTCGCGCGGCGAGAGAATGCGCCAGTCCATGCGGCTCTTGCAGACAGTCGGGTCGGGCGAGCTGTGCGAAACAATCGATGCGATGAATAGCTTGCCGCTGATCAGCAGCCGCAGACGATCAGCAATGCCAAAATGAATGTGCATGTCGGTTCGCATCCATCCCGGCAATTTGTCCGCGCCTTCCGGTTCCTCGCCGAGGTGATATCGGAAACCGACCGCTCGCCAGAACCGTTGCGCAAGCGTTGGGGTCGAGCACATGGCCCGATTGTCGGCCTCGTTGATCGCCCGGTTGTCGTCGACCGTGTAAGTCATGCTGTGCCTTTCGTGGGAAAGTGGCGAAGCTCGTAACGCTCGATGAACTTTTTCAACTCCGCGTCGATCAGGTCCATCCGCGCCAAGTCCTTGTCGGTCGGCTCGGCGCCGGGCTCCAGGATGGTCATGATGCTCGAAAAGAGGTGCTGTGCGCCAGCGAAAAAGGCGTTGCGCATCTCGTCGAGTTGGGCGGGCGACGCGTCCAGCGGCACCGCAGCGATTCGCAGGCCAATCCACCCAGCTTCGATCAGGTATCCCTTGTCGGCGCATTCGCGCGCGTAGCGCTCTAGGTAGGCTCGATCGGCCATTTGGTCCTCCTGACTGTGGCCACGCTACCGCAGGTCCGGCCGTCTTTGCAAATTGCAAAATAATTCTTGACGGCTCCGCACGAGGTGCGGTACATTCAATCATCGAAACGGGCACAGAGCAGCAGGGGACGGAAATGAAGCGAACCACCACCTACGAAATCGTTCACGACGCGGTGCGCACTAAGGCCGACGATCCTCGGCAATGGCTCGTCTACGTCAACGGGGTGCTGCGAGCAGAAGGCACGAGCAAACAATCGGCGGAAGACTTCGTTTCCATTGAAAAGGCCCGCGATCTTCACCGACGCGCTCTGGTGTCGGGCAGGAAGCGACGATGACAGCCCAACAATACACCGCCATCCGCTCCCGCCTCGGCCTCACGCAAAAGCAGATGGCGGCCCTGCTCGGGGTATCCATGCGAACGGTCGAGAATTATTCGGGAGGGCGCAAAATCCTGGAAGGCCATGCGCAGCTGCTGGATGCCATTCTGTTCATGCGTGCCGTTGTGACTTGCGATGACGGAATACACGCTAGGAAAATAGCCCGAACAGCCCTCAAGACGATAGGAGCGGATCATGTTATTAAATGAAGCGGATATCGTGTCACCAGACCTCACCATCAACCGCCCCGCCCTGCTCGAGATCGCCACCTGCCGGGCGAAACGGGAAGAGGCGGCATACGAGGCTGACGGCGGATCGTGCCCGTTCCCATTCCGGGATCTGCTCGCCGCAGAAATCTCCCGGCTCGAAAGCACTGCGGCGATGATCATCGAAACGCGGGCCCTCCGCAGGGAGCTCGCCGCACTGAGCCCGAAAGCCCATCTGCTCGCGAGCCTCGAATGGGAGCTTGCGAGGCTGGAACACGCCACAGTCGTCGACGATCGCGCCATCGCGCATAACCGCGCCCTGTTGCGCGATGTGATGGCGGCGGCGGGAGATGATGCCAGCGTGATGCTGGCGAGCAAGCTGATGGAGATCGCGCCGTGAGCAATTATACCCGGGGGCCTTGGGCCTATCGAAAGGCCAAGCTGCCGACTGACGGCAAATATGATTTTGGCATCAGCGCAGATTTCAGCGGGAAGCCCTTTTGCATCGCAGAGGCTTTCGGCCGCGTTGGCCGCGAGATATTTCCAGATGCGGAGGCAAACGCCCGCCTGATCACGGCGGCGCCAGACATGCTGGCGGCGCTGCAACGGGTGGATCGCTTGATCGACAAGCATCTTGAAAAATGGGCTTACGGCGAGACCCATCAAATCATCCGCGCCGCCATCGCCAAGGCCACGGAGACGCCGAAGCCATGAGCATACAGTCCTATACCGCAGTAGGCGAGACCATTATCAAACTACTTCTCGACCTGCCACCTGAAGAAAGAGCCGCAGCGATGGAAGTCGTTAGGTTCAACGGCCTGTTCTGCTGCGCCTGCGGCACAGGAAGCGCCGAGCATCCAAATCCAAACTGCCAATGTTGGAACGACGAATGAAACCCGCCCTCCCCCAATTCGGCGACACTCTTTTAGCGCAAGCCGATCGGCTGCGCTTCGGTGCCTGGGAATTCCTGCAATTCGTCTTGGCTGTGGGGGTCGCGGCGGGGATTGGGTTGGCCCCGTTCATTCTGTGGGGCTAGGAGGCTATCCGGTGGTCAACGGCTCGCTAGGGCGGCTTTGGGCTACCTGAGTGAGGCTCGGCTGGGAGGCTGCTGGCAGGGCTCCTAGAGGCTCAGGCGGGGTATACCCCGGTCCACCCGATGCCATGCGAGCCCGAATTGCCGCGTAGGCTACCTCGACGGATTTGCGGAGGTCGTCGGCAGGGTCGTAATCGCACCAACCTTCGTCGACTGCATCGCGTATCATCTCGCGTTCCTCCATGCAGCCGTGCTCGGCACATTGCGGGAGGAAACACTCGCATCCATCGATATCGCACCATGTCGGGTTCATCAGCTTCGCCATCCTTCGGGCCACGGTGGCGTTTCTTTCATCTTCCCAACCTCATGGTAAAGCTGCAGGAGGGAGGCGACTGGGATGGGGGATGGGCGGAAGCCTCGGAAGAAGCTGTGACCGTCCTCGCGATCACGGACAATCTGATAATTCAATTTCGAGCCGCATTGTGGGCAATGGCGCTGGTATCGGCTGCCGGGCACGTGGATGCCCCACACATCCGAGCAGCCCGAGCAGTGATAATGAACGTCAGTCACGCCGCGCTCCCGTTGCCGTTCATCTGCTCGCGAAGCTGGGCAATGACAGCCTTGGCCGCGATGAGCTTTTTCTTCTCCCTCGCCCAGGCGATGACAGGTCCGGGAACGTCCCCACCATCGGCGATCTGACGATAGATCGTCGTGGCGTTGACGTCGAGCTCCTTGCTCGCGAGCGCGATGAAATCGTCCCCGTAGAACTTGATCAGCGTTGATCGAAACGTTGCCGGTGTCATGCTATTTCTCATTCTGCCCGCGCATACTCACCAAAATATTTCGAGGCGGCTGATGCATAAGATGATGCCGCATCGGCCAAATCCAGATGGAGTCCGAGATAAATACGCTTCCTTCTGACCATAATTTGCGCCATCCATTTTTGGTTTTTAGCGTTCCAATGGACGCCTTTGTGGCCGGACGTATTGTTTGCATATCTGCCAACATTCGCCTTGTTCTCCGATTTTGTCGCCTCGCGGAGATTGGAAAAGCGATTATCCGATTTATCCCTGTTGATGTGGTCTATATCACTTTTTGGCCATGCGCCGGTCATCCAGAGCCATGCAAGACGGTGTGCGCTATAGGAACGCTTGCCGAAGCTCACATATTCATATCCATTTGGGCGACAAGATCCGACGAACACGCCAGTGTGCACTCCGCGCCCAGTCGTTGCCTTAATACGAGTAAATTTCCCCGTGATGGGGTCATATCGAAAAAATTCTTGCAGACGGGAATAGGTTAATGGACTTGGCATGCTTCTATTTTAGCCGACCTCGCGGCAGATTGCAAATTACGCCTTGGCCATCACGTCGGCTATGCCTTAGCCCACATCTTCTCCAATTCGCTGATCGCGCGTCGGGCGATCTCCCGATCGTCGGCGCCAATCACATCGGCTAGGCGGCGGGCGAGTTCCGTAAGGTTGATCTCGTTCTCGCGAATTTCCACCGCACCGCATGTACCAGCAAACGCCAACGAACACTGAAATGGCGACGAAACAATGGTGTCACCATGATGGCTGCGCTCGTATCCCATCGCCTCGAATGCGGCCTCTAGCTCGCTCTCGATCTTGCGCCAGTCTGCACTCATCGCCACGTGCTCCTGCTTTTCAACGGCCGGTGTTGCTTCGGAAACGGACGGTTGGGAATTTTGCGCTTCGGCCTCTCCGCATTCAACCCATTCGCCCGACGAAACTTCGCGCGAACATGAGCATCCGAACCGACCGACGATATGCGTTTGAGTCCGCCAAGACCATTCGTCTTGATGTCGTTGCAGCCTCCCCTTCCAGTACATAGGGGCTGGAACTGGTCCGCAGCATCCGAGCCAGTGAAAACACGCTGGTCCACATGATCAAACACCGCAGCACTGTTCGTCTCCAATGGTTTGCCGCACTTGATGCCGAGATGCGGAAGCCCAGGGCAGGCATTCCCAAAGCGACGCCTGATCTCGTCTTTCTCCCGATCGGTCAGATTGCGTCGGCTCAAGACTGAGGCTCCGTGTCGCGCTCGGGACGTGCGAGTGCGTCGATATATGGGAACGACAGCCAGTCCTTCTCGGGGATAACGAACGGCATGCAGCCGGGATGCCGTGCCATGACATAGCCCTTGGCGTGCGTCATGTAGGTGATGCGAGACGGCGAGCCGCGCCCATTGTGCCCAATCCTGTCGCGCATGAAGTCTAGCCTCTCGCGGCGTAAGACATTCGCGGTCTTGAGTTGGACCTCAATAAGCTCGGGCTTCATTTGGCGTTCTCATCCTCGGATGCGGTCATCGCGAATTGCGCGTCGGGATGTACGCGCGGTGTGGGCCGGAAGGTCGCGGGGTGTAGCCACGCCTCATGTGCGCCGAACAATACGGCACCCCCTCTGCCGCTACCTTCGCCGAGCAAAACACGAACGGCCCTCCATCGTTGACTGCCCATCGGCACTCGTCGGACTCAAGCTCAAGCAGCGTCTTAGTAGGTCCGATCGGCATCTGAAACTCTTGCGGCTGGATTGGCGGGGCCGGGCGGAACGAAGCGCGACGGGTTATGGGCGCCTTTCGATCTCGCGGCTTGCGCCCGCCGGGCGGCGAATGATGCTGGCCGGCATCGCGTTTCAACTTCCCATCTCGGAATAATTTCCCGAGCACAGCACCGCGAGTGATCAGCTTGCCGCCGGCCCCGTTGAGGTGTGCGGCTATGATGCTGGCCGACCAGCCTTCCTGCCATTTGGTCTTGGCGAATTGGAGACGCTCAAGGGTCCAATAGCCGTCGCTCGCGTTGCTCATATCGGCAACTCGTCTTCGTCTTGCTCGCGATTGTAAACCGGCTCGCGATATTCAAGCTGCTTAATCGGCCGCAAATCCCCGTCGTACGAATTCTTGATGTGGTCCCGGACTATCTCTTCCGAGCATGGGCGCAGCGCATAGATAGACGAGCAGCCATAGAACTCGGTCACGGTTTTGTCGGGCGTCACCGGAATATCGATGCGCAAGAGCTTGCCGCCAAACATCTCTACGTCTTTGACGAAACCGCCGCGCTGGCGATGGCCCATCAACTCCAAAATCGCGAACCCCTCGAACGTGACCTCGCCGCTCATTTTGCAACCTCCCTGAATACGACGCCAGACTCGCGGAGCAACTCGCGGGCGTATGCCGTGTCCACGTGCCATTTCGAATACGACGCGCGGGGTGGCCATCCAATAATCTCAGTGATGCCGGATTGGATGATCTCGACCGCGCAACGCGTACACGGTGGGCCGCTCCATATTTCCAGCTCGTCGCACAACGCCAGATACATCGAGCAGCCGCGAACGGAAACACCAATACGAGCGGCGTTGAGCACAGCATTCATCTCGCCGTGCACCATGAGCCGTAGTTTCCTCTCCTGGTCGTTGAGACGCTCTGGCGTGTCGGCAATTCCACGAGGAAAACCATTGAACCCGGTTGATCGTATCTCGCGATCAGGACCGACGATCAGTGCTCCGCACTTTGTCGATGGGTCCTTCGACATGCGCGCGTGCTGCAGCGCCAGTTGCAAAAAATGCTGGTCCCATCGATCGCTCATTTCCCAGACCTCCGCTTTTGCTTCGCTGGCTTGCGCACATCGTCGTCTCCAGCATCAACTGTCTGGTGCATCGGCCGGCGACGGTCGTTCCATTTGTCGTCTCGCCGCTCGAATGGGCCGACCGGGCGGACCCAATTGTCGTCCTTGCGATCGAACGTCGCATGCAGCACGGCCGACAACCGATTGAGCATCATCAGCCGATGCTCGTCGCTGTATTCGGGCTCGGGAGGCTTCGGAAGCCGAGGCTTGTAGTTAGCGAACGCCCGATGATGGGCAAGCCGCCGATCGCACCATTCCGTCACCGACGCGACGGTGGGCAGAAACTCGCGACCTCGCGCATGGCCTCGCCGCGGATCGCAGCACTCCTCGACGATGCCGAGCGGATATTGCGCCAGCACAGCGCCGATCGAGGCCGAATAAACCTGCGGATTTGGCGGATGCGCGTGCGGCCATTGCCCGATCAGCCGCTTACCGGCCTTGAGCGCCTCTTGGGGTGACGTCTCGCATTGGAGGATTGCCTTCGACCTCGTCGCCTGCTGCTCGAGCGATAAGGTCGTCGAAGGCTTCCATTGTCGGATTTCGTTGCCCATTGCCATCGCCTGTGATCAGTGCCGCCGCTTCGTCCTTCCACCGCTCTGCGTTGAGCCATGTGGCTGGATGCGGTATATAGCCCATAGCCGTCAATCGTGATGCATTTTTGAACCTGACGACGGCGGCCAATATCGTTTCAAACGGCACAGTGGCAGATTTCTCTATGGATTGCAATTTGCGAATTGCGGCGCCCTTCCCGACCCTCCTGGGATAGGCTTGCCAGAACTGCTCGGCGGCATCCTCGGGCCACGGCGCCGGACCCGACCCGAGCAGATCCGGCTGGGATGCCTCGTGCCGGGCCTTGGGAGGCTCCCCATCGCGGAATTTCACGTAGTCGAGAAAGACCCCGAGCACCTTCTTGAGCTGATCGGTGGGTAAGCCAAGGCCCGTGAGACGGCCCATGAAGCGACCGGGAATTGTCGGGGCCGTCATGGCGCGGCCCTCCAAGCTGACACACACGCCGGAACAATCGGCTCGATGAGCTGCAGCATAGCCTCCGCGTAGACGCGGATTTCATATTGAGCGTGAGCATCGCTGCGCAACGTCAAAAAGTGGAATAGATTTTTGAGATCGACTTTCGCGAACATATGGCTGTAGGTTGCGACGGGCAGCACGCTGCGGGCAAGCTCTCGTGGTACGCCACGCGCCAGCAGATCGCGGTAGATGCCGAAGCCAGCCTCGCATGCCAACCGGATCATGCTAGATGACACGCCGTCAGTTTCCGCGCCGATGTCACGAGCCTGCTTGCTTGATGCAGACTGCTTTCCGATCAGCGCCGGCTCGGGCACATAGAATTCTTCCGGCAACTCGCGGTAGCGGGCCGACAACTCGTTGTACGACCATGTTCGGTGCCGACGCCACTGCCGAAAGACGAAGATCGGGGCCTTGACCTCAAATTGAAATTCAACCGACTCGAACGGTGTCGTATGTTTGTGCATCCAGAGATAGTTGATCAGACGGGCATCGGAGCCTTCGTTCTCGCCCGCCCTCCATGCCGCGTCATAGCTAACACGAGCTGCCCGCACGACGGACAAATCGTTGCCCATGAATTCGACTAGGCGCACGAACCCATAATCAAGAACGTCGATGCGGTCAGACAATCTTGCCTCCATCAAGCTCTATGATCGCGCGCTTGAGATAATTGGCTTGATCAAGCGTTTCCTCGTAGGTGTGCTGTAGCCAATCCCGGAGGCTAAGATCGGTTCGCTCCAGCGTCACACCATACTTGGCGATACCGAGTTGCGAGCGGCGCAGAAGATCGTCGCGGACGGCATCAACAACCCTATCCTTATTCATGCCTTCGTCTCCGTCCACTTCTGACGCGCCTCGAACAAGTCGCCGACAGCGCGTCGCTCGATGAACAACCGGCACTGCTCATTGCCGGCCTTGCCCGCCGATCGCGGGATCAGAAGATGGAGAATGCTCTTTTCATTGTTGCATTCGTCGTAATTGTAGAGGTTGTGGGCGAGCCAGACCGCACAGCCATTCTGGTGCTCGCACCGATCGCAATATTGCTCCTCGTACAGCATGCCTTCAGTACCGTTGCTAAAATATCCCATGGCATCAATCGCCTTTCTGCCAATCGGTGTATTGCGCCGACCCATCCCCGCGAACCGCGTCGAGGTGATGTACCTTGAGCCAACGGTCGAGCTTCGCAACCTTCGCGGCCGGCACAGCCTCTTCCAACTTCGCCATCCGGCGCGCCATCTCAGCCATCCGATGCACGGCTGCGACCTCGGCATCGCGGAAATGGACAGCGCACACGATCAGCTCCTCCCGCACCATCTCGCCGGGACGCTTGCCGGCGTAGATCAAATCTGCGTCGGTCGCAGGAAGCGCAGGGCGAAGATAGGGCTTTGGGGGAGGGGATTTTGGCTTAGGCACTGATGTCATGTTGGCGCCTTGTCGCGTTCGGAGCGCGCGAGTGCATCGCGGGCGATATTGATGGCCGGCGTCATTTCCTCCCGGAGCCATCGCTCAATTTCGCGTGGGCTATAGTGACCACTCGGAAGCCTCTCCCACGCTCTCACCAAACTTTCTAATGCAGACTTCATTGCCTAGTCTCCGATGGAACCGGCTGTTACCGCTTCCCAAATCTCAAAGGCGGCCTTGTCGTCATCACTCATCATGCGCGCTACGTCCTGGGACGTTTTAGCGCCGCCTCCGACGAATAGATTGGCGCGCACGATTGCAACGGCCGCAGCGCCATGCCTTGGCGACGGAAGGCCAAGCAGGATTTTGATAATGTCGGCTGCGGCACGCTCGGTCGGATTCATTTTGAATTCCTGCCCTCTGATGCGGCGAGTGCACCCAACTTACGCCATCGTTCGCAAAATGCAAATGCTATTTACGGCTCGCACAATAACCCACATTCCACGTCATGCTCGATATCCGGTTCCGTGAAGAAATCCGGTTGTCGGGCGCACTCTTCCTTCAGACCAGCATAGCTATCGCGCCTATCAAAAAATCCATTGACCGATATCTCCTGTTTAGACCACCAGTCAGCGCGTTGCGGGGTCGCTCGAATGATGCGTTTCCTGAGATTGCGACCTTTCAGAAAACAAAGATCACAGTTCCCGTCGCCATCCTCAAGACCAAGATCGAACGGCTGAACGCGCCAAAAATCCATCACTGTTGATTTGACGGCATGGGCTTTGGACAGCGGCGCAATGCATTTGCACCCATCTTTGTCGTTTCGCGCAAGCATCTTGAATACCCGCAGCCCCTCATCATACCGGAGCCCAATCACCTCAAAATATTTTCCCGCCACGAAACCTTGTGTCTCCAAAAATGCCGCCATCGCCCTGACCTTGAGGAATTGTGTGCAAAATCGTGCCCTCCAATTCGGAGGCATATGTTTTTTGGCAATCAATGCGGCAAATGGCTCCCCCTCTCTGCTTGCCGAATTGTAGCCGACCTCCTCAAAACACGGCTTCGCATCTCGCCATTCAACCCAATGAATTTTGGCCGCCCAGCGCGTCCCGCAGTCATGCACAAACCGCAACGTCTCTTCCATCTCCTTGCCTGTATTGGCGAAAACCACAAAAATATTTGCTGGCAAACTCCCGCCGTAGGCCTGCAAAATTTGGTGAAGCATGTAAGCCGACGTGCGGCCCCCGCTGAATGAAATCGACGCTGGGCCTTGGATCAAATATGGATTTTCTGGCATAACCCTTGCTCCCTATTCGATCGGAATGACGCTCCCGCCGACGGTCCCCGTCGCCAGCTTGGCCCACTTCTCTACGTTCCATGTTGCTGGCTGGCAGACCGATTCGGGCCGAAGGATCGCCTCGTCATGCCAGTCATAAACGCGGTCACCGAGTTTGGCACCGTTGTGGCCCCATATCTTGCCGTCAGTGCGCTGGATTGCGAATAGTGTCATCCTCATTCTCCCTTGATACCTCCGTCCTCCGCTATGGGGGACGGGGTAAAGCCTCCCGGCCGCGCGGCCTACCCAATCGACGTTAGCTCCCATCCCACGTATACCCACGATCCTTTTTTCGGGTCCGGTACCCCGCTGGAGGTCGCTGATCATGCGGCCTCCCTGGAGAGCCAGCGTCAGGAGGCTACCTGACGGAGCCGCCCTATGTCCCGGGTGCGGCGCGGTACTGTGTCTGTCACATTGCCGTGGTTGTCATGGAGCCCGATCGACTAGGCCCATTAGGGTCGGAGGTCCCCCTTTCGGGTTAAAAGTTCCCCCGCAGGATCATGTCCGGTGGTTTGCGTTTGAGTTCGCGGGCGCCGGCTACCCCTTCGTGCCATGCGGACCTGCCTGCCATTGCGTTGTTCGGCTCGCTCGATCGCCATAGGCGGGCGGCGCGCGCATGTACGCAGCAAGTCGCATGGGTGCTGACAGGCGGGGAATGTGGTGGGGTGAGCCTTGACGAATTTGCCCGATGCGAATATTTAATGGGCTGTCGTCATAGGTCGGATTGCTGTCCACCAGCTTTACCGACTGCCGGTCCGGGGTTGCACCCGGGCCGGCCTCGTTTTAGCACACCCCCATCCCAGCGCAAGCCCCCCCTATCCGACATGGTCGAACAAGGGCGCTCCGCGCATCGTACGAGGCCCTGGAGCGCTCGGGGCCGGCATAGCCTCAGGAGAAAGCCTCAGGACCAAAAGCCCACCTTTGGTCTCCCCTGCGTCAACAAACCCTGCTTTGCGGAAGGTCCAGCCAAAGACTTTCTTTCCGCGCACAATCGTCGGCTTGACCATCTTACGGTTGATCATCGTAATCATGCCAAGTGCCGGAACAGTGCCGTAGTGGTTCCGCGTAGCCGCAACAGCCTGCCGGATGAGTTCAGAGGCCACCCCTGCGCCCTCAGAACGGAAGGCGGCACATTCCCAAGCGCCCGACCAATCGTGTTTTACATGCTCTGGTTTTTGCCACGACGTGACCCAATATCCGCGCCCGCAGTCCGTCAGAAAGACGCAGCAACTTCCCGTCTTAACGAATTGCGGGGAACCGACTTTCTGCCTACTGTAGTGCCGGTCGGCAAGCCGTCTCGCGGCCGGATCGAACCGATGTGAGACGCACCATCGCATTTCCGCGCAATCGCCGCTTAATGGTTGCATGGTTCATTTTCTAGCTCAATCCGAAAAATTCCGCAATGGTCGTAATTTGCAATTTGCAAGATGAGGCGGGATGCAGTACGAATGGTGCTGGGAGATAGCCAAATGATCCTCATGCCCTGCAATAATTGCCGCCGAAACATATGGTGCACGCTTCAGGTTCAGAAGCGAATGGCGCTTCGCGGGCAGGGCTTAACCGTTGCAAGGTTTACCTGTCAGCTTATGCGGGATGACTACCGGGTCGGGCAACGCGTGTCCGTGATGCTTAAATGTTACGAGTATGACGAAGAAGCCGAAGCGTCGTTTTTAGGAACGGTGATGATGTGGAAGGGGCGCAAGCTCCTGATCCATCTCGACACCGGCCGCAGCGTCGATGACGAGCACGAGTCGCAAAAGGCTCTTGTGAAGGTCTGGCCAAAGTGGGCGACGCCGCTTGCCGAGCCGGCAAAGCCGACGTGCGATTACTGCCACTTACCGACTGGCGCGATCGTCAAGGACTGGATTTGCGGATGCCAACCAGGATGGCACTTCGCAAAGCAGGATTGGGGTGCTCTGTACCCGGAGCAAGATGCGTAATTTGCAATTTGCAAACGGCGCGGAGGTGTGCCATCTTCGGCGAAGCAAAGTGGAGAGCCTCAATGCGCTGGGTTAAATTGACGGCAGCAAACGACATCAAGCCTATGTGGGTGAACCTCGATAGAATTTGCCAAATGACGGAGGGCGAATTCGTGCGCCTAGGCGAAACCTGCACTCGGCTATTCAGCGGCCACATGGGCTACACCGCAGATTTAGGCTGCGCCTCTATCGAGTTTTTCACCATCGATGTGGTTCAGCGCCCCGATCAGATTTTGGAAATCGCAGGCGCCGCGCAGGACAAGCCCAAATGAGCAAGAGCAAGGCGAGCGTCAAAAGCCCGCGCGTGGCCAAGCCGAAAGACAACGACTATTCCTCGTTCCTTGAGCGCAAGTCGCAACTTGGGACGATGGATGGGTTTGCTCCGGTTTTCATGCCGGATTTTCTATTCGACTTTCAGAAACACCTAGTCGAGTGGGCGACCCTCAAAGGGCGCGCTGCGATCTTCGCCGACTGCGGGCTCGGCAAGACCCCCATGCAACTCGTGTGGGCCGAGAATATCCAACGCAAGACCAACAAGCCGGTCCTGGTCCTGACGCCGTTGGCGGTAGCCCACCAGACGATCGCAGAGGGCGAGAAATTCGGCATCGGCGCCCATCGCTCCCGTCATGGTGAGAATATCCGCGGCATCGTAGTGACCAATTACGAGCGGCTCAACCATTTCAACCCGACTGATTTTTCCGGATGCGTATGCGACGAGAGTTCGATCCTGAAATCTTTCGACGGTGTGCGGCGTCAGGAGATCACGGAATTCATGAAGAAACTGCCGTATCGCCTGCTGTGCACAGCGACGGCATCGCCGAACGATTACACGGAGCTTGGCACCTCGAGTGAGGCTCTCGGCGAGTTGGGCTATACGGACATGCTGACGCGGTTCTTCAAGAACGATCAGAATACAATCCGGCCGATGACATATCGTCACAAAGGCCAAGACTATGCTGCATTGCGCGAGGGCGCGAAATGGCGGTTCAAAGGACATGCAGAAAGGCTGTTCTGGGAGTGGGTCAACTCGTTCTCGCGGTCGGTACGCCGGCCATCGGACCTTGGTTTCAGCGATGACGGCTTTGTCTTGCCGCCGCTGATCGAGAAAGATCACATGATCGACATCGATCGACCGCCGGACGGTATGCTGTTCTCTCTACCTGCCGTGGGACTGCGCGAGCAGAGAGATGAGCGACGCCGCACCATCGAGGATCGCTGCCAGGAGGTCGCCAAGCTGGTCAAGAAAGACACTGCCGTCATTTGGTGCCACTTGAATGACGAGGCTGATTTGCTGGAGAAAATCGTCAAGGGCAGCAAGCAAGTCAGCGGCGCCCACAGCGAGGAAGAGAAAGAAGAAATTTTCATCGCCTTCGCCAAAGGACAACTGAAACGAATAATCAGTAAGCCTAAAATCGGCGCCTGGGGTTTGAACTGGCAGCACTGCCATCGCGTGATGACGTTCCCTTCGCATTCGTGGGAGCAGTATTATCAGGCTGTGCGCCGTTGCTGGCGTTTTGGTCAAACAAGTCCTGTGCAGGTCGATATCATCACAACCGAGGGCGAGAAGTCCGTCCTGAAGAACCTGCAGCGCAAGGCTCTTGCCGCAGACAAGATGTTCACGAACCTCGTCGCCAGCATGAACGAAGCGCGGTCGATTGAGCGCAATACGAGCTACACACAAACCGCAGAGGTGCCGACGTGGTGAAGGACCAGGAGCTTACCGAGCAATATGCTGTTTACAACGGAGACAGCATTGCTGTCATGGGCAAGCTGAAATCAGCTTCGATCCATCTATCCATCTATTCTCCTCCGTTTGCCCATGCCGGCGGCGCGCTCTACAATTACAGCTCGAGCGATCGGGACCTGTCCAACTGCCGCGACTATCAGCAGTTTTTCGAGCACTACAATTTTGCGGTCAAGGAGATTGCGCGCCTCACCGTGCCCGGCCGCATGACTGCGGTCCACGCCATGGATACGCCGTCGGGCAACACCGGCGCCGACTATCTGATGGACTTCCCCGGCGATATCATCCGCCTGCATGCCAAGCACGGGTTCCAATACATCGCCCGCTACCATGTGTGGAAAGAGCCGCTCGCGGTTCGCAACCGCACCATGGCCAAGAACCTCGCGCACAAGACGATCGTCGAGGACAGCTCGCGGTGCTCGGTGGCAAGCGCCGATTATCTGCTGGTGTTCCGCAAGAAGGGGAAGAACCCGACGCCGATCGCACATCCCAACGGCCTGATGAACTATGCCGGCGAGCGCATCATTCCAGCCGAGCTACTCAAATACAAGGGTTGGATCGGCAACCAGATCGAGAACAGATATTCGCACTGGATCTGGAGGCAGTATGCAAGTTCGTTTTGGGATGACATCCGCCTCGGGCGCGTCCTGCCGTTCAAGAAGGCTCGAGACGAGGAGGACGAAAAGCACGTCCATCCCCTGCAGCTCGACGTGATCGACAGATGCATCGTGCTCTGGTCTAATCCCGGAGAGACTGTTTTGACCCCGTTCATGGGCGTCGGCAGCGAGGTCTACGGCGCTCTGAAGAACGGTCGGCGCGGGATTGGGATTGAGCTCAAGCCGTCCTACTATCAACAGGCACTGCGCAACATCCATGCCGTTGGCGATCCGGAGACCGAGCAATCCGAGTTGGAATTTCCGACGTTGCCGGAGGACGCCTTCCCAGACTTGAGTGACGAAACAGTGCCGAGTGACGAAACGGTGCCAGCCGCCGCCGAATAACCAATCCCCCGCCCGTATATGATCCTGACCTACAAATATCGCATCAAGGACCGCTCGGCGCACAAGACGCTGAGACGGCACGCTTATGCGGCCAATCAGGTGTGGAATTGGTGCGTTGCCCAGCAGCGAGATATTGAGAGCCGCTATCGCGCAGGTGCTCCGAAACGCAAATGGCCAACACATTTCGACCTTGGTAAATCCTGCAAAGGCGTCGGCCGTGAATTAGGATTGCATCAACAGAGCATCGAAGAGGTTTGCAGACAATTTACGCAAAGCAGGGACAAGGCCAAGCATAGTCCGCGTTTCCGCGCTATCTGCGGATCAAGACGAGCCCTCGGATGGATTCCGTTCAAAAAGCAAAGCCGTCAGATTAACGGCAACTCCATCACCTATCTTGGCAAACGATATCGCTTCTGGGAAGGCCGACGCCCGGCACCTGAGACCGCCAAAGGCGGCTGCTTCGTGGAGGATGCGCGAGGCCGCTGGTACGTTTGTTTTTATGTTGAGGTCGACAACCTTCCGATCGGGACCTCCGAGGTTGGCATCGACTTAGGT
>ERZ1292642.230-Hain-H14-01um-R1-230-length-38416-cov-8_pt1 | contig 38416 bp, 56 predicted proteins | sample MGYA00564403_ERZ1292642 | MGnify/ENA primary metagenome ERZ1292642 (study PRJEB36523, sample SAMEA6512643) | groundwater metagenome | collected 2019-01-09 | study: AquaDiva: Metagenomics assemblies of 32 groundwater samples
TTTGCTGTGGCCTGTTCCGTTTTCGCTAAAATCTGGGCCGGTTTTAACGCTTCATCGGCTTGTTTGATTACATCGTCCACACTACTTTGAGCTTGACGGCCGAATAAACTGGTTTTTGTCGCCCCTACCGCTCCAACGACTTTTTCACCAACTTTTATTCCAGCTTCAACTCCAGTTTCAATCGCTTCTTGCCCGGCTTTTATAAGCGGTTTTTCTACCGCTTTGGCCCCGCCTAGAGTCAAGACATCAATTAAGCCAACAATATTATCTGTTGCTTCGGGATTTTTTTTAGCTAAATCAACAAGCATAGGTACAGCCGCCACCAATTGGTCGCCGATTAATCCCCTCTGCCCGGGTTCTCTTGCCAGATATTCTTGGATATTATTTTGAATTGATTGTTTAACTTTTTCCTCGGTTTCTTGGGAAGCCAACGCCTTAAAACCCTCGGCAAAAATATCGCCCACGCTTCGGGCTACGGCAAATGCTCCTTTGGCACCAAGTTCGGCACCACCTAAAACACTTGCTCCAACTTGCCTTAAACCAGGTTCCGGGGCCGCCACTAACACCTTTTCCGCTATCCTCTGGGTCTCTTTTTGAAGAACCTGTCCCCGTTCCTTAAACTTTTCGCTTATACCCTTAATAAAGTCCAGTGCGGGTACTTCTGGTTTGGGTATTTCCACTTCAGTTGTTTCTGGTGCAATCCCCAAAGACAATTTACGCTTGGCTATAATGTCACTGGCACCGATAGCCGGTGGAGTAACCGACAGTCCGGCTTTGGTTCTTAGCTCTGCAATTTGTTCCGGTGTAAGTGGCATATTATTGATTTAATTCGGGAAATGCTTGAAGTATCTCATCGGCCGAATATGGTTGACCAGTTTCAGAATTTATTGAAATAAACATATCAGCGATAACTTTGTATAACACCGGATTTGTCGTTTTAATATCCGTTAATTTGACCGTGATTTGCTCTTGTTTTTGTTCTTCGGAACCGACAATTTGCCCGTAGGCACTGGCGGGATTTTCAAAATCAAATTCAGTTAGAAATTGTCCGGCGTCTGGTATACCCCGCTTCTCCAATGTGCTGACTTTTTCATTTCTCAAATTTTGGTATTGTTTTTTGGCCGTTTCAAAACGGCTAGTAATAACCGCCAAAATGCTTTTCTTGGCCTCCTCTGAAACAAATCCACCTTTAGGATCAATCAAACCGTTCAAATAAGCTAGCTTACCGGCAAAAATGTTGCCCGATTTTTGAGCACCAGTAGCATATTCTGTCTCGCGGACAACCGAAGTAGGATCAAGAGTTTTCATAAAGTCGTAAATTATTGCTATATCCGCCGCACCACTTCCCTGACCAGTGTTGGCTAGGGTATTTTGGTATTTATTTTGAATCTCAATAAAGTTTTTAACGATAGGGGAACCCTCAAAAGAAGTAGAGATGGTGTTTATCAATCCCGATTGAGCCGTCGTTAATAAACCCAGAGCAGTAGCATTGGCCGTTTTTGCTTTTTGATTGGCTACCCGGACTAAAAGTTGCTCCAATGGGGGTGGGGTAATACCCCTGGAAATCAAATCTCGTTTAATGGCCAAGGCTTCACCCAAATCACCGCCACCGGTTTGGAGCCAGTCACCCGCCGCTTTCACGGCCTCCAGTATCGAACCAGAATTAGCAACAGCATCCTTAATTTCATCCGGCACATTGCCCAGTTTATTCAAATCCAATAAAATGTCTGATATACCTTTTTTCTCATCCTCGGCTGGTTTTTGCGCGTCCAAAGATTTTTTCAATTCATCGGCGGTAATATCAAACCCCTGCTCGTTCAAAGCCGTGAGCATTTGGGTTTTATCGGTAAAGCCCGCCCCGACTAGAGAGGAAACAGCCAGGTCGCGGTTGATTTCGTTTTGCCTCTCCTGCAGTTTCTCCCGCTGTTCCCGCAATTCTTTCTGTTGAGCGGCCACTTCTTTGGTGTAGTCCTGCTTGATTTTCAAAACCTCGTTCAGTTTGCGGTTGGCTTCGACCAGCTGGTTGCGGTCAAACAGAGCTTCGGTTTCACTGATGGCCGAGAGATATTTTTGATTGGCCTGCATAATCTTGTCCCGGCCAAGTTGTAAAGAGCGTTCCAGTCCTTGTTGCATAGTCGTCAGTCCGGCGCCCGAGCTGGCGGAGTAGCGGCCCGGTTGTCCCCCGAACGCAGACCTAAAACCAGCCACGGCAAATTCGCCCTGTTTGGCTTGAGCACTTAAAGTTCGACTCATCTCTTCCAAAGTCCGGCGGCGCTCATCTTCCAAAGCGGTAATCTTCGCTTTCTCGGCCGCCGTATCCGCCAGGGCGATCTTCTCGGTATTGAGCGAGATCAGTTCCTCCAGTTTTTGCGTCTGTTCCTGAAGTGGCGTTAGTTCATCCTGTACCTCGGTGGGCAAAACTTCTCCGGGTTTGGTCTCGGTTGGCTGGGGAATGAGCCCGGTTAAATCTTTAATTTGGGTGCCTAATTTATCGGCGCTGACTCTGCCCGCTTCCGAGGAAATCATACTGACCGGCCGGGGTTGATATGATAGACCCAGTTGAGTGATCTGCTCCGGCCGCTCTCTAAAAATCTCCTCGTAAAGACCCCGATTAAGCGCGGGATTTATAAATAGGTCAGAACCATAGGGATTGTAAGTGATAGAACCCCCCGGTTGAGCGGCGGCGCTTTGTTCAACGATGTTTAACTTACCCTGGTCGGCCTGCGCTTTGGCCTCTGGCGAGGCATAGTCATAATTTACCCGATAGCCGGGTTTAAGTTCTATAAAGCGGGCCATAGTTCTTACTCTGGCGAGGCATAGACTTCAATGTGCGTGCCGACGGGTAAATTACTGGCGTTGGTAGTTTCAAAAACGAGCCGCGTGATTTTCTCGTTGTTAAAATTATCTATACCCACCGAGCTGACAATGTTAAATCCTTGCGGTAACTCACCAGCGGTGCCGCTAACGGTATTAACCATCAACATCCAACCACCATTAGTCACATTTGTTTCTGATTGACCGATGTTTATAATCGAGAAGACTGGATCATCGGATGAAGTGGTGATTGGCGTCCGGCCAACTCCACTTACAGTATCTCCGCCGGTGGTGGTGGCAGTCCGATAGTAATGAGTATTTTTGGCCGTCGCCTTGTTAAAGCCCACTTGAACTGATCCAACAGTTGCTTGTTTCATGAAGAAATAAACTTTTAAGAATTGACGTTCGGGAATGTCGGGAACAGTCGTCGTGGCAACTGCGGTCGCCAGCGTGGTACTGGCGACTAATTCCCAGCCGTCGGTTGAGGGAGACATCAGTTGGAAATTCGAGCCAGTGTAAACCACTTCGGTGGGAATGCCCCGTTGCAGGTCACCCTCATTTAGTTGCCGACCACGATGACTAACAATGCTGGTCGAGGCCAAGGTGAAATCATTGCTATCAGTCAGCCGGCGGCCGCTTAAAGCTACGGTGGTTGTACCGGTATTATCTATATTGGGGGTAAAACGGAGAATTTGTCCCGTGCGGTATTTTTCAATCGGAATATCCAGTTTGGTTAGGTAATTAGTCGAGGTGGCTACGCCAGTATTGCTATTTACAGCACCGGTAGTCGAGGTGGCGTAAAGCTGGGTGCCGAAGGCTAGCTGGCCTACAGCCAAATCCTCCTCATAAGTTGGGTGCTCGATGAAAAAGGGATCAAACAAAATGGCTGATGACGAAACCGCCCGGCCAATTCCCCGAGTAGAGGTAGCGGTGGTTGTTGTCCCGTTGGTAGCCGAAAGAAAATAATTAGCCCCAGTTGTTAATTCGTGCTGATTGACATCCAGTCCCTTGACCAGAACTCCCCCGGAGACAGCCTCGCCCGCCGAACCGGCGCCTTGAGCGATGCCGAGCAAAGATTGATTCACCGCATTGGTGCTTGAAGCATTAGCTAGATACCACCGGGCATCACTGATCCTCAAGTGGACAAACTGACCTTTAAGGATAGTCTCCCCGGCCGTGGCGGCCACAACCGTCTTGTCGAAAGAAAGCGTCGTGCTGGAATTGGCGACATCCAATACATAGCCTCGTGAAGCGACCGAAGACGACGCTGTTGGATATGGTACTGTCCAATTACCAGTGATGGCTTCGTTGTTTTGTTTGACGGCGTATTCGGCAAAAAAACAAGGCGAATCGGAAAGGATGAACACCGATTGTCCGGGGTGTCTTTGAGCCAAAGTGGTGGAAGCGGTGCAGGAGGAACCGGCTGGAGTGCGGGTCAGACCTCTAGTTACACTGGTCAAAGCCGCCGAGCCATCGGAGTTTTGCGTGATACCAGTGAAAGAAACAAACTCGCTTCGGGTGGTCTGGGGATCAACCGTGCCATAGCCCTTATCGGTGTTCAACTTGGTCATCGTGTAGAGCAGGTCGGAAACCGGCTCTTTGAACGAGGAGAGATTGATGGTCGTGTCCGTCGTGCCGATGGAGGATTTTAGACGGTAAGTGCCGCCGCCAGTAACATTAAAAGTTCCTAGCCGGATTTCTTCCACTGTGATTTCTCCTTCTTCAATCCGGTCGCCGGCCATCACGCTTAATAAATACCTATTTTGTTCCGCCGTGCCGGTGTAGTTTTCAATTCCTAAACTTTCGGCCCCCGGCCGCCGTTCCTCGATGGAAGGAAAGCGGCCCATAGTGTCAAGATAGTATTCGTAGAGATTGGCGTAAGCAAAAACCGAAGTCGCTAATGATAAGTTTAAGAGGAGGGCAACAAGGATTTTTAAGTTTTTCATATTATAATTTTAACTTATAATCTCAAGCTCGTAAATAAGCTGGCTTTTCCGTGGCCAGACGCATATTCGTTCCCCATTGCAGAATTTCCCAGCGACTATCTGCTCCGAGGGTGTAAAACTCAATGCTGGACTCAAAATGATTATCTGGGTTAATGTCCACGATTTTCCTGAACTTCGGTATCGTTTCCTGTTCCCCGCCTTCGGGTAAAATGCCATCGCCTAAAGGATTATCCCCCAGGGAAAAATCCCCTAGAGATGGATAGGGATTTCCTAACCAGAATTTAGCCGGTTTGCTCGAATCATTGACGACAAACGATAATAGAGAATCATTGCCCTGATATTCGATATAAGCGTTGCCTAAAAGTTCTACTCCGTTCGGCATATAACCCTCCACCCAGATTTTGTCAAAAGTTACTTTTTCTGTTTCCCCGCCTTGGTAGGCGAATCGGGCGGTGCAGTTATAAGGAATGGGTTCATCGGAAGGATTGTCGTCAAACCACTGATTAGTGTCCCAAACTTGATAGATTTGCGGATTGACATTGGAATGGCCGTAAATTACGCCGTCAATGACGGCAAAACGCGAGATGCCCCTGATTTGCGGCGGATGCCATAACCGTTCAGCCACGATCTCTCCCTGACGGTTAACCACCTGACGGATTTGATACATCCAGTCCCGGGTATTATTAGGCGCGGTGATGTAAATGGTGTCCCCGCTCACCCTTAAGTGCCCGCCGCTGAAGTCTTCTTCCTTCAACTCGCTTTCCACCGCCAATGATAAAGAAGGGAAACGAGTGACTGATTCATTAACGAAATTACCGATGGTGCGTAGTTGTTTATCTTGAGCCAGATAGACAATATCATCGCCGAAAACATCAACAAATTCGTGACCCAAAGCCGCCGCCAAATTAACACTGGGCCTTTTTTCAACTTTAGTAACTTGAACTGTTTGAGCCGCCCCGTTGGTCGTGTGGTAAATAGTGGTATTTTCAAACTTAATTTCATACCAATCAGAGGTACCGGCGGAAATCCACGGCCGGCCTTGTCGGGCGGCGATGGCGGTGATCGCCCCGTCAAGGGTCAAAAGCTCCTGACTGCCCGGTGTCCGGACTGAAGGAACGGAATAATTGGTAAACGAGGTATTAAGAGAAATATAAACCAATCTTGAACTATACGAGGCGACATACGCTTGATTGTCAATGACCTTTATTATATCCGCCTCAAAACCATCCGCCGGCTTATCCGCGGAAACTATCACCGCCTGCACCGCGATACTATCGGTGGCAATGCCCGAAGGATCGGGCGTTACTCCGGTCAAGATGGTAGTGGTTTCTCCGCCGGTGTAAGTGTATTCTACTCCGCTGATGACGATTTTCTTTTCGGCAGATGTATTGGAAGCAAAACCCACCGTCGCCCAACTGTCAGTGCCGGTTTTGGTGATAGTAGAGGCGGTCGCGGTAAAAACTTTGGCTATTCCGCCCGACCAGTGGAAAATGTTATCATCGCCTCTCACAAAAAGTACACGGTCTTTCTTTTCTGTGGCGTCCCACCAGGAATCAAAAACAAACCTCGTCAAAGTTCCCGCCAACTGACCAAGGGTGGAGGTCTGCACCAGATCATACCAGACAAAAGTGCCAGCGGTTAAAATATCCGACTCCACTTGTAGCTTACCGTTAGCTACTCGCAAGGGTCTGGTTAAACCGAAAGAGGTTTCCCATTCCCAAGACGCTTTTACTCCGGCATCGGTCGAATCGGCCGCGCCTCGCCTTCTCAATCCGGGCCTAGAAGCAATCGTACCTGAATTCTTTTTATAAACATTTTTAGAGCCGCGAATAAGAAACCCTTTAGCCAAACTAGTTTTATCGGCCGCCGAATTATAACCCGGAAAACTTTTGACCAGGTTGTCTTTGAAATTGAACCCTTGGCGCAGTGTATTTTGCATATTTTACCATCGGCCCCTGCCGGGTAATCCGCCGTAGGTCTGAATCGGCTTTTTGGCCTGACTAGGATGTTCCCGCCGGTATTTAGCATATAAGCCCTTCTGGTCTCGCAAATCCGGGCCTAACAGCTCCTGTCTGGCCCAAGTAATATCATCAGCCGGTATCTCGACCTGCTGGGTCAGGGCCAGCAATGCTTCCAACAAATAGCATTGAATCAAGTCATTGTCCAAAACAATCGTGTCCAAATCATCGGTGGTTTTGGTAATCCACGTCCCCGAGGAATTTTTGAGCAGAAACTTGGAATAATACTTGAGATCAAAGACGCTACCGATGGAGAAAATAATGTTATCTACTCGAATATCAGCAATGGCTCCAGTGGTGGCCAGAGTAATGCGGAAAGAATCAATCGTGGCTGGAGCCACCGTGCCAGTTTCTGTAGCCGTTGACCAGGGGACTTTAATCAGGTTCCATCCGACTTTGAAAGCCGTGCCGTCCGCCTGGGCGGTTTGGGCCACTCCTGACCAATAATTACTGGTTAAATCATTACCCCAGCGGATTGAAATGCTGGTTACTCGTCCGACATCGGTGGAATTTTTTAGATAAATGGGAATAAAAATATCCGCCACCTCGTCCTCGTCGGTCATATCCACCGCCGACATTGTGGTATTTTGGATGCCGTCTCCCGAAGCGGCCAAATCAAACCTGACCGAGCCGGAACCAGAATACTTGGTGATGGTATCTTTAACTATCCCCGAAGCCGTCCCGACCGCCGACCAGGTGCCGTTGTCGGTCACACCGTTCATCCCGTGGAGCGTTACTCCGCCCCGCGTCCGCCAATTAACCCGCAGAATTTTTGATCCCTCACTGCCTTCAATGGAAATCTCCTGGGTGTGGAGTAGTCTCCGCAAATCAAACGCCTCGCCCAAACGCCGGCCGACCACGTCCCCACTCGTGCGATTGGCTTGCGGGTAGAGGTCAATTATTTTGTTAAAGTCCGAAGGCAGGGAATAGTTGTAGATGTCGTCGTGAACCAGTTGAGACAGGGAAGTCTGGCGAATGGTCTCAACTGGATCAACCCGCAACAGCAAGGAATTGGCCGCCCGTTCGAGCAGTAAATCCAGCCCGGTGATGTTATCAAGATTAGTGCCGTGAGCAAGACCGGCCAGGTTGTCCTTGAGGGTGCCAACGGTCATCTAAGTCTCTACTTAAGGTTGCTTGAAGACAATCGACATTATCGGGGCGTCAGCGGTCAGGACTCCACCACTGGTAGTCGCCACCGACGGTAAATTGCTAGTAGGACTAAAAGCGACGCTAAATTGAGCCGAATCGTTGGGTGTTATACTGGTATTTTGTGTTCGTATGTATTGGTGACCGCTATCACTAAATTGTACCCCAATATAATACCGACCAGCCGGCATGGCCGTTTCATTAGTTACTAATTCACAATCAGGGCTAGTCGCCACTTCATTACCTACCGTACTAGAAGCTGTTTGAGCCAGCAAAGGTGAGTTGACTATCGTATCTTCCGTGACCAAGGGACCATAAACCATACCCAACCAACTGCCGGTGTCAGTACCACCATTGGTATAACAGACTTTTTGTAATATGCCGGAACTTAAATTGTCGTATGTTTCTAACATAACCAAATTTGTCACGGCATTGACGGCGGTACTAGTGGTCGTAAAAGACCGATAAGGCACACCGTACCGAGCGAATGTTTGGTTAATTGGATTGTTAATACTACCTTTTGTCAACTGCCCGATGGTAATTGAAACCGACACAATAAAAATCAAGAACGCCGCGAAAACAGCAGTTTTTTTCATTTTAGTATTCAGTTACGGTTAAACTGGTAGTGGCTCCAGTCGCCAAAGCTGTAATCGAACCGCCGTAAGGAATGTCAGTCGCCGCGCCGATAATAATCGAACCGCCGCCGGCGTTTAATCTGATGCCGGTAGCGGCGCCCAAACTGGTGGTAGCCACTAAAGCATCGCCATCCAAAGCCAAATAAACCGTACCAGCACCATCATTCACTAAAATCAAAGTCGTTCTACCGGTCGAAGTGGCCACGATTCGATGACTGGTGCCGGTAGCCACTGTCACCGCCGAACTGGAGGCCGCTTTGTTGAAACGATTAGTGATTGATTCAATGGCGCTTACTTGGTGGGTACCGTTATAGATAGACCAACTACCGCCAATTACTAACGCCGTAATAATTGCTATGAGAAATTTGTTTTTCATAAATTTAATTTGCTAATTACCGACCCTCGCCTCGCGGCTCACAAGGTGCCGCGAAAGAGAGTCACTAATCTACCATTTCTCAAATCTCAAGAAGTAGTTACCGTCAAAGTTATTAACGTGCAGAATACCATCGCAACTAGTAATTACTGTACTAACAGTTGTCGTCGCCCCATCTTTTCTATTACAGGTAGTACCATCAGTGGACACAACACCAAGTGAGAATGTTGAAGTGGCATAACCGACTACCCAATCATCGGGGCCAAGAATTATCGGCGAAATGCCAGCCGTAGAGGTAGCGCTTAAGGTTGGGCCAGTAGCGTTAATTCTTTGCATCGAACCGTTAGAAACAATCTCCCCGTGCGTTCCAGTCCACGTCCCATCGCTAGCCGTGCTGGAAGTCGCGATCGTAGCTTCGTCAATAATTTCACCGAAACATTCTTTAGCTGCCTTACCAAGGTTACAAAACAAACCAGTTACCGGCAGAAACGCAGTCGAACTGGTAGCCACGAAGAAATCTTGGGAAGTTGACGCCGCCACAGTTATTTGAAGAGCGGCTAGAGAAACCGTGCTAGTTGCCCGGAAAGGATTCAGAATAGCAAATAGTGTGCTGGTGCCGTCTGTGAACGAACCTGAAATCTCACAACTATCCAATCCATTTCTTGTCCAACATCCGCCGGCCGTCATCGAACCGGCCGTGCCGAAAGTCGAAGTAGCCACGACTACTGATCCAACATCTGTGGCTTGGAAGTAAGACGAAATCAGACCATTAGGATAACGGGTTGACCCTAAACTATCACTTTCTACACCCGTCAGGGCTTCTTCTACAATTATTTTAATTTCATCTGCGGACGGCCCCACCGTCCCAGAAATGATGATTGCTAAGACAATAGCAACCACCCATCCGTAATCTTTTAGAGTTTTAAGCATGATGGTTGCATTAAGTTGCTAATGTCTAAGTCGTGCCATTTGACGCCGCATATCCTGTCCATGTCGCCGGCATCACCGCTTCACTATAAAGAGCACGCATAATGTAGCTGTGATTGGCCGTATTTTCCGGCGGGATCAATTTAGTCTCCAGGTCGTAAAAGACCTTGCGAGTAAATTGATGATTGCGACTGACAATATGGTAAGAGGTATTGGCATTAGCCGCGGAGTTCCAAGTCGAACCCAGGAACACCGAAGCGCCAATCCGCACCATCCCGTAATCGGTATCAAAGACGTTGATGTTGTTCTCACCGCTGTTGGCGACCAAAACTGAGTTCATAATCTCCTTGGCCGCTCTAAACAGGGTGAAAGGAACAAGAATACCCTCGAATACCTGCGAACCCGAATCACCGTGCTGGCCGCGCTGATTGGCCAAAGACGTCACCAGCGTCCACAAGTTATCCGGCGTCAATGAACCTGTCTCCAGATTATCGGCCGAATTGCCGCTGATAGTCGTATGGCTGTTGGAAGCCGCCGGTTGCAAGTCGTGGGGCATAGTGTTGAACGATCCGGCGATACCATCGCCGTAAGTTTCAACCATTGCCCGTCTAGTCTGCGTCCGTCGGGCCGCTTGGCCAATGCCGGTGCCGATGGCCGCTCGCTTGCCGACTTGATCGGCTTTGAATGCCTCTTTAGATACCGGTACTTGCATTACCCAACGCTGGGTAGCTTTGGTTCTGCTGGTGCCGTGGCGACTGTCGGTGTTCGGGATTTCCTGCTGTTCTTCCGTCGCCTGGAAGTCTGGAATCCCTTGATCTTCTACCCAGATGAACGAGGCCTTATCGGTTGGGTCCACCTTGAAAAAGAACGGGTCGGTCGCCTCAATGTTGCTCGGCTGTTCGATGCGCTGATATTCCTCAAACAGCGCCGCGTCAATAGCCGTTTCGCAATAACTGGGCGACAGACCATAAGTAAATCCGCCTTGTGGGTTTATGTTATTTTAATGATTAACTAATAATTAAGTAGCGACATCGTTGCGATAAGCCCGGCCGTCAATCGCTACTTCCAGCTGTTGCTTGGCGGTATCGAAATCCGTCAATGTGAAAGCTGAAGTGTCGAGTGTACCAACTTCCTTAATAGTGTAGAGTTCGCCACTGTCCACCGCGCCCGTGGCGCTGTAATCAATCAAGACCACATCGCCCATCAGAAGCAGGGCTTCGGCCTCGGTATCTACACTGGCCACCGTCTCGGCCCGACCGCGGATGCGACCCAGCCAAGGTACCGGATTAGCACTCATCGCCTTGTGAGCGACAATAGTTCCAGTCTCAACTGGCAAAGCGCGAGAAACGGCGATACCACCGAATCTGGTATTACCACTAGTGGCGATAACTAATATATCTATGGCCGCTAAGATATATTTATTTACTGCCGCTAACGAACCAGCTACATCTAAACCGGAACCCAAGGTCGTGTCCGAATACAACGGCTCACCGACTTCGTACCGAGTGGCCGAGGCCGGGATAAACCGAGGCAGGTTTTGAGCAAACCCGATAACTCTTAAATCTCCACGCATAAATTTTATATTTATTACACAACAAAATACTTCAACAGTTTTCTGTTGTTTCGCCTTTTCTCCGACTAGAGAACTGGCTTTATAAGTTGAACTAGGCTTTAATCAGCCGCGTCTTTTTGGTTTGGGGGTCAATGATGAGCAGACCCCGGGCCAGTTTCTTTTCGTAACGACGGGTAACACCGTTCCAAATGAAACCGGCCGCCGTAGTCGCCGTTTGATCAGCCGGTGAAAGTTTTGGCGCTCCGGCTTTTGGCGCATCGTGGTGAGTAGCGGCGGGATTGGTATTTATATTATCCTTACCCCGCAGTGCTCGTAAGGCCTCATTCCGTTCGCCGATCAATTTTTTCCGATTAGCGATGGCGTAGGCCTCCTCGATTTGCTCGTCAAGAGTCAGATGCTCGGGGAAAGTCCGGTTTTTCCAAACTTCCACGATCAGATTTTTTTCCACTTCACTGGTGGCTAGTTTGCCGGCGATCTCTGTGGCCTGGACATTCCGCACTTCTTTGCGGTTGGCCTCCCGATCACGGGATAAAATCTGCTCCAGTTGAGAAGCGGTTAAGGGCTTATCGTCAGGATTATCACCTGTTCCCTCATCCTCTTCTTTGCGCTTGCGTTCCGACTCTTTGAACCGGCGGTCGGCCAGGGCGTCTTCCGCCTTTTTTCTGGCCTCGCGCTCGCGGGCTAATTCTGCTTCGTAATCTTGGTTGTCAGGGTGCATTTGAGCCTGGCGTTCAGCCCGTTTCGCTTCCTTTTCCTCATCGGATAAGTCGGCAATGCTGGCTTCAAACTCGGCATCTTCTGCGGCTTTCGCCGCTTCAGCTTCGGCTTTCGCCTGTGCTTCGGCCTCAAGTGCGGCCTGTGTTTCTGCTTCAGTCATAATGACATCTGGTACATAGCCTCGCAGTTGGCTGATTAGCTTTTAATAGCATCCGGTTTGTTGGCTTGACCGGTAGCCTTAATGTTAAAAAGAGCGCTACCTTTACTCAAACTGTTCAAGCGGGTGGCAAAACAATCCAATATATACAGCCATAACTTCCCCGCCGCAATCTGCACTTTGTTTTGGGCCAATAAAAACATTTTTCTATTGGCCTGCCACTTCACATCGGCGCATAAAATTTGCCAAAGTTGCGTGTTTAATAATTGCTTGGCTTCGGCGATCAAAAGACTTTTCTCTCCTTCACTAAGCGGTTTGCCTTGGAATAACCAGGCCCCTGACTCGTGAACTCGCAAGATGTCTTCACTGGAAATTGTGTTGAAATGTCGTCTGACAGCCCGAGTTAAAATCTCGTAGCGCGTTTTCAAATCCACAGGTTCCAACAAAGATTCAAGGTCGGGATAACCTCCCAATCGCCGAATGATCCACTCTTTCAAAGAACTCCACATCAATCCTCATCTTCTATCGTCTTCTTCGTGGGCTTCTTGGCTTTCTTGGCTTTAATCTGTTCGGCGGCTTTGACTTCAATCGGCAATGCTTCGCCTTCCGATAATTCTACCACATTGCCTTCCACATCCCTAAAGATTAGCAAAACTTCGGGCTTCTCACGGGGCTTACGGCCATCAAAATCATAGAATGAACCAGTTTTAACCTTATGACCGTCTTTAAGAATCAAACCGCCCAAGCGGTCATATTCGGCAATTTTGGCTTCATCCGAAGCCTCATCACCGACTCCGCCTTGATTTTTTCCTTCCCGACCGGGCGTACCGTGGAGCATCCGCTCGGCTTTATCGGGATTGGACAAAACATAACCTTTGATATTCATAATTTTGAAATTAACCAATAATTACGACCAGTTTATAAAATAATAGCATATTTTTAAGAAGGTATAGCGCCCGAGGCAATTGTGGATAACTGACGGCCCTCCATTGTCCGACCTAAAGCACCCTTTTCCCCGGTGGGCTGGGGCAAAGTTAATGGCTCACGGCGCACCAGCTTATCTCCCTCGCTTTGGAAGTAGGCCTGAGCCAGTTTACCCAAGAGCCAGCCACCATCCACTTGTGGATCAGCGCGCAACATCCCATAAAGTTGTGTCAATATGGGCTGCCAGTATTCGGCATTCTTGGCAAAAATCTCCTCGGCATCCACCCTGGTTAAATAACGGAACCGGGCAAACAACTCCGGGTTCACCAGCCAAATGCTGTTTTTATTCTCCGGGTAACCCCCCACTTGGGCGGCGTAGAGATTGGCTTCTTCCATTTGTTCTTTGGTTGCTTCTCGACCGATCAGTTCGCGATCAAAGTAAATACTTTTCATTTTGCCCGTCCCCTTATCCGGTAAAAAGAAGTTGCGGTATTTCAGCCGCATTTGGCCGGTTGTCAGTTCGTCAATTTGAGGAACGGTGATGTTGTGAATGATAATATCTTTCATCAAATCCCCATATTGAACCACTGATTCGGCCAAAGACTTACCCACCGCTCCGATGAGTTTTTTGGCATTGGCCTGGGCTTGGGCGACACTATAAGCCTTCTGCGACGCTTCCGGCAACTGGCCGGATAAGGTCGGGCTGACCGATCCTTCGTCAATGGATTTTTCCGTGTCTCTCAAAGCGTTAAAACCGGCCGCCAGATTGCTACTAGGCATCAACGGCTGGACCTTGACATCCGGGCTTTCAAAAGCCACCACGCTGTTGGGGAAAATTACTTCGGAATCTATTTTGTCCGAACCAATAAAGGCTACGGGCATCTCCACTTCCAAAATAGCGCGGTTCATCACTACTTCGGTCATCGCGTCGTAGAGCATATTGTCCCAGCCCAGGGCGTTCATCATTGACTTGCCGTAGAAAAAGTGGTCGCCGATGGTAAGATAGCGGAAAGGGGTGACATCGTATTTGGGGGCGTTGCGATGGTCGCGGTGCTTGATTGGATTGTTGTCCACGTCATCGTTACCGAGATAAACGCCGTTGGCAAAACAGATTTCAGCATCACCCCGGCGGTTCAAGTAAGTTTCTTCAGCCACTAAATGAGGATGCTCCTCGTCCTTGATGTCATAAAACAGACCATCCTCATTGTTGTAGATTGAACGGATACCCTCTCTCACCGCAAACCAGTTGGGATGCTCGCCGTATTTCGCTTCCAGCTCGCTCTTTTCCACCCACCGGCGCTTGATAATACATCTCTGTTTTTGAATGTTCCGCTCGTAGGCGTTGGTGATTAAAACTTCAGCGACGGAATAGATCGGACACTGGAAACCGGACAGCGTCTCGTCCAAAATTTCTTTCGGATCGTAACCCTTGGCCGTTTTTTCCTTAATGGTTTGATAGACCTCAAAGTATTCAGCGCCCAGGTAAGTAACCGGATTCTGCATCATCCCGAAAACGATTTGGAGAAAAGAGCTTTGGTAATTGGAAACTGTCGGCGAAGTCAGCCACTCGGCAATTTGTCTCATCACTTCCGAGAAGTCCCGGTCGATCTCGTCATTTTCGTTCTGGGCGTCAAAAGATGGCAATAAATAATTACCCGTCAGTTGGGCGTGCATCGCAATCCCCTTGTTTCTGGCCTGCGAACGGGTGCCGCGCCACTTCCATGCTTCTCTGGGGTCTTCCACTGATGTGTCCACAAAGGCATTAAACATCATCTGGCCCCGGTTCATGTCATCAGTGACACTCCGATTGTTCAATTCTGTCCAGGGCGACTCCAAAATCCTGACGCCGTCGTAGTAATCCTTTTGCACTTGCTTGGTCAGGTCAGTTACTGCCGGGGAAGGTTGATAGAGCGAAAGCTCCTTGGGTTTGTTTAAGTCGTCATACATAATTTTATTTTAGCACAAAAATTAACTGTCAAGCCCGCCGGTTGTAGCCGGCGTAAGAGGGGCGGTGGATGTGGACAGACTGACCAGTAACATTCCCGGACTCCATTGAGAGGGCATATCTCAAGGCATCTGCGGCGTGGTCGTTTTCTTTAATCGGGTCCTCATTCTCATTATGACCCGCTTTTTTGTCGGGGTAGGAGTAAATTTCCAATTCCCAGATAAGATTCTGGCAAGAAGTGTGGATATAAAGCCGCCCGGCCTTAAACAATTCTCTGACGATGTTGATGCCATTTTTGACACTACCTTGGCCCTTAATCACTTCGCGGACATTCACCCCGCGTCTTTTTAATTCTTCAATCACCCCGGGATTTTCGGGATCGGGGTAACACTCATTCCAGCGCAGAGCGGCCACATAGTCGGCAATCTGGGCGTCGGTCTGGCCAGTCTTATACCATTCACTCATTACCCAATAATTGGCGTCTCGATCTTTTTTGACGGTTAAAACAGCACAAGGATTGGTAAAGCCGGGATCAACTCCGCCAAAATTCTTGACACAAACAAAATCCTCGCCCTCAAACCCCGGCTCCTCGAATAAGTGTCGGTCGCGGTCAAACTCTTTATAAACCAAGCCCTCGGTCTTTCTAAAATCAGCCAGATATTCTTGGGCGAACCTGTCCTCGGTCAGTTCCTTTTTCGCTTTTTCGATTTCTTCTTTGGAGATATATGGATTATCGTAAGTGGTAAAGTGAAAAGATTTATAATCCGAGTCCTGATTTTCTAAATTATAGAGATCATAGAAGTGGTTAAAACCTTTAGGCGTGCTAATAAACATCGCTCCGCCACGAAGATCAGTTAAAGTTGGACGCAAAATCTCCTGCCAACCAAGCCAGAAGTTACGATATTTGGCCACCTCATCAAAGACGATAAAATTATTCTTTACGCCTACACCTTTGCCTCGTTCCTGAACTGACTCCCATCCATAAAGGGGAATAAAAGAATTATTGCCGTGTCTATTTCTAACTGTCAATTCCAGCCGGGCTTCGTTTTTATCAATGATCGCTGCCCCAGCCGCTTTTTGTAAAATACCCCACATAATATCTCTGGCATCATCCCTAGTCGGGGCATAATAAGGTACTCTCGCTTCGGGAAAAGCCAAAGCACAACCTAAAATCTCATAAGCGGAGAGAGTAGTTTTCCCGAACCGCCGGCCGCAATTAACGACTCGGAAGCGGTGGGTATCTTTTGCTATCTGACTCTGGGCTGGGTGAAAAACCATATTTGCCCACCACCTCTGGCGGTAAAACTACGACTAAAATTTGATTACCACTTCCGCCACTTTCTTTCAAGCGTAAAATATCGGCTGCTAAATTCAGTTCCGGCACCCGCTTTTTTGGTTTAGCTTTAATGTCATTAGCTAGCGCATGCAAAACCAATCCACGTGTCAGACCGTATTTTTTGTAAAGTTCTTGAACGCCGATGGCTTCGGTCAGTTTTTTAGGAGTCTTAGCGGTCGCCGGGGAATACGGAAGTTTAGATTCACGCATCGCTCGGCTGACACTCCTTCCACCAAGTTCCACCAGCTTGTCAAAAGCCGCTTCTTGCATAGGAGTCGCCATCCCCTACATTATCCTACTTTTTCTCTTGGAGAGCAAGCCAGAGGTTAGCCACGGATTCTTCGGGAATAGAACCTATACAATTATCCCACCACTTCTTTAATCGAGACCAGAAATTTATGATAGAACTGTAGTTCATTTTCCTATAGATTTAAGATACTCGCTAACAATTTCCTCCGTCCGGTCAGGAAGTTTCCGGTAGTAATTAACCCAATCCGACCAATAACAATAGCCGGCGATAAATCCTAGAATAAAACCGAGAATAACGTCAAACAAATTCATTTTTTCTTTTTCTTAATTTCTCCTCGATAGGTCTTGCCGCTTGGCAGAAAACAGATATGGAGATATTTACCGGCCGGGACTTTGTATTTGGCGTTGGGTCCGGTGATGGTTCTAATCTTATGACCCGGCGCATTTTCGCATTTCGTAAATCCTGCCGGCATATTATTTCTTCTTCCGCTTCTTCATCGGATTAGAAGAAGCATATTTGGGCCTCTTCATTTTTAAGTACACAGCGTCTTTGGACATCCTACCAGTTGGCATTTTCGTTGATGATTATTTTTTTAATAATGTTGACCTTGATCCCGTCTTCGGTGTGTTCCTGCTCGCCCATTGCCATTGTACCATCATTGTACAAAAAATACAATTCCCCGAATTGGCCAAGGAAAAATTGCTTGATCCCTTTTTTCATATCGGAAACTCGTTGTTATTTGATAATTCGATCAGCTCATCGGTCGTCAGCTTTTCATCGGTCAGCATCCGGTAACCGTTATCCCGCTCCATTTCCCGCTCGCTTTCCTTGATCTGACCTTTAGAAACCTTGTCGCTCAAAACCAACTCATAAAGGGCTTTAGCAATAGCCAACTCTCCTTCGCCGTGGATCGGATCTTCCATCTCTTGGGTAATGACTTCCACGGTAATCAAATTGGCGACCACTTGGGCGGCGTGTTCGACCGAGTAATAAATAGCTTCCATCGGGTCAATGATGTCCGGGGTGATCTCCACCGGCCCGTAGGCCTGGATTTGCTCGTAAGGAGCCAAGAGAGCAGGTTTGAGAACATCATCCGGGGGTAATTCTTCGGCGATTTTCTTTAAGCATAATCCCCCGCCTTCGACATATCCGCCGCGCAGGGCCGACTTGCAGGCATTGACGGCGTCCTCAATTTTCAATTTCCAGTACAGCGTGGAAGCATCGGTAGAACCACCGACTCTGATCACGCCCGTGGCCGAAGCGACCGACGCAATCCGCCGTTCCAGGAGTTTTTTGAAATTAACCTCCCTGGTCTCGACCAACTGACCTTTCAAAACAGCAATGTGCTCGGCCAAACGAGTGGTCGTTCTGGTGATATACGCTTTCGTTTTCTTGCCCTCAACTTCTTTATTTTGGTACTCGCTGACCACTTCTTCCTTGGTGCCTTTGCCTCCTAAAGCGGTGGCATCCTCGCGGGCTTCGGTATCTTTGACTACCAGTTTGGCAAGAAAACCCAGATCGTCCGGCTTGATATTGCTTAATTTTCTGCCGGTGTCTTTATTGATTAAATTCGCCCCGCAATAAACGGCCAAGTCTTCCAACTGTTCGGTACGCAATGAAGGGCAAGCCACGGGATAAACCTCAAACGAGAACGTTTTGACTTGACCTTTTTGGTCGGTTATTTGCACCACCCGTTTAACTTTTTTGCTGTCCCGGATTTCATACATTCCGTTGAATAAATCCACCAGGACTTCATTGGAGAACCGGGCTGACCCGTCGCCGCCACCGCTGATTAAGATAATTTTCGGATTGGTTTGAAGTAAGGGATTGAGCAGATTAGCCAGTTCGCCGACATTGGTCAAAGCGTAATTCGTGATTAAAACGGCGCAATCTTTCGCCACCATTTCAAATTTGCCCGGCTCGTTGACAAAATTTCTGTGTGGAACCTTGGCCGGGAAACGCATCCCCAAAAGAGTTTCGGTTTCGATCTCGCCCTTGTAACCCTCGAGCACATCAATATAACCATCGGCCCCAACCTCCCACGCCATCTTCGCCACTGTCTGGCCGATTTTTTCATCCTCCACCGAGACTACGGCGATCTTCTCCAAGTCGGCCAGCCCCTCAATTTTTTTGGAGATGGCTTTGATTTTTTCTTTAACCTTTTCTGCCGAGGCCAAAATACTTTTCTTAATCTCGGTCACGCTGGACTTCTGACCGCCGATCATACTAGAACCTTCGGCAAGTAACTTGCTCGCCGTCTCGTAAAGTTTGCCGCCGACAACTACGGTCGTAGTGGTCCCATCTCCGACTCTTTCATTAGTGCGCTTACAGGATTCCCTAAAAGTCTGGGCCGCCACCCGATCGCAAGGGTCTTTCGGTTCCTGGCACTCGGCTACAGTGTAGCCATCGTTGGTAATTCGCCCACCTCGGTTGAAAGTCCGGTAAAGCAAAGCATTCCGGCCGTTAGGACCTAAAGTAACTCCGGCGGTGCGATAAACGGCATTAACTCCACGCTGGATCGCTGCGCGGGCTTCCTGGCCGATGAGAGTGATTGTAGTTCGCAAATTTATTTCGCTTCCACCACCAAATTTTGCAAATATGGTGATAGTTTATATTCATCAGTTTTATTTCGAGGATGATGAAATTGGCATAGCGTAATGCCATTATTAACCTCGTATCTCAATTCATAATAATCCCGCCACGGTAGAATATGGTGGGCTTCGACCTGCCCAGAACAATTACCATCAGAGATTTTACATTTCCAATAGTCTCTGTTCTTGACCGACCTAACCCACGCCTGATAAGCAGAATCATTCTTCATTTTAATTTAATTTTCTGCACTAAACTCCTCCGCCAATTATCTCTTTCAGATCGTTGGCTAAATATTCTCTAGCAGTCTGGTAGTCCTGGGCTTCGACTAGCAAATTATATTCTCGGTCATTGTCCAGCTTAAATTCAAACTTATAAATCTGCCTGATGAATTTTTTCATAATTTAATTTTACCCCTTGCCGTCACCCCAGTCAACTGGAATATCCTGGCGGAGCGGATTATCGTCAAGGATCGGGGTAAGGTTTGAAGTTTCCGACCGGGGCCAATAAACGCTTAGTAATACTCCGAATAAGAAACCTAGCAGAAAAGCGATAATAGTGCGCATAACTTTATTTTACCATACTGACTAATTTAGGGGAAGAGATCACGAAGGGGCGGCGGTGTTTTTGACATAAAATCTTCGGATACTAAACTTTTTGCGCCAGATTTTAACTTTTTTACATTCGTGTTCTAACACTGCTTCCTCATTTGGTTCTTGGTTGGTGATGTCAAAAGGAAATAGAGCCAAAGTTTTACAGCCACAAGAAAATAGTTTGGTAATTTCAACCTCTGGCTTCATTGAGTAGTGGACGATTTATCTTCTCCGGTAAGGCGTTCTGCTTGGCTAAAAATAAAATATCTCTTAATTTTCTGGCTATCCCCAGTTGCTCAATTTCAGTCCAGTCATCATCCTCAAGAAGATGGGTCGGATGCCAACCCATTGAGCCATTGTAGTCCGGCTCGATGGATTTAATATCTTCGCCTCTGACGGCTATGCCAGTGCTAAATACTCCCCGCTCTTTGGGATGAAGGAATAAATAATACGCTTTGTGAGCTTCCTCGGCTGGAATTGAATAATGCTGATCTTGCCGATAGCCAGTAACGATTTTAATTTTTAGATTATCCATTAAACAAAAGCTACTTTATAATCTTGATTTTCTTGTTTTAGTGCGTTACCAACCTTGACCCAATTTTCTTTCAACTCAAAAGGAGAAGTAATTTGGCGGACATATAGCTTCCGTTGGTTGATCTGGGGCAAAACAGCAATAACTTGAAGCACTCGATCTAGCCCATATTCCACTAAAAGAAAATCACAAGCCGAGCGCTGGGTCTTGTTCCCGTAGTAGGTTTTATTCTTCGGGTCTACACCTTCAAAGGATTTTAGGATTTCTTCCCCTAAAGGGTTAAATTTTAATGGTTTCTTGCCGCTTAGCGGCCCTAGTAAGTTAGGTTTAAGTTTAGTTAAGGTTAGGTTAGGGTTAAGGTTAAGGTTAAGGTTAAGATGTGATAGGGTATCCATAGGGTATCCATACCCTATCATTTTATTCAAAATATCCTTTGGTAAGGCCATTATTTCTCTTTCTATCCCTTTTTTGACAGTTGGGCTGTTTTGGTTTTGATGTTTTAGAAAGTTTTTTAACCCGATCCACCCATTATGATAAAAAACCTTGCCATCTTTCTTTAAGCGTTCCAAAATTTTAAGCACCATCTCTTTGTCTATCCCTGTTTCCGTGGCCATTTTTTTAACAGGTATTTCATAGATACCGCAAATGTTAGTTGAGGTATTAGTTAAAAAATAAAGAAACAATAATTTTTCTATCGGGTCAAGGTTAGCTGTGTAATTATCGTCCCAAAACCGAGTATTGATTAGGCGTTGTTTAGACATAAAAAACCCCTTATTCGAAGAGGAGTGCGTATGGCTCTGCGGGCCACGGAGCTTTGGCGCTCCCCTCCTCCTCGAACAAAGGGTCTTTTATAAACTGGTAAAAGCAGAATTCACGCATCCCCCCATTCTACCACCCCGGCCGCCAAGGTAAAAGTGGATAAGTCCCAGATCGTCAAAACGGGCGATTTTGTCGCTCAACCACCACACCTAATTACAACACACGCCCTATGGTTAGGCCACCATTCACCACGATTTGATGACTTTGTTACCAAAATGTCTTTATTTTAGGCCATTACTTGGCACAGTTTTATGACACTAGATTTGACACAATATGTCAATATGATAAACTTAATATGGATCGGGATTAGTCGCCCGATGGACAGCACATTGAAAATGATGAAAACTTACCTAACTAGAGTCTTTTGGGACGCTCCCTACCCAACTAACAAGGAGAACCGGATTCAAGCTGGCTCTTTTGCCTCCGCCGCTCGGCGCGCTCTTGGTCAGTGGCGAAAGGACAATCCAAGAAAGCAGTTTAGCAAAGTCAAGATCGAACTTGTGAGAATATGAGCAAGCCACTTTACGACTTTGGCCAGTTAGTTATCTCTCGTCTCGGTGATCTGGTAGGCGAAATGAAAGAAGTTGGCCACCTGAATTACGGATTATCCGGCGATGAGATTAAACAAGTCTGGCGCACTGCCTTTGAGATTCTAGGCAAGACCTCCGCCATCTCGCGCCAGAAGTTAAGTCAAAATCTCAAACAAAAATAGCCCCCGTCAGGAAGCCATTTACTAGATTATAGCACCCGCCTCCCCACTGTCCAGAGGCGGGTTTGCTGTTTCTACAAAGGCAAACTGGGGGGAATGGCGGCGATCCGGCGTTCGGCGATGGCGATGTAGGCGGGGTTAAAGATTAATATCGCTTTTCACCTCATTACCCCAAACATCCCAGCCATCAATTTTTTGGCGGGCGAAGAGTTCGATGCGGGGGAGGTCACCCATTAGTTGCACTATTTTATCTCTCGCCTCATTGGGTTTTTCACTATGTTTCCCCCGTGGCGTTTGGATAAGCTGGAAAACACTTGCCGATTTTCTTTTTGGCCTTCCTCGGGTCGCTAGTAGACAAGGTTCGGTATTCCCTCTAGTCCATCGTCCCAATCCGTAAAATGGCGTTCTGCTTTTAGGATTAAGTTTCAGCCACTGAAAAGCGATGGATTTGTAAATGAAGCCCCATTCTCCAATGAGCCAAAGAGCATTTTCTAGCATGGGGTAGGTTGTCCACATAAAAAGGACACAGTTTTCATCAGAAATTTCTTTGATTGCTCCCCCTAAATCCTGTAATTCAATAGATGACATTCCTTGATAATGGTTAGCCATTGTCCCTTGACATCCCTGGTCAGCATAACTCCACGGCGGGTCAGCATAGATTATTTGGTATTTCTTCATGTCAGATTTTATTTAGCGGGGGCATTTAATTTAGAACATTTATCGTGAATATCTTCCTTTTTATCTCCACCTCCGATTGTGACAATTTCACCACAAACTTTACAGGTCTCTACTTCACCGACAATTTTGAATAACTCATCAATCTTAAATTCGTCTTGATGACAATTCATTATATGTTTCCACATAAAATCGTAAATTTCTTTCAATACTTCACCATACGCAATTTTTTGCGGCCATTCAAAGGGTGATTTTAATTTTTCCAACATTTCTTCCGGTGACCATAATTTTCCCTGCCAATCTCGAGTATTATAAATTCCGTCACCTAACGATTTGCCCATCAACTTCTTTTCAGAACAGATTGGGCACTTAATATAATATCTATTATTAGCCATTTTTTAGTAGGGGTGCTCGATTATAAAATTCTTTGAACTTAACCGGATCAGGCACGGTCATTCCATTACTCGCCATCCACTCCGTGACTTCGTTGACATACAAAGCCGCCTCTCGGTTGTCCATAAATTTCATTTCACCCCTTTGCTTTTGGGGTTGGTTCTTTAAGTCATAAAACATTATCGGCCTAAATTCCGTCATCAAGGCGTAATGCAGGTCGTCAATTTCTGCTCGGGTGATCCGGCCTTGCTTGAGTAAATCATCCAAATTGAGCGGGTCAAAGGGGATGTTTTTGTTGTGAGCCACGATAGCCGGCAAGACAGCGCCGTAGTAGTAACCCAATAACTCCTCGCTTTTAGGTTTAGACTTATCCGTCAATTCGATTTTAACCTCTTGGCCACGGCGTTCTCGGCTCCAGTCCAGTAAACGGGAGCGATTGTAGTGCTCGAAGGTAAAACCCGCTCCCAAGTTGCTGATTCGGCCCCATAGAGTGAGTTTAGACATATAGAGGTAGGGTTTTTATACTACTAAGGGGTAATTTTACTAAAAATACAGCACATTTGGCACGACCATTTAGGATTGATTTGTTTATTCTCCCGACAAACTTTATGGCGACTTTCCACATTCCGGCAGTCCGGGCAGTAGATTTGGTTTTTATTGACTAATTCGCCGCAATGGGAACATCGGGTGATTGAGGGCAAGGAGGCAGAATTGTCGGCAGGATTTAAGTTTTGGTAGGACATAATTTTAATTATCTTACTCTTTTAATTTTCCACTCCTTTTTCTCGCCAAAATCAAAACCGAACTGATCACCTTTTTTCATCGTGCGAACTTCGCGCAAAACAATAGACAAAACAATCGCTGGTGTTTTCATATTTATTTAATTTTTCTATGGCTGATTGATAATAATTTATTTTTTCTTGGAGTTCTTCAATCTCCCATTTTTTAACTTTAGCGGCGCGGATGCGTAAATCTTTAATAGCCGCTTCACCGTACTTGGCGATAAGTTTTTCCGCGTAAATTCCCAAGTTACCGTGCAGGTATCGGTTACACCTTGTGCATTGGGCTTGAATGTTAAGTTCGTCAAAATCAAGTCGCCCGTGGCAGTAGTGTCCTGCATCAAGAGATTTATAATGCCCCTTAATCCCACAGGTGAAACAGATGCCTTTAGATTTTTTACGGACATATTCAGAAAATAAACTCCATAACTTTTTGAGTAATCTGTGCCGGAGAGTAACCTTGGACAGGGGACGGCTTCGTCTCATTGGGTAATTTTAGCATTTTCTCTATATGCTTATTAAGATGGTCACGCAGTTTAATGCAATCATTTAAGCCTATTACTCCTCCATAAAAGTGGTCATATATTTTACCTTTATATTTTTCAGAATAATTGTAAGCGTCTAGGGTCATTCCCATATAAGCATTGCCACAATGCTGATTACTTTCCGGTTCGCCAAAGATAAAATCTTGTGAATCTCCGTTTGGTGATATTATCAGATAGCCCATTTTTTCATACCATTTGGCCGCTTTATGGCTAAGCCGGTTATATGGTTTAGTATTTATTTTCTTTTTAATCCAGATACCGAAACCCAATAAAAAACCAGCAAATAAGCCTAAAAAGACAAAAATTGCTACACCTAAAACTTTCACAATTTCAATTATTAAGCTCATAAATTAAATATCAAATTTTAAATAACGCAAGATGGTATCAATCTTTGTGGTATCAATCGTTTCTAGAGATGTTGTGGCTCCAGTTTTATTTTGGTAAGTGATAACATTATTGTCACAACCAATAAGCGATATCCCCCTTTGAAGTTTCTGAATAGAATCATCAGAAAGAACTTTTTGACAATCAAAATTCATTTTTAACGGAATTGTTACCGACCCACCAGTAATACTCCATTTGACTTTTATTTTAGCCATACATTAGTTTCTTTCTCGAATTGATAAAGTTTTAGACAGGCCAAAAATGCTTCAAAATCTCGCTTATAATTCTTTTTATCGTCATCCAGGAATTTGGCCTCAAACACTTGATATTTACCCTCTCGACCTTTTTTGGCCATTCGGGACTGGAACTCGGCCTCGGTTTCTTTGGCTAATCGGACAGCCCACCGGCCGGAGTATTTTTTCTTGCTCTCTTCTTCATCGGCGGCTCGATAAGCAGCAGTTTGCAGATTGACGGTGTTGTAGAGAGCATTGGATGATTTCAAGTCCACCAAACAAATCTCACCGTCAATTTTGGCTTCAATATCCAGTGTCCCGACATAGTGGTGTTTCTTGGAATAAACTGGTCGCTCTGATGAGATAAATTTTACTTTATGTCCTTTTTCCCAGTCCAAGAAAGCATTAACTCCGATCTGCACTTCTTTATCTGCCGGCATTTCTGGCAACACGGCGCTGGTGATTTTGGCCCCGATGTAATCCGAAACCCAGTTGTGAATTTTGGTGCCAAAATCAGCCGCCTCTTTTTTGTAGACGGTATGCTGGCGAGCACCCTCCATCACTAAATCTTCCGTTAGGGTATTGCCGATATGGGGAGTCAGGAAGTCAACAAAACAATTTACCGCCCAGGGAATAAGGGCCTGGGATTTATCCTTGATCCCAATGATGGTCGTGACCCCTGGGGCTGACTTACCGCCTACATAATAACGATGAGAGTCGGGATAAAATTTAACTTCAATTTTGTCGCCGTAAAGTTTAGTTGTAATTTGTGGAGCAGGCATAATTAAAATGTCTGTAATTTATTTAATTCTTTTTGCAATTCTTCAATTTCCTCTATCGCGTTACAGAGGGGACAAGGATTAAGCCGGCGTTTTGTATCCTCAAATACAATATCATCGTGTCTTCGATCATCACAAATAGTTAAAGCCATATTATTTTTTCTTCAATTCCTTTTGGCACGCCCGACAAAGCGGCTTTTTGAATAATCTCATTGAGTAATCTCTCTCTTGCTGGGTAATGATATTCGCTTCGGGGCAACCCCCTTTGACTCCTTGGCACTCGATCATTTCTCCTACTGGGGCCGCCGCTGGAATAACCGGAGTTACGGCGCCGGTCATCTCCTCGCTCGGTGTCGCTTCAAAACTGGCCAGCTTCATCACCCACCCCAAGAGGTTACGATACGCCTTGCCGATCGCCCGGGTCTGGGCCATCGAGAGTACCGCGTACTCGTCAAAAGATTTTTTCTTACCCTCTTTGTTGGAACAGACGGCATAACCAATACTCACCACCTTGCCACTTTTATTTTCTACAATCTCTACTGTCGCCTGCCATTTGACCTCATTGCCGCTCGATAAATTCTCTACCTTGGCTACCCTTGGGAACAACCCCATCATCCCGCCGCCAAACTGCCAACCCTCCACCATCACATAGTTTTTGCCAGTGATAGTGACATAAAGTTTGTGCTTAACGATGTGCTCTTTCAGCACTTTAGCGAGGCCCGACATTTGATCCGGTCGAGCCAGATCATAGCCAGTTTTAACCACAATCTCCTTATTTTTAGCCATATAATTAACTTATAATAATTTAATAATTTGACCTTTGAGTTTAGTATATTCCTAGGTGTGAATTGTGTCAATGGGTAGTTATCCACACCCTCCCCACTTAACACACTTTTGCCACTGGCTATACTAGAGTCAGATCATCGGTCGGTCTTTGTGGATCAGAGATGAGGAACGGCGGCGGACAGGTCATCCGTAAGGAGAAGCTCGTCCGTTCGCAAGCCAAGTCAGCAGTCCGCAAAGATTGGTCGAGGATTATTAAATAAGAATAAATTATGGACGAAGTAAATATCAGATTACAAATTTCCCCATCGCTCCACCGAAAAATCAAAGTGGCGGCGGCGGAAATGGGTAAGGCGGTCAGTTTGGTGACTATCGAATGGTTGACGATGGGGGCCGAAAAATATGAAGCTGGAAAAAAGAAAAAATATGCCAAACAAAACAATAATTAAGGCAGTCAGTATAGTAGTTGAGAAATTGTTGGACGATAAATCTAAAGTCATCTTGGCCGAAAAGTATCTGTCTGATAAACTGATAAATGTGTAGTCAGAGTCAAGCGCAGATTGTTTAAGGGTAAAATCACGCGGGGTAATATCGAAGCTGTACTCGTTATTGGCAAACCAAATTACCGTCAACGAGAGTTTATCAAGTTATGTAAAAAGTCTGGCGAATCGTTTCCAGTTAAAAAAACACAGTTAAAATATGCCAAATCTAATTAACGGCACAAAAAATCCTATGTTTTTTGGGATTATGTCCATTTGGTTATTATTGGTCAGATCGTATATGGTCCTGTCTCCGTTTGAACACTGGATTTGGTTTATTGGAGTATCGGTATTTATGATTTGTTTTATTATTTATTCTATATGAAATTCAATAAATTAAATGTCATTAACGGCTCCCCGCTACGCTGTATCGAGGTGAGCACCTTCCGCCCCTACTTTGACTGTAATCCTTACCTGGTCGAGTCCCTGTCGCCGCCCCAGAGTTATGAGAGATTAGCAGTGTTATTGTTAGTGCTGGGATTATTAGTGGCGGGATTATGAAACTATGTTAAAAAGCGTCAAGGCGTATAAAAATACCTCTATCCATTGGGCAAAATCCCAGTCAGAAGTTCAGAGATTGCTGGAAAAACAGGGTATTAAAGAAACCCGCTTTACCACTTTGCAGTATGAATCAATGGTCAATGCCGGTTTCGAGATGGATAAAGACTGTGTGGCCTTGATGATTGAATTTTTCAAGGTCACCACCTTAGCCGATGGCGTAGGCGGCCGAATACCGATCAGGATTATTATTCCCAATATACCCGATGACGAGAAATACAAAAACCAGGCCTTTAGAATTATCCTGTGGTATTTAAAGACCAAGTTTGAAGCAGTGGCCACCGGACTGATTGAGTTCGAGCAGGAGTTTATGCCGCATATGGCTTTGGGTAAAGGTGGCGGAGTGGGTAACTTGTGGAAAGTTTTTAAGGAGAAAATGTTGCCGGCCATTACTTCCGGCAAAGAGGCCGATATTAGAATGATTGAAGCACCTAAAGATAAATAATATGACTACTCTAATTGAACAAGCCAAAGCAGTTAAATTAAACCACACACTGAAAAAGCAGATCACCAAAGAAGAATTTGATCTGGCTTTGGCTTATCTGCGGGGCGAGGTAACCAACAAACAGGTGGGGGTAACGATAGGTGAACCGCAGGGGACTTCCCTGTTTGTCTACCGTTGCCTGATGTGGGGATTTAGGGAGGGTTGGTTGGTAGAAGCACCTAAAGATAAAAATTAAAAATATGCCAACCCTAATCAGTTACAAAAACGATCCTAAATTAAAAGAATTACTGGTAGACGAAATTATCAACCACCGCAAGAACGATCAAATTATTCAAGGAACTTACGGACGAGGAGAAAATGGCATTTGGAGAGGCTGTGCCGTGGGCTGTTCGGTGCATTCATTGAATTTACGATTAAATAAAAATTACTCCACCTCGGATCATTCAGTGTATGAAAAAGAACTGGGTATCCCAGAATGGCTGGCCAGATTGGAAGATACTATTTTTGAAGGTTTGCCAAAAAGCGAAGCGGTCAAATGGCCGGAGCAATTTGCCCAAGCCGTGCCGGTAGGTGTTAATCTTGAACCCATCAAATGGAAGTTTTGTATTTTCTTGATGAAAGAAAATATTGATAGAATGATGAAATTAAAAATTGCCGATAATCTGAAAGAAAAAGTTGTTAAAGCCATAACTCAAGTATTGGTTGTTCACGAAGAAGCTATCAAAACAGGGAAATGGAATCAGTCAGCCGCGAGGTCAGCCGCGAGGTCAGCCGAGTCAGCCGCGAGGTCAGCCGCGAGGTCAGCCGCGAGGTCAGCCGCGTGGTCAGCCGAGTCAGCCGCGTGGTCAGCCGCGTGGTCAGCCGCGAGGTCAGCCGAGTCAGCCGCGAGGTCAGCCGAGTCAGCCGCGTGGTCAGCCGAGTCAGCCGCGAGGTCAGCCGCATATAAACGATATGCTCAAGAGTTGTTAAAGATTATTACAGAAAATAAATAATATGAAAATCATCATCGCATTATTGTTAGCGTTTCCTATTATTACTTTGGCCGCAGTCAGACCCGATACTGTTCAAGTAGCGCCAAATCCGCCACCCTGCGCCACTTTATCGTGTACCCCTAGACCCAATGCGCCTGTAATTCAAACGGAGATTGCAAGTAGTGGCGGCGGCGCAGTCAGTTACTTTGAGCGCCGCCCCGAGGAGTTAGCCTGGAATAGAGTGGTTAACCTATCACTGGTTAAGTTAACAGACAAAGGTCTAGTCCAAGTCGGCCACAACTACTTTATTCACCCCGATTATATAAGTTATTGGGCGTATCAGATGGCTAAAGAATTATGACCATAAAACCAACCATTAGCGAGTTACTTGAGAAAAATGCCACCCTTGATCACGATAACGGTATCTTACGGACTAAAGATGATTTGATTCGGCGTGAATTTGCCAAAGCGTTTTCTCTTTATCAAGAGAAAAGTCCTTACGACCATAGCCGAGAGTTGCGATTGCCGACTTGGGAGGAAATTTTTGTCGAGATTGGGAAACTGCTGGCGGCCAGAACCTTCTATGATTTAGAAGGTAATGTGTCGGAATTGGAACATCGAATTACTCAATTAGAACAAAACAAAAATGATCGCCCTAACTTGTTGCCCAATTCATAAAGACCCCAACTGGGAGTGTGGGTGTAAGCAGGAGGAGACCAGTAAATTATTACAACTTATTAAGAAGCGAGAAAAAATGAATTGGTTTACAGAAGATATTGATATACCACGTTGGGGATTATTGGCACTTTCGTTGATTATTCTTATTCAGGGATTTTATATTGCTATCAATTTATGACCACCAACTTTAGACAAGAGGAGGAGAAAAGGTTTGTTGAAGAAGGAGCTAACCTCGAACACTACAGATGGGCTAGATGGCAAGAATATCTGCACAGTAAGTGTATTGAAAACCCCGATGGCTCACTCACTATTCCAACTGCAAGTGTCTTGCACTGGAAACGGCAAATCGGAACACACTACGACCATTTGTCTGAAGAAGAAAAAGAAAGCGACCGCAAAGAGGTTAGAAATTATTTACCTCTTCTCCGCGCCCACGATGAGAGGTTGATTGAGAAGTTATTGAGCAGATGGCCGGAGGAGGAAAAAAATACCTCGTTAGGTTATGCAACCCTGAAAGAGGCCCACGATTACGGTTTTAATGTTGCCCTGGCCACTACTCGGAAGATATTAGAAGATTATTTAACCTAACCCCTATATCAAGATGAGTGCAGATAATCTCATCAGAATCAAAAAGAAAGAAAACGGCCTGTATCAAGTCAGGCACGAATCAGCCAGCTCTCTGATTCACGCACTTGAAGGCACAGAACCCACCGCCGATGAATTGCTTTTGAGTATTATCGCCGATGATGTAGACAAAGAAACAGCCCAGAAAAATGAAAATGTCTGAAACTCATAAAAAAATAGGAACCAACCCACCACATCCTAAAGGAAAAGAATGCCATTTTTGGAAAGGGGGTATCACATTAATAAATAAAATAATAAGAAGTTCAAAAGAATACAAACTATGGAGAAAAGCAACTTTTGAAAGAGATAACTACACATGTTTATGGTGTGGGGCGAAAAATGGGAATGGAAAAACTATAACTTTAAATGCTGACCATATAAAACCATTTTCTTTATTTACCGAATTGCGTTTTGCAATAGATAATGGTCGTACTCTATGCAAAGATTGTCATAGAAAAACAGATACTTATGGCAGATTTAAGAATATGGAATTGTCAATGAAAAATGGAAAAAATAATAACCCCCTAACCCCTATATAGATGACAAAGAAAACAATAACTAAACAACCCACCCGAAGGGAAATAATCTGTTTAGTTCTGGCGGTCAGAGACTCTTATTTGAGTTTTGATCAGGAAGATTATTGTGGGCAAGGAATGAAAAGATGCGGCAAGTGTTATGGTTGTATCCAATACAATAATCTGAAAAGGGCGTATAAATTAGCAAAGAAATATCTGCCAAAGATTGATCCTTGAAACCCGAGGCCAAGAGTATTATGGCGCTGTGTCATTACAGTAGTTACTCACTAAAACTCCCGGACAACCAACCATATAATGTTGCCGGCTGGTCTCGGATTTGAGGGATTAAAATGTTAGAATATATCGGAAAATTTATGGAATTTATAAAAAAGCATGTAGATTGTTGTGAAAAATGTCATGGTACCTTAACTCAAGGTATTCATTCGGTTGAAGTGGCGGGGGGGGGTGGATATAGTAAGAAGAGGGCAATCATTTGTAAGTCCTGTTACGATTGGCTTGTGGAAACAATTTGGGATTAAATCGTTTACAAAAATGATATAATATCCAAGGATTAGTTCTCTTTAAGGAGAGGAATATGCACGAACTCCTGGAATCGTTGAATCGTCTCCAGCGAGCGTTGGAGGACGCCGACCGAGCGGCCAGCAAAATCAATCTCGGAGCCATCCATTTGCCGGGTCTCCAGCATACTCTATCCACTATCCAAGCCACCCTGCCAATGTGGGGCCGGATGATCGTGGTAGGTAAATCAGAGTTGATGGATGCTCACAGTAGCGCCCTGTGGGGACAACCGGTGCATGTCGAAGACGACTAGTGTTAAAGAAAGGAGGTGCGATCCACTCTCAAGGAGGAGTCAAAAAAGCGGGGTAGCCAAACTGCCCCGCTTGGTTTATAATAAAAAATACCATCTTACCAGGAATTCAACTTTTATGAGAATATCTATAATTCCCGGTATAAAATAAGGGTATTTTTGTGTAGTAACATCTGTTACAAGATAAAATAGTTGTTCACGGTTTATACTTGCGAGTGGACGAACGATAGTATATTATTAAGTCATGAATTGGACAGAAAAATGGATAAATATCTAATAAAAAATAAAGAGTATTGGGGCAAAGGTTATGAAGCATTGCTTGCCCTAAAGAAAAAATAATATGAAAAATTGGTTGCGCACGCTATCGGGGTGTGAGGAGGGGAAGCTATCAGGAACTAGCTAAACATATTGTATCATAAGTATCCAATAACTTCGAGGACTTTCGTTGATTACATTTAAGGCAATAATATACTTAATCTATGCACAATTTACCCTGCGCTTATTGCGGCACCGCAAAAGAACTTATCAAGACCGCGGCGATTATATTTTAGTCACTATATCGTAACAAGTCCATAATTCTTCTTCTCCTTGACGGAATTTATCCACAATGAATTTAGTCGAGAAGTCAGGGTCAAGAGCATTGGCTGGAGTAATTGATGGATGGTATTTTAAGAAGATTTGGGCTAAACCGAGCTCGCCATCTTGACCAATGGCGTCAAAGTTAAAATTACTCTCGCACCGGATCACTTCCACAATAATTTCATGAGTTGAAGTCGCCAAATCTTGTCCGTATTTGGCGATTAAGAACCGAGTATAATCCTCCGGCGGCAGGGTAGCGGCATAAGCATTAACGGCCAAAGTTAAAGCCGCCAATGCACCTTGTAGATAAGTAAAAATAAGTTATTTCTGCTCAAACAGACGCACCACCACTTTACGCAGAACGCCATACAAGAACCATAAAGAACTCACCGCCAAACCTACCTGGGTGGCAAAAGCCGTAATTTGCGCGTCCACGATCACAATTCCCAGCCAGCCGGCGATCATAATGATGATAGTACCGGCGGCTAAAATCAGGGCTTGAACCGTAGCAGCTAACTGCGAGGGGTCAGTGCTGGAGCTTAAGGCCCCAAACCTTTTATGCTTGTCCATACTTATTCTTCAGTTAGTTTATCCTCTGGTTCCGGGGTCTCCTCGGGGGTTGATTCGTCAGCAGTCCCAGTAGCTGTTCCCTCTAACGGCACTCCTTCCAGCTTTATTTGCCGCAGAAGTCGCACTCGGCGATCATCCATAAAAATAAAAAACTGGCTGATAAAACGACTGATCTATTATACCACTTATCAATAGTAGTTTATCCACCGATATGCTAAAATTTATCTATGAAATTTTTTAACTTCGCTTCTACGATGAAAAACACCGAGTTGATAGTCCAGTATGTCAAGAGATTTATCAATTCAATCAGACCATTAGCCGGCGGTAGTATTTAATCGGAAAGCCGGCCTTACCCCACTTGTATTGCCAAGACCATAAATCATAGACATCACCTAATTTTCCGGCGTCAATGCCATAAGAGATATTGGAGAGTATTTTATTATCATTGGTAACTACTCCAGTGTGGCCTGATTTAACTAAGCTGGCAGGATCGCCAAAACCGCTCGGGCTTAAGATTATATCCCCTGGTAAGGGGTTGGTCACCTCCACGAACTTTTTGCTGTCCTTGAGGGCATAATAGAGCAAATAAGTGCTGTTTCCGCCCCCGGCCGGTTCGCCCCAGGCCATTTTGCATAATTGGTTCAAAACTTCCACGCAAGCCACGTCGTCCGGTACCCCACTAGGCACCTTATCATCAAGAGGGGTAACATCCTTACCCTTCCAGGCCAGAGCCGTGATGTGTAGTTTTTTAGTCGCCTCCGTCTGCACATTTTTATCCACGATAAGTTTTTTTAACTGGGCTTGTAATTGGACTAACAGGCTAAGTAAATAGGCGATCATAATTATCTGCCGTGGCGGATGGCTCTAAATATCTTTTTCCACCACGGCCAATGCAGTTTCACGCCGTAAGTCAGGTGATACTCTACGGTCTCACGGGGTACATCAACAAATGTAAAAGCGCCATATTTTCCAACGAAGTTATTAATTACTTCACGAGAAACATAATGATAACCATTTTCTCCAGCCGTTTTATCACCACTGTTTTGGATTTTCAAATAAAGTATGCCATTAATAGTTCGCCACCCGATAACTGCTAAGGCGTGGCCGAACCCATCTAGCGGGACAGTATCAAGGATTTTTTGACTCAATGGCCAACCCCATTTTACACCGATAATAACACCTTGTTTTTTATCTCTAAATTTATACATTGTGGCCCGGATGTTGTCAAAATCATCGTATGGGCCAACTATTTTAAAATAAGTTTGTTTTAGATGGATGGCGGCCTTACGATCTAATTCAATCGGCCAATTTTCCCAATTAGCCAAAAAATCACGAGTTTGTTGTTGAGACATAATCAGAACGATAATCTAATATGGCCGTATATTTTAATGTTCGGCGGGTAGAGTACCTTTTATAAATTGCCCTTTTTCATTTCTATTCATAATTTAAATGGAGCATCTTTAGCTTCTATTATACCAATTTTGGTCATCATTTTACAGATTGAACGCAGATTAGTTCCCCAAGATAAATAATCCCCCTCAATTTGTTTAGTTTTAGCAAAAGCATATTCCGGGGATAACAAAACACCCTCCTGAATTTCACTCAAGGTCGTGGCGGCAAAAGCCGCACACATATCAGTTTCTTGCTGATTTTTGACTTCTAAGGTTACTAATTCATACTCCTCGGGCAAGTCTTCCAGTTTAGGCCAATCTATAAATTGACCCAGACTAAAATCTCTGGGATCGGCGGGTAACTCTTTTAGCCCTGGTTTAAGTTCCATAATTATTTGCTATTGGCCTTAGCCCTAAGGTAGATAATGTGTTCTGACATATCATTTAATTTTCTTTCTATCCTGGTAAGCGAATCGGCAATCTCGTGCAGGTGGTTGTTTTCCATATCATCAAATCGGTTATTCATCTGGCTATTGGTCTGGCCGTTTTTCTTTAAGTAATCCAAGAATCCTATCCGCCACAGCACCAACACAATCACTAACCCGCCAATGCCGCCGGCTGAGGATAATAATTTAGTTATTATTTCCCACCATTCCATTTTAATTTAATATGTCCGTGCCAAAGACATCCGCGGCCTGTTCGATTTTGGTTAATTTATCTATGTATATCGGACTGTAAGTGGTGATAAGATTATCCACATTAACCGAAGTACTCAAGGGATTTTCCGGGTCAATCATCGTCCAAATTTCGTCCAATAAAGCTCGTAGATCAGACGCCGCGCCGGTTACACTGACGGCCTTTTTTTGCAAGTCGCTAACAATAGGTCGTAATTCTTCAATGGTCATAATTTAATTATATTACTAATAAATTGGTTGAACTAACATATAACACACCCGACTGGTATCCAAGATATTGGTGGAATTAACGACAAACGACACGCCGGCCGTAATGGTGCCGACCGACAAAATACCTGAACTACCGCTGGCCAAACAGTTGGATAAAAATATCAAAGAGTCAGATCGCACCATCGGAGTCAGCACGGTAGCCGCGCCGGAGGATAAAGTGGTGGTGCCAAAAGTATTATTCCCTCCGACATGACCCAATAATCTGGTGGTGGTGGCCGTTAGCCGGAAATCACCAGCTTGTTGGGTAGTAGTGGCACTGGTCAGGTTAAAATTCGTGTTGCCGTCGGTGACGATAGTGGTAGAAGCTGCCCCAAAAGACAAATAAGAATCGCCGATAGTCACGGCTTGAGTGGTGGCCGCTTCATTGGCGACTGAACCTTCCAAAATCACTTTATTATCAGTCGTCACTACGGTATCGCCGTTAAACACTCCAGCCGCCCGGGCTTCAGTGGCCGAACCAGAAGTGTTGGGGTTGGCCGGCGCGGTGGCGTAAAGTGAGAATGATTGAATATACCCATTGGTGTGGCTACCGATTATGTTGCTATCAAAATATCCACCAATGGCGCTCCGGTTGCCGGCATTGGTTTGAGCCACCGTCAAAGAACCTAGGCCGAATAATCCCCTGGCTAGACCAGAAGTGCTGGGATCGGCCGATAAATCCGAGGTATATTCATTAATGACATTAGGATTGGCATTGGTGCCGGTGTAATCAATAGTGTTAGAAATACCCCGTAAGTTAGCCGTTGTACCAGAAAAAGTTATGTTTAACGCCAAACCAAAGGTAATAGTTGAGCCGCTGACGGTGCAGTCTATTGATCGGGCGGCATTAATGCTGGAACCGCAGAGACCGATTTGATCCACCACCAAATCAGTGCCATTTAGATCAACATTACCCGAACCGGAAGCCCGATTGATTTCTAAATCCCCCGAGGCGGAGTTAATCCGCCAAATCTCGTTAAAAGACAAATTATCGCCCGAACCCAATCTGATTAAATCGTCAAATTGTACTCCGCCGGCAAAAGTTGAGGTAGCGGTGGTGGAAGTGGCGACGAAATAAGCCGCCATAAATGGTTCAGTGGAGGTGGCCGAACCAAGAGAGGTGGCGTTGATGTTTAGGGTTGAGGTGGCGACCCAAGTCGAACTTGAACCATTGGTTTGCAGTAATTCACCATTGACCGGGCCGCTACCGACCTGTTCGGAAATGAAAGTCCGCAGTTGAGCATTAGTTATACCGGCGAATATCAACCCTGCGACCAGAAGAAAAAGAAATTTTTGCATAAATGTATTATGACCTGATCATCCAGGCGAACATAGTCGTACTATCCACCGGAGTAATGGTTAAAGTTATAATTGTGCCAGAAATTGTAAAGTGTGTTCCATTTTCCAGCATTTGTCCTTGATAAATTAGAATTAAGGCATTGCCACCAGAGGCAGGCGAAGCATCTAATGTCAGTGTCGTAGTTGAACTGCCAACCGAGAAAGTTTTGAAAATAATGTTCCCCATGCCGCCGCCTTTAACTTGCTTGGCTTGCCGGATGTTTTGATTAAGCACCTTCAATTCTTCCACCAAACCCTTAATGGCTTTCTGCTCGATTTTTTCTTCCAGGGTATTTAATTTTTCCGCCAAGATTTCCGGTTTATCGGTTTTGGCCACTTCTTTAATCTCTTGGGTAACTATGGGTTGTTCTCTGATAACCTCAACCTTTTCCACCACTTTTTTCACCACCGGCACCTTAACTTTCAAGGCGATTTCTTCCTTATCGCTTTTGGTTAGAATATAGTTTGTTCCGTCCTGTGGCAAAGGAAAATCAACCCCGGCCACCGGCGTTTTGCCGTCTTGCGGTTTAGGCATCTGGGCTAGCACCGTTTCAATGATTCTGTTCTCATCGGCATCCTTGCCGTCTTGGGGTTGGTAGATTTTACTCAAAGTCTGCTCGACAATCATTTCCCTAAATTCAGTTGAGGAAAAATAGTCAGTGATTTTCGTTTCCACTTCCTTGATGGTTTCCAGTAAAGCGTCTTTCAGTTCTTGATTGGCCGTGTCAAACTGCCGCCGCATCGCCAATTTTTCGGCGAATAAAGTATTCAGGGGACTGACTTTTAGACCGCGTTTGAGAGCTAGATAATCGGCGAGGTGGGACATGGAGTTATTTAGCCGCTTTCAAAAATTGTTTTTCGACATTTAATAACTTGCCAAAACCAGATTTTGATAACTTAAACATTAGATTGATCGCCCCCGACATATCGCCAGTGGCCGCGGCGGCGGCGTCCAATCCCGCCTTAGTCAACTCTTGCCTAAACAATCCTTTTTGTCTTGAATTGCCGATCAGGTCGGTGGCGATAGAAGCCATCACCGCATCGTCCATTAAATCTATTCCTGTAAATTCTTTAATTGTTTGGATTACTTCCCTCGGCACGCCACCGCGTTCTGAAAGAACCTGTTTTAACAAAAATTCAGCCCCGGCTTTTCTGTCGGTGAAAGATTTTAGATTATTGTAGGCCTCGATAAATTGAGAATACTTGGCCAGTCTTGAGGCCTCTGATTTACCAACAATGCCGGCCGAGGTGTCGGCGATTTGTTTTCTAACAGTGCGAGATAATGGATCGAGCGAGTTGGAAACCTCCCGCGCCGATTTAGCGAAGTTTATTTTATTGTCAAACAGCATTCGCAAATCAATCAGTTTCTCCAAATTGGGATTCTCTTTAACGATTTGTAACTCACTAAAAAGGTCATTAAGAACCTTAATCTCATTAGGAGAATTAACTCTAGTAACTGTGCCCGCCTTTTGACGAACCGTGCCCTTTTTGATTTCAAGATTAAGTTTTGCCAATTGGTCGGTAAAAGATTTCTCAACATTAGCCACTTGGTCTATGCCTGCTTCATAAGTGCCAATTTTGCGCCGGAATTGTCCAATCTCTCCCCCCGTTTCGTTAAGAACAGACTCCATTTTAGACGCGGCATTATCAACATTCTTGGCTCCATATTCAAGCGGGGTTGGTAAAGTATCAAAATTATTTCTGGCGTGGGCAACATCAAAATACTCCTTCAATCTTTGATATTTTCCGGCAATCCGGTTTTTAATATCGGCGGAGATCCCCGACCATCTTTCCAATAAACTCGGCTTTGCTGTGGCCTGTTCCGTTTTCGCTAAAATCTGGGCCGGTTTTAACGCTTCAT
>ERZ1292642.231-Hain-H14-01um-R1-231-length-38364-cov-8_pt1 | contig 38364 bp, 63 predicted proteins | sample MGYA00564403_ERZ1292642 | MGnify/ENA primary metagenome ERZ1292642 (study PRJEB36523, sample SAMEA6512643) | groundwater metagenome | collected 2019-01-09 | study: AquaDiva: Metagenomics assemblies of 32 groundwater samples
AAGTCGGCGGTCAGGCATTTGATGCTGGCATGAATATTTTTGGAGGACGACAAGACACGCGCAGTCCAGTTAATTCCACCGTAGAAGCCACCACAAATGTAATGGCTAACATGGGGCTCCAAAAGGGGTTTGAAGACGTTGGCGGCGCAATCAGGAAGGCGTTGACGCGTGGCAAAAACGAGATCGCCGGTGCAACGTCTGGCGAAATAGTCAGGGCAGCGGAACGTATGGGCGTTGACCTACAGCCAGCAATGATTTCCACCAGCCAAACGATCCAAGGGGTAACCAACGCCGCAATGAAGGCCCCCATATCGTCAGATATGGTGCAGCCAGCGTACAGAAAAACCATTGACCAGCTAAAAACCTACAATGACAACATCGTCAAGGCTCTGACTGGTGGCGACGGCGGCAGAGAGTCGGCAGGTACGGCCATCAGTGCGGGCGTGGACGCAGGATTGAACAGGTTCAAGGCTCAAGCAAACATTTTATATGGAAAAGTCGGTTCCGCAATCCCTGCTAATGCCAAAATAGAGCCCACCAATTTTAGGGCCGCGCTTGGTCAGTCTGCGCAGCGTTTTGCAGACAACCCGGAATTTAAAGAGGGTTTTGATTCTGCGTTTATTTCAAAGTTGAAATCAATGGATAAAGGTAGCGATTTCACCTGGAAAACGTTATCGAATATGCGAACAGAAATTGGCGCAAAATTGGATGATGAGCTGATGGGGGACGCCAGTAATGCAGAACTGAAACGGCTTTATGCCGCGCTGTCGTCTGATATGGAATCGATGGCGACCGCGCACCCGAACGCGAAATCATATTTTGATGCGGCGTCGGGATTCTGGAAAGCAGGCAGAGATGTCATTGATAACCAAATATCACCGCTCGTTCGTAAAAAGCTTCCCGAACAAATTTACGCAAGCCTGTACGACACGTCAAAGCGTGGTGGTACGCAGATAAACACGCTACTTGGAATGATCCCTGAAAAGAACCGGCAGCGCGTGGTGGGGGAGGTGCTTCACGAAATGGGCAGATCCACACCGGGCAAGCAATCGGTTGACGGGGATCTTTTTAGCCCTGCCACATTCGTAACAAATTACGCAAAGTTACCACCAAAAACTAAGGACGCGTTATTTAAAGGCGAATACACGGCCATGGATGGGGCTATGCGGAGGCTTGCCGATTCCGTAAAAGATGTGGCGACGGTTTCAGGCTCAATAAAAGACATGGAGAAAATGGCTAACTCCTCAGGAACGGCGGGGCAAAGTGTTTTTATGGCTGTAATTTCTGGCGGTTTTGCTGGCGGCGCATTTTCTGGAAACGTGGCGGAAGCGGCGACGGCAGCAGCAATTGGTGGATCGACCCTTTATGGCACGGGCAAGCTGCTAACAAGCCCCGCGTTTATCAACTGGCTGGCAAACAGCGCAAAAGCCGGTACGCCCGCCCAAATTCAAGGCCAGATGGTGACGTTAAGACGCATAGCTGCGGGTAATTCAAATCTTGAAAAGCCTATCAACTCATTTATTGAAAACATGCTGCGCACTACCGAAAGAGAGCAGCCCCAAAGCTCCAGCCAGCCAAGCAACTAAACGCCAGCATCGAATAAAAAAGTAAATATCCTCGCCACACAAACCCTCCACAGGTCGCCATTTAGCGGCCTTTTTTTGTCAAAAATTCAAGGATCGCAAATGGGTTATAAAGCTGCCACGCCACTCCCGCAACCGTTCACCGATTCCGCTGGTAACGCACTTTCTGGCGGAACGGTAGAGTTTTACGTCACCGGCACATCAACCCCGGCGACTGTTTACAGTGATTCCATTGGAACATCAATTGGAACTACTGTAACACTGAACAGCAGGGGAGAGCCACAAAACGGCGCTGGCACGGCAGTCAACATCTATTACGATGACACCGTGACATACAAAGTCATTCGTAAAACGGCGGCTGGAACGCCAGTTGCGCCAACGCTAGACCCGTTTACCGTTTTCGGTTCCGCGTCAACAGTGAGGGCTACGGGCACCAGCACAGACAGGAGCTTGGCGGATGCTGCGCTTGATGTTTTGTGTCTGAAAAATTGCGGGTTGGTCGCCAACGGATTTTCAGCCGCGTTCGCACTGGCATATTCGCTCAACGTCGGAGCGGTGTTTTTGCCCGGTGGCGATTGGACTTACTCGACGGGAATCACGATTGACCGCGAAATTAAATTCTATGGTGCCGTCGGCCCTGGTGGTGGAACGATTGCGGAAAGGGCATCTGGCGGAGCCGCTGGAAGCCCCGGAAACAGCACCACAAGACTTATTTACACGGGAACGACCGGCGCAGCGATTACGATTGTTGGCACCGGCACAGAGGGTCTCGAAAGCGTTCACCTGTCCGATTTTTCACTGTGGGGAAATGTCACGTGTGACGGCGGAATAAAAATAGGTAGCGGTACTTCTTTGCGCTACTGCTCATTTAAAAACGTGCACGTGCGCGGCTTTACAAACGCAGGTACAGATCTAGGCTACGGCTTTTATATCGGAAATATCATTGACAGCTATTTTGAAAATTGTTTCGCGCAGGCAAACAATAACGGGTTTAATTTTCGCGGCGTTTCTACTACGTTGAACTTCATGAAGTGCACGTCAAGAACCAATCTCGGTTTTGGCTGGCTGTTTCAGCAGTGTAGCGATTCCGTTTTTTATGGTTGCGTAGGTGAAGGCAATAACGCTGGAGCATTGCAAATAAATTCGCTTAACGGCGGGTATGTTTCGAGTAACGATTTTTACAGTTTTTACTGTGAAGCAAATTGCAATACGATTTCCGGCCCCGTTGTTGAGTTGCGAAGCACGGGAACGGGTGTGACACGTGAAAACAATTTCCACAAAATAACAATTAACGAGGCCGTAGCGGGAAATGTCACGCGTCTTATTAAATTCGGCACTGTTGATGACAACAAGTTCTACGGCGCAAACCTGAACACGGTGACCAGCGGATTTGCAGAGTGCTCATCATCCACAACAAACTGCGCCATACTCGGTAGAGCTGCTGTTTTTGCGGCACCATCTAACGTAGTTAACAATGGATACGACAGTAACAAAACCCCTCGCGTTTTGCTTGGCGATGTAAAGCCGCTCACATACGCATTCACGCCAGCATATGTAAGTGGCGGCGCGATTTCCGGCATTACGGATGCGTGTTACACGCGAGACTGCAATAAAATAACCATCTATTTTACGTTCACAGTAACTGATATAACAGGCGCGGCCAACGTGCTTAAATTTAGCGGTCTGCCTTTTGTGCCAGCGTGGCGGATTTATTGCGGCAGTACTTGTTCAGCAGTAAATACGGCGACGGTCATAAACACGAAAACATTAATCGATACAGACAGCACGTTTTACCTGTATTTTGACAACAGCTATGCAGGCGCAGGAATTTCGGTTGGTTGCCAATTTGAGTATTTCATATGAAAAAAAGACAAAAAACGAACATTGTAAAAGAAGGTCAGCGCTACATAGACGAGCAGATTTTTATCAAGCCGCGTCCGCTGAGTCTTTCGATTGCGCGGTATAGCTGTAATTATATCGAGTCGCTGCCGACCGATAAATATAAGCGGCGTGAGCTGAGATGGGTGAAACCAGACGGCTTTGGTGGAGTAATGCCAGCTTGATCTACTTCAAACCCGCTGAGCTCGCGTGTCCATGCTGTGGTGCGCAGGGAATGCAACCCTCAACGCTAATTATGCTCGACAGCCTCAGAGCGGCATACGGCAAGCCTATCACGCTGTCATCCGCATATCGATGCGAGAAGCACAACACAAAAATCGGTGGTGCTGTCGGATCGGCGCATATGCATGGGTGGGCTGTTGACATACCGTGCTACGGAGGGGCAGCAATCGAGATCCTGAAAGCAGGGCTTGACGCAGGGTTTACCGGCCTTGAGGTCCGGCAACACCTGCGCGACAGGTTTGATAGGTGGATTCATTTCGACAACGCTCCATATCCTCACTGGCCGAGGCCGGGTTTGTTTTGAACCGCTTTGATAGGGTTTGGCCGGGTTTAACCTTTAAGCCTTGTCAATCATCTTTCTAAGCCAATTTGACCCACCCACACGCAGAAATTTGGCACGCTGCGACTCGGTCACCCGCGACCTGATCGTTACCGTTTTCTCACTGTCTGACAGCGGGGGCTTGCCGGGCCCCTCGCGTTTTTCCGTTTTTGGTTTCATTCCGATTCCCACTCTACTGCGTCGATCCACTCGCCCGACTCAACGCATCGAAACTGATCGACCGGCACCAGTTCGTACCCGTCTTCCTCTGTACACTCAAAACCCTCAGCAGCGCAAGCCTCAAGCCATGCCGTGGACTCGCTGTCTTTGCTGTCGCCAACGACTTCGGCAACCGCTTCGCCGGATGGAGCGTAAATTCTTGATACAGTTCTTGTTAATGCTTTCATTTTGCTTCCCCTGGCTTAGTCCGCGTCTTGCGTCCTGATGAGATAATAATACGATAACGTGGCCACGTTATCAATAGTCAAATGGGGCCAAAGTTAAAATCTATCAAGTCAGCCTAAAATCACCCCTCCACTCTCTTAAACTCGGACAGATCGTACGGAAACGGATTGTCATCCGGCAGCTCGTACGAAAAGTTGGCGATTGGCTGCGTTTTCTTTTGCGCATGCAGTCTGGATTTTAGCAGTTTGATGAGCGCATCTTTGCACTGACGTTCCGTGCGAAAAAACCCGCTATCTGACTCCACAGCAATGCCAGTCGGTATGTGAGTGATGCGCACGGAAAATCTTTTTTTATTCGATATCATGTCACCCCTCACTTATCCGCTTGTTACCCTGCATATTTTCCACTAAGCTCCACGCACCCAAATATACGGCGATGGCGTTTCGCGTCTCAGCGTCAGGTCTATAAGTCACCGAATACCGCAGCGCATCACGTGCAATTTTCAATTCATTTTTTGCAATATCAAGCCGAAGGCCATTGGCCACAAAATCAAGTCTTGCGCATTCATCAATCGTCGCCGCAAGCTCAGCTTCAATATCGGCCAACGCTTGCTTAAGTTCCTGCAATTTATCAGTCATTTTTCACTGCTCCATCCACGAAAAGCGTTTGCAGTAGCGCTATCAACTTTAGCGCATCATCTTCGCCGATGAACTCAAATATATGAATAGCGTCCCTTGATTTTATGCAAACTTCCAGCTCGCCATCTTCATCTAGCTTTTCTGCGACCGTACATCTTTTATCTGACCCGATTATCATACCTCTCCCTCAACAATCCCAATAACCCGGCCCAAAATATCAGCCCTATAATCCGATCTCTCGACATACTGCAAAAGTGTGTCTGGTAGCGTGGCCCGTATTTTCTCGACCAGTTTCGCGGCGTCAACAAAATGGCTTGGCGATGGATGCAGGTATAGTGGCACAGTGAACGGCTCTACTTTTTCGCGCCAAACGACAAGGTTTTCATTCCGGTTTTCGCTTAAAACGCCCAGGCAATACTTGGATGTGTAGCCGATGGGCTTTTCAATTACAAACTCACCCATAAACGTAGGGCTGTTTACCTCTTTTTGCAGTGCAGCAACAAGCCTTTCATTTTCAATCGAAAGCTCATCAATGCTTTTGCATGCCGCTGCGTAATGCTCGGAGACGCAGCGTTCGCGTTCTTTCCATTCGTCGACATCCGCCTTCGCCTCGTTCAACGCATCGACCATTTCGAGGGGTTGCTCGGCATGGTCAGTTGCCAAGGATTCCTTGACAACTGGTGCCACCTCCAAAGCCGCACGCAGTCCGCTATCGATATACCGGGCATATCGAAAAGCTTCTATCATTTCCGGCGTAATGTTTTCGGTATCAATATATTTAATTGTCATAGCGTAAATTTCTCCGGTATATTGTATTTCACTTTTTCTTTTGCTGTCGGCGCTCGTTCTTCCCAACAATATTCACAGCGCATTTTTGTGCAGCTCTTAGGCCACGTCATTGACGGATGCCATTCGTGTTTTCCATCATTAAGGCACGGCGTTTTTTTCACTTCGTATGAGTAGGAGATGTTAGTTGTAAAACCAAAATCTTTATCGCAGTTACTGCAGTTTTGAGTATGCAGCGCGTTTTCATCATATCCAACGCCATCATCGTGGCGTATGTTCTGCCCTTTCCCGCAATACGGGCAATCGACGTCACTCATCACTCACCCCCGTATTTCAGTTGTGCCAAGGCGCGCTTTCGGTTGTGCTCGTTGCAAAAAGCTTTTGCTGCATCCAGCCCGTTTATTCTTGCTATGGGCTGTCCGAAATGAGAATCGGCGATCCATATCAAAAAATCGAAGCCTCTAGCGGAAAGGTCATAATTATCCAGCCCACCGGCAGAACGCCAACAGCCAGATTGCTCAAACCATCTTAGGTCTGAAACTTCCTGCGCCTTCGCAATCAGCGCACGAGCAGCATCGTACACATATGGTTTTAAATCTGGCTCGTCAAAATACGTCGACCCTAAAGGAACCGCCTTTTGCACTTCTTTTATGTGGCTAAGCCTGAAACCGGCATCTACAAATATTTGCTTGATCTGTTCGTCTGTAATCACTTCGTCACCCAGATTAATAGTGGCAATTAACTTTAAAGTCATGCCCACACCGAGGGCACACGACTTCCATGCCTGTCGACGCTGGCGTATCATGCTCTACTGCCTGTATTTTTCTGCCATCCCAGAAGTCAGCATAATCAAGCAGGTCGACGCAGATGCGGCACGCTGGACATGAGCAATTTAATTCGATGGTCCAATTAGCATCAACCGTATTTTCATCCGGCTTTTGATCAAGCTCCACGCCAAGAATCTTCGCAAGCGCAGGCGCGTTTTGCAGTATTTCGTCTAATTCGCTCACTTCGTCACCTCCGATTCTTCCCACTGCCATATCTCAGCGTTGTATTTATCGAGTGTGAACCCAGTGATTTTGTACATCAAATCCGGCAGTTTTCGCGATCTCATCACACGGAATTCGTTCCCGACAAACTCCTTTGGTTGGCCACCTAATTCATCAAAAAAGCCATTAACCAATGCCTCGCTATTGCCCGTGCAGCTATCCTCAGGATTGTCGAAAAGCCAGAATTGATCTGGCGTTTCAAGCTCTGCGATTCGCGCCTTTAATATATTGATTTGAATATCCCTGTGCGCAAGCTCGGCAGCAATGTCCGCTTTCGAGTGTAAATCTTCGGCAGTCATTGCCAAAAGATGATTCATGTAGTGCTGACCCTGCTCTATTGGGTCGCGGTCTGCATATAATTTTTGTTTTTCCACTTTATTTCCCCTGTCGTTCAATCGTTGCTTTTTAGTAGCGGTGGCCGGTCGCTAGTCCGGCTGCCTATGGCGCAATGTCCGTCATCCCGACCGTTGCGGATGACTTGCAGTCTCGTCGTATTTAGGCCCTTGGCCTTCGGGCTTTGTGTGCGTGTCTGCTTTCCACGCCGCACCGCTACTAAAAAGCGCTTGGGTTCCGCCCAAGCTCGGTGTTGTTTATTTAAGAATTTTAGGAAGCGGAAATGGTAGGTCTTTGTTGCAATTCCCGTCTTGATTTGAATAGTCGGGTCTGGCTTTGAAGTCGGCAACTTTCATGCAGCCGATAGTTCCAGAAACTGACGAGCACTTTAGCTGGACTCCTGCGCCCATCAAATCGACTGTTACCCATCCGTCGCCAGTTATGCAAGCTGGCGATATGGTGGAGTCTCCACGCATCATGATCTTGGCATCGGGGGCGTTAGCATCACGCCAAGCCTTGGCGTTGAATGTGGCGTTTTCTAGCACTTGCTGCCGTGCTTGTTCCTGCGTTTCAAAGCTTGCCTTTTCTGCTCCGCACCCGACCAATGCTACAGCAATAAGCAGAGCGTAATAGTTTTTCATTTCATTTCCTCGGTGTTGTGGTTGGTTTTGCTAGTTATCAATTTCCGCTCAAACTTCAAGATCGTCAGGGTGTATTTTAAATAACGCAGCAGCAGCAACCCTGACGCCTTCTCGCGCCGCGTTTAGTATTTCTTCAAGTGCGATAATTCTAGCCTCTGTTTCGCTAATACTCCGGTTCGCCATCGCTTCCGCTGTGACGTACGTTATATCGCTGACATATCCCAGCGTTGAGAAGCCATCCAGACTGTAGCCGATTAATTGCGCGAACTGCTCGCGATCTTCATCTGGAAAATCAAGCCGGTCTAGGTCGTTCATGTCTATGCCGCCCTGGTCGAGCAGGTAGCGAACTATGTGATTTGTTTTAAAGCGCATGACGCCGCGTTCATCTTTTTGTAGAGGTTGTATTGGATGTTTCATTGTCGAAATCCTTGTTAAATTACATGTTTTGCATCACGCCTAAAACGGAATATCCCCTTCAAAATCTGAACTAGCGGGCGGATTGTATGTTTTCGTCGCTTGCGGTGTCTGTGCTGCCATAGACGCAGCGTTTGCGTTGCTCGGCTCTTCGACGCTGTCGCGCTTGCCGCCTAGCAGCAACATATCGTCTGCAACGATTTCAGTTGTGTATCGCTCCACACCGTTGCTATCCTCCCATTTGCGCGTTGAAAGCTTGCCCTCAATGCAAACCTGCGCGCCCTTCTTGCAATATTCCCCAGCAATTTCTCCAAGTTTTCGCCACAAAGTAACGCGGTGCCATTCTGTTTTTTCCTGTTTCTGGCCAGTGGTTTTATCTGTCCAACTTTCGCTGGTTGCTACTGACATCGTAGTTACCGCGTCACCGTTCGGCAGGTAGCGTATTTCGGGATCTTTGCCAATGCGACCCACGATTATTACTTTATTTATTCCGCCTTTAGCCATCTATTGAGCCTCTTGTGCTGATTCTTGTTTACCGAAATAGGTTTCCCTAAACTCTGTACTTGCGATCGTTTTTCTTTCTTCAGTGGTGAACACGCCGCCCTTTGTCGGTGCTCTCCATAATGCGGTTTTTTCATCGGCGCTTAACTCAAACCACGCCTCAGCAGCCGCATATAGTTCACCCGCTGCAATGCCTTCTTTTATGACGTTAATCGAGCCAGTCATTACAACGCAGAGCGCCTCATAGTCGCCATCAATTTCTTTTTTTGGCTCAGCTCCACTATCAAGCCACGACTTAAGCATTGCGCCCGTTGATTCATCTATCTGCTTTGGATCGTCAGCAAACAGCCCCGTTCTGTCCTTTGACGGATTTGCATAATGCTTTTCGTGTGTCAGATCCAGAACGACAGTGAAATCATACTCAAACCCTTCACGCTGTTCCGTTTTCATGCCGAGTTTTACGACTTTAGTTCTGCCGCTGCTGCTATCTTGAGACGTTTCTGTTTTGCTGCGCCCTGTGCAAATGATGTGCATTTTGCTTTGCAACATCGCGTCAATGAACTTTCTGTGACGTGGCGTTGTTTCGTTCCATGCTGACCATGTGTTGCCGCGAAATTTCGCTTGTGAGATCTGCTCGTTAAGTTCCAGGCATCCACCCAGTCCGTTCCATTCATGAGTTGCGCTGTCAACAATCAGCACGTCATAGCCTGCGTTCTCAGCGCAAGCAATCGCTTCCCTGTAACGTTCCGGGCTGTACGGTGGCGACAGCTCAAGCGTGTCAAACTCGCACAAATCGCTGTACAGGCTTGCTGATCCTTGCTCGGTATCAATCACCGCTATCTTGCCGCCAATCCCCTTCGCGATCAACAGCGCGCCCCTCGTCTTGCCTGAGCCGCTCGGGCCAGTAATCGCTAGCCTCAGCTTTGACTTTTTCCGTTCCGCTTTCGTGAATTGCATACTCTATATTCTCCAACGTTTCAAAATATTCAGCTTTGTCTGACTGCAAATCCCAGCCGTTCATTGCGTCCATTTCCTTTTTGCGCTCACGCAAACTTTCTCATTTCAGCAACGTGATCCTGAATTTTCACTTCTTGCGCTTCGATTGCGTGGCGCATGCAATCGCGCACAAGGCTGTTCACTTCGGCCAGTTCTACAACTACTTTGAACGGGTCTAAATCGCCTATTGCGGTGCCTACGCGTTCCAGCTGCTTTCTGATATCGGCATACACACATTCGACGTTATAAATAGATGCCTCAAACTCGTCTTGATTGCTCATGATGTTTTTCCCAATTCGTAAATTTTCGATTCCGCCAGCTCTTCCAGGCACTGTTCCTTCCATGCGATCAACACCGCTTCCTCTACGCGTTTCCAGCCGTTAAGACTGTTCACCAAGTCGCCCACATCCACGCCGCCAACTCTTATGTTGATTACGTCGACTTCTGCGTCATAACCTGGTTCAAATTGTGAGCCGACGTATTCCGGGGTGAAGTCGAAATCAACTTCCATATCGCCGATAAAGTTGTTAACTGTTATCGTGTTCATTGGGGCACTGACTCCACGTTGTAAATCCTGTCGAATTCTTTGCGGGAATTAATTACGCAGATTTCCATATCCGGCGATTGTTGTCTCGTAAACACAGCCTTAACAGGTGTCGGTATGTCGGCAACACGAGTTACTGACGGGTGCAGAAGCACGACGCATTTAGGCTCTTCGATTGATTTCAAAATACCGTCAATGCTGGCCTTAGCAGCTTTTAGATTTGAGACCATTCCTTCAAAGTCGCCGCAATCTTTATCGACTGACGCCAGATAGGCGTGCCCGTAGGCAATCGACAGAGATGTAGATAAGTCGGGTTTTGTAGTTTTCATTCCGCACCTTCGATTAACAATGAAATAAAATAGTCGCGAATTGATTTTTTAATAGCATCAGCATAAGCAGCAGCCGCATCAGCCGCATAAGCCGCATCAGCCGCATAAGCCGCATAAGCCGCATAAGCCGCATCAGCCGCATAAGCCGCATAAGCCGCATAAGCCGCATAAGCCGCATCAGCCGCATCAGCCGCATAAGCCGCATCAGCCGCAGAAACACGCGCCTCGCGCAGCTCTGCGATACCTATGTCGCCAGCCAGATACGCTTTTGCGGCTGCAATGGCTTTGCGTGGTCGCTTGTCATTTGGGTATTTATTTTCAAAAATATGCAGCACTGATTCAGCTGCAAAAATCGCTGTTTTTCGGCATATGGAAATCACCTTTTCTCCCTGGAAGCTTGACATTCGCAGAGCCCAAATTAAATCAGCCACAGAATTGTTGTGCAGCTCATGCAGCTCACGCGGCGCATCTACATCAACACCGAAATCGATTGCGTATTTGAGCAATGCGCCTGTCGACATTTCGCCTTTTGCGTCTATGTCGCAGAAGTGGCCTATAAACTTTTCAAAGCCGCTTTCGCATGCGTTATGCATTGCGGCTTGTCGGATGGATATTGTCGGGGTCATCGTCGGTGCCTCGTTTGTTTGGTGTGAGATAACTATAAGTGCGCTGATGACAGCCGTCAACAATAAATGGGGTGTTTTGCAAAATAAAATATAATCTTGCTTATTCCGATGATGAACATTATGCTTGATGTTGTCGAACGAAAATCAGGCATACAAAATGAGCAGCACAGAACTAACAACAACCATTGGCTCAATTATTGAGCATTTTGGTAGCCAGATGGCTACAGCCAAGGCGGCTGGCGTTTCTCAGCCAGCTATTAGTGGTTGGGCGTCAGGGTCAAGCAAGCCGGGGCTTAGGTCGTTGATGCGGATAGAGAAAGCCACTAAGGGTAAGTTTAAGGCTAGGATCGTCAGGCCGGAGTTGTTTTAACATGGCTCGCGCTCGGAACATCAAGCCTGGATTTTTCAAAAACGAAAACTTGTGCGAGTTGTTGCCATTTGATCGGCTGCTGTTTGCCGGTTTGTGGTGTCTGGCTGACCGGGAGGGGCGTCTAGAGAACAGACCGAAGAAAATCAAAATGGAGCTTTTCCCCTGCGACAACTACGACGTTGCCGAAGGGCTCGCAAACTTGGAAAAGTTTGGATTCGTTAAGGCTTACGAAGTTGAACACTTTAATGTAATTCAAGTAGTTAACTTCCTTGTTCATCAGGTTCCGCACGGAACAGAGAAAGACAGTGATCTACCGGATGTTAACGGTGTTTTAACCGTTAACCAACGCAAAGATAACGGGTATATAACTGGGCAAAAAACAAACATAACAGTACAACAACTGTTAGATAACGGTGTTTTAACTGTTAAAGAACTGTTGTTTAACACCCTGAATCCTGAATCCCTCATCCTGAATCCTGAAAAAAAGAAAGAACCAAAAGAAACAACCCCGAGGCCAGCGAAGAAAAAAGACACAGGCTCCACGTTCGTTCCGCCCTCCTGGGTTGATCAGCAGCTTTGGACTGACTTCATGGCGATGCGGAAGGCGATCAAAAGACCGGCAACAGATCGGGCGCAAGAACTGCTTGTGATGGAACTGCACAAACTCGTGAACGCTGGTTACGATCAAAAAGACGTGATTGAAAACAGCATTCGCAACAACTGGCAGGATCTCTTCGCACCGAAAAACAAAACCGTTAACGGAAGCAACGGGGGCTTCGTATGCTGAGATTTCGCACCTGGGCCGAAGCAGGAATTAACGTGGGCAGCGCAACGAGCGGCGAGGTGTACACGACATGCCCCGAATGCTCACCGAAGCGCAAGAAGAAAAACGCGAAATGTTTATCGGCGAATCTCGATAAACAGGTCTGGATGTGCAACCACTGCGAGTTTCGCGGCAGGCTCAACGATTATGCAGAACGGGGCGAGTACAAACACTGGCAGAAACCCGTCTACAGCAAGCCGAAGCATGTACCCGCCACTACCCCACAGGGTAGGGCTATGGAATGGCTACAGAAGCGCGGCATTAGCGTTAAAACGGCAGAAAGGAACCATGTCCACACTGGTACTGTCTGGATGCCCCAGATTGAGGACGAAGTGACGGCAATCGCTTTTCCGTTTTTTCGGGGCGGCGAGCTGATCAACATCAAGTGGCGCGACCATCAGAAGAATTTCCGACTCGAAGCGGGTGCCGAACGGATTTTGTACGGGCTCGACGACATAGCAACGGCATCAACTGTGATCTGGGTCGAGGGCGAAATTGACAAACTGTCAGTAGAGGAATGCGGGCTGATCAATTGCGTGTCAGTCCCGAACGGCGCGCCATCAGTCAACAGCACGAATTACAGTACGCATTTTTCGTGGTTCGAAGACTGCAAAGCGTTGCTGTTGGCGAAAAAGCACGTGATTGCAGTGGATTCTGACGAAGCGGGGCGAAAGCTTGCGGACGAGTTAACACGGCGATTAGGGGCCGCTCGTTGCTCGCGTGTTGAATGGCCGACAGGCATCAAAGACGCGAACGACGCCCTCGTTAATTTTGGAGCGCCATACCTGCGCCTGTTGCTCGACAACGCTAAACCGTACCCGATTGAAGGTGTTTTCACTGCCATTGATGTCGTTGACAAAATCAATCACCTGTATTTCGACGGAGTAGAAAAAGGCGTTAGTACCGGCTGGCCATCGCTCGATACCCATTTTCTCGTTAAACCCGGCGAATTTACTGTTATCACGGGCATTCCGAATAGCGGAAAATCAAACTTTATAGACGCGTTGTGTGTGAATCTAGCGAAGAATCACGGGTGGTCGTTCGCGGTTTTCTCACCAGAAAATCAGCCCATTGAAGACCACGTATCGCGCATTGCAGAAAAACACACGTTGCTGCCTTTCTCGCAAGGCCCGAACCCGCGAATGACGCATGAAGAGTTGGCGCATTCCACGGAATGGATTAGCGAACATTTTCACTGGATCTTGCCGGAAGATGACACCGATTGGTCAATAGATCAAATTCTGGAAAAAACGCAGGCGCTCGTATATCAACACGGTGTTCGTGGCTTGATCATAGACCCATGGAACGAGATAGAGCACGCAAGCACGGGTGAATCCGAAACCATGTACATATCCAAGGCGCTTAAGCGTATACGCCAATTCGGCAGGCGTTGCGGTGTGCATATCTTCGTTGTTGTTCATCCGCAAAAACTGCAAAAGGATGGCAGCGGAAACTACCCAGTGCCGACACTTTACGATTGTTCTGGTTCAGCACACTGGCGCAACAAAGCCGACAACGGCCTAGTAATTTGGCGTGACTTTTCAAACCCGCACAATATCGGGGTTGATATCCATGTACAAAAAATTCGATTTAGACAAAACGGAAAACTTGGAAAGGTTACGCTTAGTTATAACCGCGTTACTGCAACATATCACGAACCATCCAAAGCGTTTTCAGAAATTCCACCACAGTATGGAGTGCCTGCGCGTGACAGCTAAACAACTGTTAGATTTTATAGTTTCAAAAGAGCTGTCAGCGCTGACGCCGTGGACGCCTGGCCGCTTCGTTGATTATGCGGTAATTCCACAAATGACATGGCACCCAAGACAGGAACGGTGTGCGGAAAACTTCGCATTACTGAGAAGAGTACAGCAAGAGGCAGACGATATAATCTACAAAATAACAACGGTGAAAACGTGAATAACTCAGAAATAGCCGCCCTGTGGGAAAAACACAGGGCGTATGACAGGGCGAGACGGGAAGCAAAAAAGCGGAGGGCGCGATGAAAACAATGCAGCAAGGTAAGATTTATTCGTATTTCAGCGGAGAAGTAGGTTCTTTTGTGCACGTCATTTTTTTTGCGCGCACTCAAGAAGCGGGTTAGAGTATTGAGAGTTTTTGATAACACGGAAATCGTAGTTAAGCCAGAGGCCCTACACGATCAGCAAGATTTGTTTTCAGATCTTCTTGATTATGAAGTTCGCGGGCGTGCGTTAAAATAACAAGGGCGTAAACATGAACAACGAATATATAAAACTGTTAGACCGATTTGCAGCGGCTGCGCTTGCGGGTATGAGCGCAAACCAATTTTATAACGGCTGCCCCACAGATAGGCTTTCTGGTTTTGCATACGAGCAGGCTTGCTCGATGCTTGAGGAGCGCAAAAAATGGGTGAACGAAAAAGCTTTAATGCTTGGATCGGAATATTTGGAATTGCAGGAAAAAATCGAAGACACGGACCAGGACTGGGCGTAAACATGGATCAGACAACAACGATACTTCTATGCGTGATGTTGGGCTTGGTAATTATGGCTATGCAGGAGTGATTGAAAATGACAGAAGAAACGAGTTTTAGAAAAATTGATATCGCAGAACGCATTGAGCTAGAACGCAAAATAGAAGATCTACATAATTTTGTTGCTTACGGAGAGGAGTTTCCCAATCTCAACATTCGCGAACAAGAGCTTTTAGTTAGGCAGAGCGATGCAATGCTTGAATACTGGGTTATTCTTAAGGAAAGAATGGATTTGTTTGTTGAGCGTGAGGGGTTGAAATGACTTTAGAGCAGTGGTTCATGCTATTTCTGTTTTCAACATTTGGCGCGTGGATTGGCGCTATCTTTCTGGCGCATGAAACGGGGGCGATATGAGCACAAAAGCAATATTTACAGCGGGGTGTTTCTTGTTGTTGTTGAGTATGTGGGTTGCAATGGCGTCGGTGCCGGTATATTTCGAGGTGATCAAATGAAGAAAATATGCGATTTCTCAGGGTCGGCAGAAATGCTGTTGTCGTTAGTGCAAAGCAACGGGTTTTTAAATTCACTTGCAGGGCAGACGAGCCCCATGCAAAAAGCTTGCATGGTTATTATGGTAGAAGAGGATGCAGATTGCGAAACGAAAGAGCCCGCGCACGAGGAATTGACGCTAGAGGAAAAGGAAGAGCTTGGATTCCTGCCGAAAGACATGAAAATTACTCGCGTTGATTCTGAAAGTGACGACGAATTGCGGTGGAACGAGCGGCGCATTGATGTGATCGGGCAGAATGGCGATCACTATCAAGACCCGTATCAGAGAGTATTTGGTGTGCCGCCGAAAGATGATCATCGCGATACGTGCGTTGATTGCCAGGCCGAAGCGGAAGGGTATAACGGGGAGAATGATTAAATGGCAAAGCTGCTGGTAAAAGATTTGATAGCGGGAGGTGATTCTAGGTGCCTGGGCGAGCGTGTTGATTTGGGATGGGGGTATCCTGATACGGTTTGCGCAATGCGCGAAACGTGCAGGAGGTTTTTGCAGATGCTCATTGATTTGGAAAATTACGTGCCTAAGGTTCCGCCATTGCATAGCTCGCGCTACACAGGTTGGGCGTGCGCGACTGACGATAAAGAAATGCGCATACCGGTGGGGCAAGCGTAATGAGGCGCGCCGCGAAAGTTGACGCAAATCACGGAGTCATCAGGCGGGCATATCGAGACATGGGCTGCACTGTGTGGGACACATTTCAGCTGGGGAATGGAGCGCCTGATCTGGTTGTGGCGCTGTTCGGCATCAACGACCTAGTCGAAGTCAAGGACGGTGCTAAGCCGCCATCTGAGCGCAAACTGACGCCAGATGAAGTTAAGTTTCACGAAGCGTGGAACTCAAAGATATGGATTATTAAAAATATCGATGAAGTAATTTTCCACGTTGCCGATATGCGTAAACGCTGGGAGCGCATGTGATTGAATGGGAAAAAATAACGGAAATGGCGATAGGCAGCAAATGCCGTAATTGCGTAATAAAAAAACACGTGGTTGATGGTGCTGCCAAATATGAGGCTTGGAGTTACGACGTTAACAACTGGCCAGCCTGGAATGTAATATCAGAACAAAAACCAACAGCAGACGAAGCCAAGCGGGAGTGCGAGAAATGGCAGAACAAGACGAGATAGTTTATTGCGCGCTGAAATCTCACAAATTGCGCGATGAGGAGCATGGCGAGATTGAGAGGTTGACGAAGGCGTTTTTAGAAAATGGTGGAACGATTCAGGCGGTGCCGGCAGATAATTACAAAAAAGAAATAAACATGTCGCACAGGGAAGTAAACGAAGCGAATTTCATCAGATCGAACGGCGCGAAACATGCCGAAGCTGCGAAACGAAAAGAGGAAATGCACAAAGCTTCGTTGCTGAAAGGCGGCAAAAATGGCGGTATTGCGCGCAAAACGCTCATGCGTCAATCGAGGGAATTGAAAGCGGCAAAAGATGCGCTGACAAAAGAGCTAAGGGGAGAGTGATGTCTGACTATCGCGTCAACGTAAAAGTTAGGAATGCTCGACTGTTGCGAGCAATTGAGAACGCAGGCTATCAACCAGGCGGCATTTTCGCTGCTAAGGTGGGGATTAGTTACGGTAACCACTTGGTGCCTTATATAAACCTAAAAAAATCGCCCTACGACGAAGACGGCGAGCTGCGACCATGCGCGGAAAAAATTTGTGTTTTCTTGAATTGCATGCCTAGCGAATTGTGGTCTGAAGAGCAGCATTTTGCGCTTAAAGAAAACACGGCCGAAGTGGAAATGACAGCGGAAAGCGTTCACGAATTGTTGTTAAGCCATTCAGGGTGCGACGACCCGGTAGAATTTTTAGAAGCGCAGCAAGCCAACTTGGCAGTGGCCGGATTGCTTGAAACGCTTACCCCCCGAGAAAAAAGAATTATAGAGCTGCGATATGGAATCGACAGCGAAGGGCTGACTTATGCGGAGATGGTATTAAAAGAAGGGATCACAACGGAGCGCATCCGGCAGTTAGAAGCAAAAGCCCTAAGAAAGTTGCGAAACCCGTCAAGAAAAGCCGTACAGGTTGCTGAGCTGATGGGCGTCAATATCAAGCAGTGGGGCGGTTGAGTGATGGCGAAGCGTGGAGAGTCACAGTACAACCCTGAACTGCATGCGCGCAATGTGCTGGAGAGCAAGAACAGGATAGTCAGCGGTAGTGGAACGGTGCCATATGACGTCGGCGAAATGGCATGGGCAATACCTGGCGGACTGCACACAACTCACAAACCGTCGGCTGAACGGGCTGCGCAGTTGATTGATTTGATGCTGCGGGGCGAGATTAAGGGGCCGAAAATTATCCGGGAGGAAGAACGTGAATATTGTGCGGCTGGAAACTGACGTTTCACCAGGCGTTGTTGAGGGGTTGCGAAAATTGGCCGACACGATTGAAAGGGGTGATATAGATGCGCCAAGCGTGACCTGTGCAACCGGGAATATGCTTTTTCATTACGGCGATATTAATGACGCTGTAGCGGCAACCAATGCAGTGTGGAATTTAACATACGCATTGCATTTTCTGATGGCGGCAGGCAGGGGCAAATGAGGTGGCGACGATGAAGAAGAGCAAAACGCAACGACGCAAGCATTCACCGGTACAGATTGACGATTTTTGGCGCATGCGGGCTGAGGGGTGGACTTATCGAGCGATTGCGGAAGAAATCGGGGTGTCTGTGTTTACGTTGCATGACTGGAACCGGTTTGCAACGCAAGCTAGGATCAATTTGATGTCGGCTAGAAAGTGGGGTGCGGCATGAGCGAGATACGGCAACTGTTAACAGCGTGGGGCGACTGCATGCGTGAGAGTGCGGGGCGAGAACTTGGGTACAGATGCTCGCTGGCAATCATCATGATGCAAAACGTGGGCTCAGTGCTCGCGTCACTGCCGGTTATGTATGAGGACGTACAATCCATAGACCGGGTTTTGCTTGTGCTGAAAAACAGGAAGCCAGCACATTACGACGCGATAGAGCTGCACTACGTGAAAAGGCTGAGCAGTCGCCAGTTCTGCAAAAACCTCCACGTAAGCCCAAAAGGAGCCCATGACATGCTGATTGCCGCCGAGCACTGGATTGACGGTGCGATGAGTAACAGCCAGCTTACCGCTTGACTTGTGCAAACGGTAAGTCTATGTTTACGGCAATGATGCCAAATTGCGCATATACCAAACCCCAGCCTAACCCGTTGGGGTTTTTGCGTTTATGGATTGCGAAAGCTGGCTGGGACCAGCGGCTGGCTGTAACCCAGCTGCCTCGCGCTGTGAAGTTCGATTCTGTCCGTAATCCACCACGTGTACACCCTGACAGCCTCTTAAACGTATTGCCAGCGATTTGACGCTGGGTAACGCTGCATCGGGGTTTTCACCCTGCCAGCCGTCTAATGGTCCTGGGGTTCCGGGGCGGGCTCAAATCGCAGGGTTTTTTGTTTATGGCGTTGCTGCCTGGTTGCAGTTGGGTCAGGTTGTAGCGCCACCAGTTATGCGGCAACGGCTGACAACAGCAACGGATCAATAACCCGCGTTGCCGCGCCATTTTTGCTTCCCCTAGAGCATTGCCCACTACAGCGTGGGCTTTTTTATTTTCCAACGCTTGACCCATAAAAGGCAATGCATGAATCACATATTGTCGTTGCTACGCCAGCCGTCAACGTGGCGCGGGCTTGTGCTCATAGCTACCGCTGCTGGGCTCAAGCTATCGCCAGAGCAGGCGGAAACCATCATACCTATGGGGCTGGGTCTTGCCGGATGTATAGGCGCTTTCGTGAGCGATAAGGGCGGTCATGACAAATGAAGTTGAACATGCTGTCCAGCTCGACAATGCAGTTATTTCCCTTCAGTTCGTTGGCGGCTTGGTAGTGGCAGCATTGGGCTGGTACGTCAGGCGTCAGGATGCTCGTTTAGACGAGATCGAAAAAGAGGTCAAAGAGAAGGTGAGCCTTGAAGTACACAATGCAACCCTTGAAGCCTTGCGCCGCGAGATCCGCGAGCAGGGGCAACAATCGACAGAACTCATAATGCAAGGGCTGGCGCGCACACACGACCGTGTCGACAAACTGCTGACGATCATCGCCGAGAAAAAATGAACAAAACCATCAAATCCATATCCAGCAAAATGTTAATGCTGGCCGTGATTTTGTGCGTCTATTTTTTCGTATGTGTTGTCGGTGTATTTGTTTTGTGTCGTCAAGTAATCACGGAGCCGGTTGAATAGTGGGCACGCCAGCAAGCAATACTTTTTATATCACTGCTAGCGCTGATACTATTTATTATTCTATTTATCCGAGTGGCGACCGGCCAGTTATTGGTACTGGCAGCGAAACACTTTCATGGACTAAGCCCACTGCTCGCGCTGATGCGGTTGCGTTGACGGCTGATCAGATCACCGGTTACAAACTGTTTTACAAGAAAGGGTCGCGGTGGGATTACATCGGAACCGTGAGCGATGAGGACACTGTGTCTGCTACAGTACAGATGGGCCGATGGGCAGTGTCAGCCGTTTACTCAGGCGGGCAATCAGCGCTTTCGGAGCCTGCTGATAGTGCGTACTGGTTGACGAATTTACCCACGCCAACTGCTGACAACACTGTCACAACGTCGAACACACGAGCAGAAATACAGGCGAAAATAAACGCATTGACGCCGGGTGGCGTGGTGTATTTCCGTGCTGGAACTTACTCATATACGACCACGGCAGCGGCAGGAGACGAAGCGTCATCGTTTGTAACTGTTGGCGTTTCCGGATCATCTGCTGGCCACGTTACTATAATGGCGTATCCAGGCGAGACCCCGTTAATTCAGGGCGTTGGATGGGCAAGCGAAACGACTGGACCTACCGGCGATCAGGCGGGCTTGATATGCGTGTCTGGGAATTACGTCAGAGTTTACGGATTTGAAATTACCGCGTCAGGCAAGCATGCAATCGCTGTTGACGGCTCAAATGCGCATATCATTGAAAATTACTGTCATGACAATTGGGAAGGCGGGATCATTCTCGGTTCAAGGGGTGTAGCTGGTACTGACCATCTGTCGTCAATCGTCGAGTATAACCGTTGCTGCTATAACAGGCGCTCTACAGGGATAGCTATTCTCCTGCGTGATCAGATATATCAAAACGTGGATAACGCAACAATTCGCCGCAATCTCTGCTACAGAAACGGATACAACACAGGCGACGTTATAAACATTTTTGGCGGAGGCAATTCGGACGGCATCAGTGTTGCAAAGGCGGCACACGATAACTATTTGCCGTCAACCGGTGATCTCGATCCGGCTGTAAGTGGCCGACAAAACCGCGTTCATAATTTGCACTTAATTCAAAACATCTGTTTTCGCAACGCGGACGATGGCTTTGATATTTCGCCGGGAGAAGGCACGAAAGTAATTGGGAATATTGCGTTTAAAAATGGCCCGTCAGGCAATCGCGGTTATAAAATCCTTCGTGATTTATACGAGAATTTGCAATGGCTTGGCAATATTGCGCTGGGTTCGTCGGCAAACATATGGACGGACAAGGTTTATGTGACGAGAATTACCGCAGGATCAGCCGCTGAGGTTTTTGTTAGTGACACAATAACAGGCGCAACGAGCGGCGCTACTGCTACAGTAACCGCTGTTGAGATTTTCACAAACGGAAACGAATCGCAGTCCTGGACGGATTCGGAGTTTTCCGCAAAGTTATCAATTTCAGGATTGAGCGGAACGTTCCAAGTCGGCGAAATAATCACTGTAGGCGGCGTAAATAAGGTTCAGGTTCAGAGCGGTGGCCAGATCATGGGCTGCGAGCACAGAGCGAACACCAATGAAGCAACGCGAGACTATGGATCAAATCAAGAAGTCGCGTGGACGTCGTTAAACCACAACCAGCCAGGCGGCGGATCAATGCCTGGCATTAAGACCGAATTAAGCTCTACGCTGACCGCCGATTTGATGAACTGCTTGTCATACGGAAACCAGGACGACGACAGTACGCTGACATATTACACGCAGACAACAAATCATTTGAATGATGCCGGTATTGCGCCAGGTATCATTGACGCCGCCTATATGGACCCGCTAGAAACCATCAGCGGCAGCACAATACAGGCGCAATGGGCAAACATTTACTACACCATCACCGGGCAAGTTATGGCGGCAAGCGGTGGAAATCTGCATGAAGCAGGCACCCTGGACACAGATTATTACCATACGCGGCCATGTGACGCTGATGATAATCCGGCTGACCCAGCAGACCTGACAAAGCTGCATTGGTATGTGTCTGGCAAAACTGCAGGCGTCCCTGACATTGGGGCAAGCCAATACCGTTTCGTCAACCCCCCGGCTGACGTGAGCATTACCTGATGGCAACAGTTAATTACTACGTCAACACAAGCACCGGTAACGACACGACGGGCGATGGCTCAATCGGAACCCCATGGGCAACGCTTCAAAAAGCGTTAAACGACGCGGGGTTAAAAGCTAACTCAGGCAACGCAGTAATCGTAAATTGCGCCGGATCGGCGGCAGATACCGGCGCAATACCGGCGCAGATAACAAGCTCGTGGGTAGCAGACTCAATTTTGCTGTTAGGTCAGGGTGCGAGCGCGCAACTTTACGACACGAGCAAGTATCGACTAGAAGCGACGGACGATACGGTTTTTGATGTGCGTAGCTTTGCCGGTGAATTCATCATTGATCAATTCCAAGCAAAAGTTACAAACAGCGTTGGCAGCACTAGCAACTTTTCATTTTTTACGACGCCCTCGGCAGGCACGGCAGCAAAAAAGGTTGTAAAGAATTCGCGCCTTGAGATGGTGCAGGACAGCACAACCGGAACAGGAGCGTTCCGAGGTTTTTTGTGTTCGAACTCAGGAAACACCAGTACAGACAACGCGATAGTTAATTGCGTTATCAACGTTACCGGCGCTGGCACCAGCACAGTTACAGCGTGCGAGAAAACGTCAGGCGCATTTAAATACTATAACAACGTCATTTCGGGCGCTGACAATGGCATAGTTGCATCTTCGACAACACTGAAAAATAACGTTTTGATAGGCTGCACTGATGCGATATCAGGCGGTTCTAACACGATGTCGAACAATTTCACTGACGATAACGCTGGCGATTCTGGTTCGACTGACATTAACGACTGGACGGCTGAGTTTGAAAACTACTCATCCGGCGACTTCCGGCTTAAATCCACATCGACAAACCTGTTAAATGGTGGGGCCGATGTAAGTGCAGAAAATGGCGGAGTCAGCGTTGACATCCAGGGCGCGGCGCGTGGTGCGACGTGGGATGCTGGGCCTTATGAAGGCGTCGACTTAAACGTTAATGTCACCGATGTTGATACAGACGAAATAATTACGAGCACGCAAACCGGCGTAGTGATTACGGGCATTAATTTCGAGGCTTCGCAAGGCGCTGGCGCTGTCACGATGGATGGCGCGGGGCAGACGGAAACCGCTTGGGGTGCAACGTCGGTCACAATTAGCGTAGTCCAGTCGACACTTGGTTATGGCGCGCATCAACTCCGAGTCACGAACGCAAGCGCGAGCTACGACGATATTGCCATCACAATGATTGCGCCTTCCGGGCTCGATTATGTGGCGGTACAGGATGCGATAACTAACGGCACGTCGGTACTGTACGGCTTCAGCGGCACGCCAGCAGACGGAGACCAAATTGAATTCCCAGATACGATGACCGTTTATGCCGATGGGACATTTTTTGCAGCCGAAGCTGGTGCTTATTCGTTGCGGTACTGGGATCAAACGGAATGGCACAATTTTACAGTTACGATCAATGACGAACTGCTTATTGTCGTCTCGCCCGGTAGGCGCGGCCTAGTAAGACCATTAAAGCAATCGCTGACACACTCATTTTCGGCGGACTTAGCGACATGAAATTAACGTTTACAACAAATACATCGGTAACGCTTCCGCCGCTCAACACCACGACTGCGGCTATAACAATTGCTGGGACGTGGGGCAGCGGCACTATGACCGTAGCAGTAAAAGATGGGTACTCTGGTGAATTCGTTACGCGAGACACGGCGACGGCTGACTATGCTCAGGAGGTGACAATAGGGAGAAACAAGGAGCATAAGATAACGCTCAGTGGTGCAACCGGGGCAAATTTGACGGTGTACATCGAGGAAATTTACTAATGCTGCCCAAAGAATATGAGCTGCTGATTGCCGCAACGGAAACGGGCGCAGGGCCATGGCGGCAAGTCGAGGCAGGCGTCAAATCATTTCAGTTTTGGGGCGCAACGTCTTCTGGTTCTGGGTCGGCAACAGTAAAAATTCAGGGCAGCATTGATAAAGCAGCGGCGGTTGATCTTGATGACCCTGAATCGATAACGCTCGAAACTACTGTTGCAGCCGGGACTAGTGACGGCTACACGTCGGATGATCGCTACGTTTTCATCAGGGCTTATGTAACGGCTATCAGCGGCACTGGCGCATGGGTAACGTGCAAGGCAAGCGCGTAAATGGCTAATCCATACGCTGAAAGAACGCGAAATTACAAAATAATCGAAACGACCTGGGCCAACAAACCCCTAGCGACATCGGTCAGGCTCAATACAAAAATACATGTTACTGATGTAGGGTCTGGCGGTTCGATGTGGAGTACAAACGGCACCACATGGGAGCCTGTAAACGGGGAGTTTTCGCATAGCTCGTCAACGGTGGCGTCCGGCATACCGTCGAGCGGGACGATTAACGCCGGGTCGAGCGGGACGCTGACTCTAACCACTGCGCTGCACCGAATTTATTCCGCTGGCGTTTGGCTGTGGTTGCCAAATATTGCGACTACACCAGCGATCACAGCAGGACTTTACTGGGTTGTAATGTCATCGACTACGGTCGGCACGATATTCAGTAGTGGACCTGGAAGTGCAGCGCTAACAATCACCGGTGGGCTTGGGTATACGCAGACGACCGGCTCAGACCTGACGCTTAAGACTATTCCCGTTTTTGGCGGCGTGCTAGGCGCAAATGGACAAGCCACATGTGACATTACATTTTTATACCCAAACAGTGCGGGGGCAAAAACAGTTAAAGGCAAGTTCGGGACGGTTACCTATTTTCAGGGAGCGCCAACCACAACTGTGGTTCAGCGAGTTTTGGGCGGATTCAAAAACAGTAACTCGGAGTCGTCACAAGAAGGTATTCAGTTCCTCTCATCTGCCGGGGGGACTGGCACCGGCACAACGCTGCCGCCAACAGGCACGGATAACACGGCGACCGATCTGAATCTGCTGGTTACTGGTCAGCTCGCAACGGCGACAGATTACGTGATTGTTTCAAGGTTTCTTATGAGGCTGATTAGATGATATCGATTTTCAGCCGTTCGCTAAAAGCGCCAATCGTCACTCTTGACGAGATGGCTGTAGGTGAGGCTCGTACAGCCACCGTTAATTTCAACAATGCTGCCGACAAGCTCGGGACAACAGTATCCAGCGCTACCTGGACTGTCGAGAATGATAGCGAAATCGTTGCAGTGGGCAGCGCAGCTCTAACGTCAGGTGTTGCCACTGCGACGATTACAGCGAATTCTGACGGCCCTGGATGCTGTATGTTGACGGTCAAGGCGACGATGGCAAGTGGAGCAATTGCTAAAGAGCGTATAAAAATTGAAGTTGTTGAGGTTGATTGCTGATGGCCAGGTCTTCGGAGCTTACAGACGAGATCATTCAAGAGGCAAAAAACTACGCCATAAACTTTGCCGATCATGGTCACGCCATCCCAAGCGTGGTCGGACTTTGTTCAGTTATAAACAGATCAAGATCAACGATTTACAGGTGGGCAGAAATAGAAGGCGGTGGTTTCCGGGACATATTAGATGAAATAAACGAAAGGCAAGAGCTTGAGCTGCTAAACAAAGGGTTGCGTGACGACTTTAATAGCAACATTACAAAGCTGGTCCTTGGTAAGCATGGGTACCATGATAAGAGTGACAGCACTCTGTCTGGCCCGGGCGGAAAGCCCGTTGAAGTGGATTCGACGATAACATTTGTTGGTGTTTGATGGCGTTGCGGATAGAGTGCGCCAACAGGCTGGGCGTTCTTTTATGCAAACCGAAAAGAATAAAAATATTAGTTGGTGGGCGAGCCTCTACAAAGTCAACGTTTGTTGCCGATGTCGTTCTATCAAAAGTAAAGCAGGGTCAGCGCTGGTGCTGCGGTAGAGAGTTTCAGAATTCTATTGATGATTCCGTTCACCAGTTGCTTTCTGACGAGATAGACAGAATAGGGTTTGACGGGTTCACAATTTTTGCCAACGAAATTGCACACAGCAGCGGCGGCAAAGCGTTTTACCGTGGGCTGGCTAGAAACATAACGAGCGTCAAAGGCATAAACACAAATGGCCTTTGGGTAGAAGAGGGCGAATCGCTTAGCAATAAAACGCTTAGAGTGCTCACAGCATCGATTCGTGTTTCAGCAAAAGACGGGCAGAAAGCAAAAGAAAGCGGCATTGATATCCCAGTCCCTGAAATCTGGATAACGATGAATCGAGGATCAAGCAACGATCCTATAGCAAAGAAGTTCTTGAAGCGTGCTGAGTCTGCTCTCGCAAAATGCGGTTATTACGAAGACGACACAGTAATGATCGTACAAATCAACTACCCGGATAATCCATGGTTTATGCAGTCAGGTCTTGAACAGGAAAGGCTTGATGACTTGGAGCACATGGAAGCCGCTGAGTACGATCATAAATGGGGTGGCGCTTACTCGGACTCTGTACCTGATGCAATCATAAAAGCGTCATGGTTCGACGCGTGTATCGATGCACACAAAAAACTAGGCTTCACCGCCCAAGGCCAAGAGCGTGTTACGTACGATCCCGCCGACACGGGCGACGCTAAAGCGGTGGCATATATTCATGGCGTCGTAGTTAAGCAAGTAAAATCGAATTCGACAGGTACGGTCGATACTGCGACAGATTGGGCGTGCGACTTCTCGCACAGCATTAAGCCAGACAGCTTCATGTGGGATGCTGACGGTATGGGCGCAGGATTGAAGCGCCAAATAACAGATGCATTCAAATGGAAGAAAGTTGCTGTCGAAGGCTTTAATGGTTCGCACGGTGCCGACAGTCCTGATGCCATTTATGAGCCAATCGACGGCGCTGTTAAAGGCTCGAAATCAAATCGAGAAACGTTTTTCAATGCTCGCGCCCAGTATTATTGGCTGCTGCGTGATCGCATGTTTAAGACGTGGCAAGCGGTTGTAAAAGGCAAATACATAAACCCTGACGAGCTGATTAGCTTTGCAAGTGAGATCGAAGAACTGCAAGGCTTGCGATCAGAGTTGTGCAGAATCCCACGCAAATTTAATGGCGCAGGTCGCATTCAGTTGGTGAGCAAGCCGGATATGAAAAAGATGGGCATAGACTCTCCAAATATGGCGGATGCAGTAATGATGCTGATGAAGCAACCTAAAATCCAAGAAGAATTTGAACCACTGAGATTCGCCACAGAATGGTAGATGACGCAGACAAAAAAATAATTGCCGAAGCCGTCAAGCGGTTCAAGCTCGCGCAAGATGCAGACAACGATAATCGCCTGAAATCAATCGACGATATAAAGTTTGTGCATGATGAGAACGGCCAGTGGACTGATGAGGCTAGAAAGGCCCGTAAAGGTCGGCCCTGCATGACGTTTGACCACACGTCAGCAGCGCTCGACCAGGTTGTAGGTGACTATCTTCAGTCGCGGCCAGGCATCAAAGTTCGCGGCATAGATGATGCGACAGACCCTCAACTTGCTGATATATACACAGGATTAATCCGCAATATTGAATCTGGCTCAAGCGCAAAATCCGCCTATTCTACTGCGTTCAAAATGAGTGCAACCGGTGGTTATGGCGTGTGGCGCATCGTCACGGACTACGAAGCCAATGACTCGTTCGATCAGTGCGCAATGATCAAAAAGGTGCCCAATCCGTTTACCGTTTGGTTTGATCCGTCCGCGCAAGAAAGCACAAAATGGGATGGTCGGTTTGCGTTTGTTGAAGAGATGATGCCCAAGGCTGAATTTGATGCTCAATATCCCAAAGCTGTAGCCGGTGAAATCGACGGCAGCGGTACAGGCACTCAGTACGAAGGGTGGTTTTTAGAGGATGGCGTTAGGGTCGTTGAATATTTTCGCAAACATGAAAAAAAGAAAACTATTGTAAAGCTGTCCACCGGTGAAGTGCTCGACAAAGACGAAGTGGTTCCAGCGCTTGACGAGCTTAAACAGGCAGGAGTTACCGTCGTTGCAGAGCGCGAAGTTGATTCGCATGTCGTTGAGTGGTTCAAGCTCACCGGCGCGCAAATATTGGATCGTGGCGAGTTTCCGGGCAAATACATCCCTTTAATTCCTTGTTACGGCAAAACCGTCAACATCGAGGGCAAGGAAAAATATCGCGGTCTTGTGCGCAAAGCAAAGGATGCGCAGCGCTCATACAACTATCACAGATCGCAGACGATTGAAGTCGTAGCGTTGCAACCAAAAGCGCCATTCATGGGCACGCCTGCCATGGTTAAGGGGCATGAGGCGCAGTGGGCCAACATAAACACCAGCAATGCGCCGATTATTCTGTATAACGTCGATGAGTTGGCCCCAGGCGCGAGGCCATCAAGAGAGCAGCCGCCAGCATTCCCGGCAGCGCTGATGCAAGAGGCCATGACGGCGCTTGAAGATATCAAGGCGGCCACTGGTATTCACAATGCCGCACTGGGCGAGCAGGGCAACGAGACAAGCGGCAGGGCCATACGCGAGCGCAAGCTTGAGGGCGATACCGCAAATTTCGAATTCATTGACAACGCCAGCGAATCATTGGAGCTGACTGGGCGCATCTTAGTTGACATCATTCCGAAGATTTACGACACAGAGCGCGTAGTCAGAATCATCGGCGAAGACGGCGCGGAAAAATTCGAGCGGATAAACAAATCCGTTATGGATCAGCAGACCGGCAAGCCCGTCAAGCTGAACGACCTGTCTCAAGGCAAATATGACGTCACCGTGACGACGGGGCCGAGTTATTCCACGCGCCGCGTCGAGACTGCTGAACAATTGACGGCAGTCATGCAAGCCAACCCGCAACTGGGTGTGATGCTTTCAGACCTGTGGGTTAAATCGCTGGATCTCGTGGGTGGCGACGAGGCTATCAAACGTATCCGCAAAATGATGATTTCGCAGGGCATGGTTGAGCCGACGCCAGAAGAGGCGAAGGCGATGAAACCTCAACAGCCAAACCCGATGCAGCAAATGGCCCAAATGCTGGCGCTTGAGAAAGAGGGCGCAACGGTCGATAAAATGAAAGCGGAAGCAGACGTCAAGTCCGCCGAGGCTGCAATGAAAACGCTTGAATACTCAATAGCAACCGGCAACGCTGAACTGCAGCAAATGGCACTTATGCAGCTTGTGAAGTCTATGCAGCCTCCACAGATGATGCCGCAGCAACCCATGCCGATGCAACCTCAGCAAGCCCCTCAGATTTAAAACAAAACCTACCGGTGGGATCACCGGGCAAACATACGCGAGAGCGCTAAATGACTGATGAAATTGAAACGGGCGCAATGCCTGCTGATGACGCTATTGTCGAAACTGTAACGCCTGATATTAGTGGCGAAACAGAAACGACAGAAGATGTGGATTCGTCAACCACAAAAAATCCCGCCGATGATTCAGGCGCTGCGCCCAAGAAAAACCGGGTGCAAGAACGAATTGACGAATTAACGCGAGCTAAGCACGAAAAGGAGCGGGAAGTAGAGTATTGGCGCAGGCAGGCGGAGGCAGTTAAACAGCCGGTTCAGCAATTTGTTGAGCCGACAAAGCCGACGCTTGAGCAGTGTGGTTTTGATGATGATAAATTTGAGGCAGCGCTTGATCAGTATGTCGAGCAGAAAGCCGCATATAAAGCACATCAAACCCAGCTTATACAGCAGCAGCACGAACGCCAATTGCAGGACTACAAGACGGAACAGGACTTTCAAGCAAAGTCTGTAGATTTCGCCAACAAAAACCCTGATTTCTTTTCAACTGTACAAAACCCGATGCTGCACATAACAAAAGAAATGGCAGCAGCAATTAAGGAATCCGATATAGGCCCTGACCTTCTGTATTTTCTTGGGAAAAACCCAGAAAAAGCAGAGGAAATTGCCAAGAAAGATTCTCACCGGCAATACATTGAACTCGGGAAGTTACAGGCAGAAATAGCAACGCGAAAGAAACCAGCAGCAGAACCATCAAAAGCCCCTGCGCCAATCAAGCCTATTAGCTCAAAAAGCAGCATCGGCAAAACTCCAGATCAGATGACTGACAAGGAGTTTGCAAAATGGCGCAGAGAGCACAAACGACGTTAATCAATTTTTTAACAGGTAATATTTATGTCTAATACAAACCTTACAAATGACATCCTTTTGCGCGAAGCGATGCGATTGGCGCATGAGAAAATTTCATTTCTTGGCACAATTGATCGTCAATTCGACGCAAGCTATAACGGCAACCCGAAACACGGGGCAAGTCTCAGAATTGCAGAGCCTGTGCAGTACGTTAGACGTCAAGGCTCGCGAGTCATGGACGTTCAAGACTCTTTGCAGACGGCAATCACGCTGACCGCAGGCACGCAGGATGGCGTCGACATGCGCTTCAACTCTGCGGAGCTCGCGCTTGACATCGAAGAGTTCTCAAAGACGTACATTGAGCCAGCAATCAACACCCTGATCTCTGGTATTGAAGGCGACGTAATTGCCGCGGTGACAAAAAACGTTTATCAGCTAGTTGGTACGCACGGTACGCCGCCTACCGACTTGGCGGCATTGGGAGCGGCTCGCGCCAAGCTGAATCAGCAGTTAGCGCCAAAGGATGGCAACCGCTATATTCAGCTTGATTCCGTCACGATGGGAGGCTTGGTAAATGGCTTGAAGGGTGGATTTGAAGATTCGGCGCAGATCAAGGAGGCGTTCCGCGAAGGGTTTTACAAGCGCACGGCGATGGCTGATTTTTACGAAAACGAAAAAATGTGGACAATGCCTAACAGCGCAGATGTTGCAGGCACCCTCGACACCTATACCGTTGTTGAAGGTGATGAGGACTTGACTGTAACAGGCTTGTCAGCCGCACCAGTTGCGGGCATGATTTTCACGATTGCCGGTGTTTATGATTGCCATCCTGAAACCAAAGCCGCATACAGTCACTTGAAGCAATTCACCGCTGTAACAGGTTCAACAACTACTAACCTGTTATTTTCTCCGGCTATCCGCATTAGCGGCGCACGCAAAAACGTTGCGACCAGTACAGGCGGGGATATCGCGCCATCAACAACGGCCGCAATCACGTTCAGCGGTTCAGCTTCCACAAATTATCTGCAAAACCTGATGTACCACAAGGACGCTTTTACGTTTGTAACTGCAAACTTGCCACTAATGGATGATGCTCACAAGTGCGTTCGTCGCGTTCAGGAAGGTATAAGCATGCGTTTGTGGCAGGCTTCTGACATCCGCAACGACGAGATGCTGACGCGTCTTGACATCTTGTACGGCTATAAAACAATGCGCCCTCAATGGGCTTGCCGCATCACCAACTAACAATTGAATAAACCAGGAGAAACATTATGGCCACATACGAAAGACTCGATTACGGTTCGCCAGACGGCTGCCAGATCGGTGGCGCATCAACTGACAAAGTGGCGTTTTACGGTGGCACACCCGTCGTGCAGCGCCCCTACAGTTCGGCCGTGCACGCGACCAGCGCGCTTGCGTCCTCGACCGACTTCACCGCAACGCATTTGGCGGCGCTGCAGGAAATCCAAAAGACGCTCATTGGTCTGGGTGTTTGGGCAACCGTGTAACCATAGGCCCCTTCGGGGGCCTTTTATTGAGCGCTTTATGACAAAAAAAGTCATTTTTTGCATTCCGACGATAACGAAGCCGCATCCTGCGTGTGTTGCGTCGCTGGAAGCAGCTATACCCGTCATTAAAGCTGCGGGGTGGGATGAGGGGACGGTTTACGAAATAGGGTGCCCCTATATCAGTCATGCCCGCTCAAAGATGCTCAGGAAGGCGTTGGACGCTCAGGCTGACGCGGTTGTTTTCATTGATCACGATATAAGTTTCAGGCCGTGCGATTTGCTTGCGCTTATCGAAGCTGAGGGCGATGTTGTAGCCGGTACATATCGGTTTAAGCGCGACCCTGTTGAGTACATGGGGGCCAGCATTAACGGGCCTTCTGGTAAGCCGATGTGTCGCGACACCGATCACGCAGTTATGATGAGCGCCATTCCAGCCGGGTTTCTGAAGATCACGAAAAACGGTGTTAATCGTTTCATGATTGAGTATCCAGAGCTTTGCTACGGCGACCGATTTGCGCTAAGCATCGACCTGTTCAACCACGGAGCACACAATCATATTTGGTACGGCGAAGACTACGCATTTGCTCGCCGATGGATAGAGAAATGCGGGGATATTTGGTGTCTGCCTGACATGCAAATCAATCATCACGCTGGCGAAAATGAGTATGCAGGGAATTACCACGAGTATTTGTTGAGCCTGGGAGCCAAAGCATGACGACTGCGCAAGAGATTATCAACGATGCAGCCGGAATGGCTGGCATTTTAGCGACAGGCCAGCCTGTTGGCGATGCGATGAACGAGACGAGTTTGCGCCGATTGAATCAGATGCTGGCCGCTTGGGAAAGTGACGGTATATATTTGGGTGTTCCCGCGCTGGATAATTCCGACGATGTGCTTGTTGAGGCTGCTGATATAAGCGCAATAACCTACGGATTAACCGCAGAGCTTTACATGCAATACGGGCGTCCAGCTCGTGCCGATGTTTTGCAAACGGCAGCAACCAAAAAAGCCACGCTGCAAGCGAAATACTATCGACGCATTGAGCTGAAAATTCCCGCCGAGCTTCAGACATTCGCCACACAAAACATATTGACAGGCCAATGACAAAAACTGAAATAGCAGAAACCGCGCTGAGAAACGCCGGCAGAAAGCGTATTCATGAAGATTCACTAAGGTATGCGCTTGTCCAGCTTGACTTGGTGTTGCATGCCATTGCTCAAGATCATCTGAAGGTTTTGCCTGATCCGCTGTGTGCTGAACTTGTGGAAAAATTGACAAAAAGGCTTAAGCGTTGAGCACTTATCCAATCCCATTTGCTGGCGGTAGTTACAAATCATTGTCACTACCATATTCTGCACAGACCACGAAAAATATGTTTTTCGAAGTGCGCGCCGGTGGGCGATCTGTTGCAGCCCTTCATGGCATGCCGGGGCTTAAGCTTTTTGGCGCGGCAGGTGATGGGCGTGATCGCGGTCTGTGCATCCACAAAGGCATTCTGTACCGAGTCACCGAGCAGTCACTTTACAGCGTGAGCAGCAGCGGCGTGGCCACGCTTGTCGGCTTAATAAGCGGCTCTAATCAATGCGTGATGGTGAGTGACAGCAATTATCTGGTGATTGCCACGGGTGGCACCGCATATACGTACGACGAGACAACGCTGGCAGAGATTACAGACACAGACTTAGAATCACCTTATACCGTTACATACAACAACAGCCGCGCGATTTACGACGGTGCAGGATCTCGCTTTTGCGTTGCTGACGTCGGACAGCCATCCGTCATTGACGGACTGAATTACGCAACTGCAGAGGCATCGCCAGGGCAGATCCTTGCAGTAAAAGCCCACAAGCAATACGTTTTTGTTATGTGTTCTAAACACATCGAGCCATGGTTCGATAGCGGAGTCGGTTCCCCGCCTTACGACCGCGTGAACGGTGGCGTTATGCAAATCGGGCTTGGTGCGCGTTACTCCGTCGACTCAGACGAGGATTACATTTATTTCCTTGACAACAACAGGGAACCGCGCAGGCTTGCAGGAATCACGCTGCAAAACATCGGGAATCCCGGGCTTGCAGATGAATTCAGGCAATACAGCACTATAGACGATGCAAAAGGCTTTTGCTTTTCCATGCAAAAGGACCGGTTCTATGTGCTGTCTTTCCCCTCGGCAAATCGCACCTGGATGTATCAGGAATCAATAAACGAATGGCTGCAACTTTCGCACGGACAGGATAACGATAGACATCGTGCAAATTCCTACGCATACGCATATAACAAGCACATCGTTGCGGACTGGGAAACCGGCACACTGTACGAGTGGGATTTGAATACCTACTCTGACAACGGAGACGCAATCACGCGAGAAAGAACCACGCAACCACTTTTTGCTGCGATGATATCTCCACAACTTGCCGGTAAAGAGATTTTCATGACGTGCCTTGAGCTTGTCATAGAGTCCGGCGTTGGCCTTGCGACGGGCCAGGGCGTCGCACCTGTAGTGATGATGCAGTTTAGCGACGACGGCGGCGCAACATGGTCTGGTGAGTTGTGGGAGTCGGCTGGCGTGATGGGTGCGCGTCATTGGCGTTTGCGATGGTATAACCTTGGCAATTTTGTCGCTCGCGTGTTTCGTTTTCGCTGCACCGACCCGGTTAAATGGTCGTTTTTATCATGTCATGCCGACTTGGATGTGGGCGTATGAGTGTCAGTGTTGACCCGTTTGTTATTCCAATTCCTCCAAAATGGATGAAAGATCCAGAGCTTGCGCCAACCGTCGCCTACTTGTGGAGATTTTTATACGATCTGTGGCAAAGGACAGGAGCCGGTGACGACGCAATATCAAACCTTGAGGTTATCAATACCTACGAAACAACTTCGTTAACTGGTAAAATTGCTGGCATTTACGATCAATTCGATTCTGCAAATATAACGCAAGCATTAAGCCGCATGGCTGGCCAAATAGCGGTGCTAATCGACGAGAACAATCAGCTAAAAACAAAGGTGACTATTACCGATGCGAATTATGCTGCGCTGGCCGATAGGCTTGCTGAAATAGAAAGGCAAAAGGCTTTTGTAACACCAGCGTCGATAGGGCTAATTAGTGACAGAATTTCGGATATCGAACGACGAACGGCAACATATAGTGGCATGATTGCCGGTTTACATCAAAGAATTGATCACGTGGAGTTAAGTTAAATGGCTATTAATCCGAAGTTGAGCGCGCTATCTGTTCAAGTCACAGGAACAGGGGCGACGAGCAGAAGCATTGTTTTCACGTCGAGCAATGGCAATACGCAAATTAACCAGGCGATATGCAGGAATGCTGGTGCGTCAGCTATCACCGTTCACTTTTACATTTGCACAAACTCGACGACATCAGGCACTGTAATTGCGCAAGACGATGTGCTGGTGGGCGCAGGCGAAACCGAAATTATCACAAAATTACTTGGTGCGAACATTCCCAACGGCTATACGCTGCAATGCCACGAAACGGGCGGAACGGATGGCTATGTAACAGTGTCGAGCGCTGAGATTCGATGATAGATAAAATCGCTCGCGTGTTGGCGCTTGACGCTGCGAGCAAGTATCGCCAGCGCATCGAGTGGAGCGGCTCAATTCTGGCAGGCGTTACGCCAGGCATTATTTGGGCGCTTATGCCTGCTGGTAAAACGACGTTTCTGCATCAGACTTCTACAACGCTAACCGGTGATGCCACAAAACTAGTGGATCTTTCTGGCGCAAAATGGGCAAGGCTATTTGTTTCTGTGCAGGTCGCTGGCGCAGCCGCTGACACGCTATTAGGCGTGGAGTACAGCCTTGATAATTCGTCTTGGGCAACCCTTGTCAGCCTGACCATAGAAAACAGTACTGGCGCTAAAGATAGCGGCTTTGTCAGCATTCCAAGCGCGGCAAGAACGGTTGTATATCTGCGCCTGTACGGGCAAAACGGAAACGGGATCGCATCGCCACAATTCTCGTCTGTGGACTTGCTAATCAAATGATAGTCAAGGTCACGCGTGATATAGCACTCATTAAATCCATTGTTTTCCATCCTGCAATATTTGCGCACATTTCTGAAGATGGCGCATCGCAACCGGAAGAGCTTCCAGATGCAATATATTTGGCAGGCATCGATAATGCTGGCGTTGTTGTCGGCATATTCGTGTGCATTCCAGTTAGCAGGCATGTTATGGATGTTCACATACACGTTTTGCCAGAGCACAGAAAGGAAAGCGCCATGCATTTTGCAAAAGCGTGTTTTGACTGGATTTGGGATAGCACGCCTACAGTTAAAATTTGCGCGCAAGTACCGACTTGCTGCGAAAATGTTTTTAATTTTGCCAAAAAAGCAGGCTTCGATGTTGAGGGCGTAAATCGCAGAAGCTGGAAAAAGTCAGGCATATTTTTTGATTCTTGGTATCTCGGTTTGTTGAGGGGCGAATAATGGGCTTTATCAGAGATAATTTAGGCGTAGATCTTAGCGGGATCTACGGAGGCATCACCGGCACCGACGCTGAGAACGCTGCCAATGTTGCGGCCAACACGCAAAATCAAACAGCAATGGCCAACGCTGACCTGTTTCGTGAATCACGCGACATACAGCGTGCCGATCTTCAGCCATTTCGAGACATTGCAAACGAAGGGACGATTAATAATTTGCGCTGGGCAGGAACTGTTCAGCCGGATTACTCATACAATCCCGACACAGATCAACTGCTAAACAACATGCTTTCGCGTGTTTCCAGGAGCGTGATGGATGCCAAAGCAGCCCAAGGAAAAGCGGGTTCTGGTGGTACGCTTACAGCTCTCACCGAAGCGATGGCCCCTATCTACATGCAGCGCCAGGGGCAGATGTTCGATCAGCAATACAACACTCAAAACCAAAGGTTTAATCAGCTTCAAAATCTTGTCAGCATGTCGCAGAACGCAGCAGCAGGGCAAGGTAACGCCACGGCAAACGCGACAAACAATATCGCTGACATGTACAACCAAGCCGCCAACGCGCACGCGGCCGGAACTGTTGGGGCGTCGAATGCTGGCCAGCAAGGCATCAACAACATGTTGAGTATATTCGGTGCGCTGACAGGTGGCAGTCAAGGCGCAACCGGTGAGGCGCTTTACTCGATGGGCTTTTCTGACGTCAGGCTGAAATCTAACATTGTGCATGTCGGAAAATTCAAAAATCACAACGTGTACGAATACGACATTTTCGGACGGCGTGAGCGCGGCGTGATGGCGCAGGAAGTGTTGGCTACTAAACCGAACGCTGTGCATCTGCACGAGTCAGGGTATTACATGGTGAATTACGGAGCGCTATAACATGCCGCTAGATACGAGCATCCCAATGCAGGGAAGAATGGCTGATCCTGTTAATGCGTTTTACAAGGGCTACACCAGCGCTCAAACTGCGAGATCCAACAACCTGACTAACCAAATAAACCAACAGGCAATCGATAAAAACAGCGTCGACGCTAAACGGGAAACGCAAAAATTTCAGGCGCTCGACATGGCGACGGATGCTTTGCGGATCGCCCCACTGATTGAAAGAGGGGACATTCAAGGGGCAAATGAAGCGCTTGAGCGACGGATTAGAAAAATCGTGGCTAGGGGTGGGAATCCTTCGCACACCGTTGGCTTTCGTGATGACCTGATGTCGGGCCGCAAGACGCCACAGCAGGCGTTACAGGTGCTGAATGATGAAATCAGGGCAGCACAAGAAACCGGGATTTTGCAGGGCACGGGAAACCTGACCGAATACCAGCGGCAAAGTCTTGAATTGGAGCGCCAAAAGATGGTGCCGACAGGCGCGGGGCCGCGAGGCAAGAGCGTGGACGCCTGGGCATACAACACGCTACTGAACGGTAATCCTGACAGTAAAGAGTTTGCGGCTGCTAAAGCGCACCTCAACAGGTCGAACACGCAGTTTGTGCAAACTGAAGGCGGATTAATGCCTATAACACAGACGCCTGTTGATACGTCATGGGCTACAGGTGCGAGCGCATCACCGTTCGGTGGCCAGCCAAGCGGCCTGCCACCAGATCCACCGATGGCGACAACGACCGGAAACAAGCCGTCGTCTGGAACCTCAGCAGTTGGCGCGGTAATACCGGGTACATCCAGACCGGCAAACATAGACCAAGCCAATGCTGCTGGATTTTACGATAGGATGGCAAAAGCTGAAGAGATCGTGTCAGGCTTGGAGGCGGGCGGTTACGATGCGAGCAACTTACGTGATTCGATGACCGCAGGCGGGGCTGTTTCTGGGTTTTTAACGTCGGACAAAGGGCAGCTTTACCGGCAGGCGCAAGAAAATTGGGTGCGCGCAAATCTAAGGAAAGAATCGGGCGCGGCAATTCCTCCCGATGAAATGGAGCGGGAAATCAAAAACTATTTCCCGCAGCCAAACAACAGAGCTGATGTTATAAAGCAAAAAGCAGAATTTCGCAAAATTGCCACCGAATCAATGAAGCGCTCAGCGGGGCCTGGACTTGGAGCAGGCGGGGCGCAGCAGCCAGCCGGATCTGCTCAGCAGGAATTTACCGTTGACCCACAAAGCGGCAAAAAATACATCAATATTGGCGGCACAATTTACGAGGCGAAAGACTAATGGCAACCCTTACGCCTGTCACGGATCAAGCGTTGCTTTCTCGCCTTAGCGGCCTCATGGCGCAGCAGGCACCTATTGATGCATCTACCGGCGCGCCTCCACGCGTGCGCGCTGCTGTGGGCTCTTCACCCAGTCAGGATCAGCTAGCCGCACTGCGCCAGTATTATCCCGACGCGCAACCCTACGAAGACGGCAACTACATCTACACCGACCCCAAAACGAATCGCCGGGCGGTCATGAATCCGTCTGGCCTTGATGCCGGGGATGTTGCCGCGCACGGCAGAGTTGCGGCTGAAATGGCTGGCGGCGCTGTGGGCGGCGTGCTCGCCACACCTCCTGCTGTCGCAGGCATTCCAGCGAGCGGAGGGCTAACAGCGCTGGCTATTCCGGCAGGCGTTGCGATTGGGTCGGAAGTCGGCGGTCAGGCATTT
>ERZ1292642.215-Hain-H14-01um-R1-215-length-40044-cov-11_pt1 | contig 38163 bp, 67 predicted proteins | sample MGYA00564403_ERZ1292642 | MGnify/ENA primary metagenome ERZ1292642 (study PRJEB36523, sample SAMEA6512643) | groundwater metagenome | collected 2019-01-09 | study: AquaDiva: Metagenomics assemblies of 32 groundwater samples
ACAAGGGGACTAATTACGATCTGGATGGTGGGAAGCGAAAGAGGATAAGAAAATTCAAGAGCTTCTTCCGTATTTTGTACGAAAAGAAGCACCCTGAAAATGCCATAGATGCAGAGATAGTATTGATAATGCGTAAGATTTAGAATACCCGCCTTACCACATACCGCCACGCTTTTAACTCCGCCTAACCCCCCACCCTCTCAATCAACAGTTTGACCACTTCTCTAAGTCCCACCAGATCTAGCTTGTCCACGTCCTCCGGTATCGGTAATTCTACCTGCGGTTTTTGGATCGGTAGGGCATCTGCTGGCTCAGGTGTGTTGCCCTCTTTAATCCAGCCCGCAATCTCGTCGTTAAAACGGGTGCACCCTTCCGGTATCGCTATAATACCGTTGACGATGTAACCGCCATAGCCGTCAAGTTTTAATGTCAGTATTTCCACGCTCATAACCTCCCATCGGCCACATATTGCCAGGCCAAAACGTCACCGATGGCTATTGCATTTGCGCTGGCGGTGCTGATTTGTACCGCCGAAAAACCTGACTGGCTAACCGCAAAAGCCGTGGCTCCCGTCCGGTCACTGGGGACGCTGGCATTTCTGATTGCCCCGCTTGTGCCTGAGTTGCTGGCATAGAGAGTGACTGCGGGCGACTTGTACATTGGCACGAGGAAACTGGTCGAGTACTGGATTGTGCCAGCAGCTGACCCGGCGATCGCAATAACCGAGGTCATACGCGACTCGCCTTCGGACACGGCTGCGCCGGGGTCCGAAGCCATGTTATACGATTTCTGATATAACTGAGCAACCCTGAAGCGCTCCTCCATCGAACCTGGTGACACAAAAGCGGTCGCGGTCAAGCCGATTTCCAGCTTGGCATTGGCCAGGCGAACATAGTCGGTTGAGTTCTCGCTAGCATCGGTCCAGACAAAAACCGCGAGATTATTGGTAGTAGCCCCGACAGTTTTCCCCTCAGCCTTGATGCGGGTTGTGCCGCTCAGGGCTTGCGTGGCCGGTGTGCCAATATAGGCCCAGTTCGTGGCAAGCGTCGGATTGCCTGCCGCCCACGTGCCCACCACGTCGCTTGTCAGCGTGTCCGCCGTGCTGGTCCATTCCAGAATAGCACAGCGCAGGCTGGTAACATTGAAGCCAACTGCATCAATACTAAAACTGAGCGTCTTACCTCGAAGCGGGACCGTATCTTCATTCAACAAAAACTGAACAAAGCCGAACTGGGTCCCATTCGTATCAACCAGGCACTTTATAGCCCGCTTGCTCCCGTCGATGACCGCCGCCTCGCCGCTTACGTCCGGCGCGTTGCCGCTCCATAGGGCGTTCCATACACCAGCGACATAGGAGTCGTCAGCCACGTCATTAAAGGTAAGTCCACTGGGCCATATATCACGACTGAGTGAGTGATAGAGGAGGTTAGGGTTGGGGGCCTGGGCGATGACCGCTGTTTCGATAGCCACTACAGCATCTTGCAGGTCGTTGACGTGGGCGGCCATTACATCTGTTACATTATCCACCTTCACGCTGTACGAATCGACCGCGCCGGGGAACAAGGTTGTCAAATTTGCCTACCTTCCTATAAAAACATTATCGAATAATATTCGCCGGTCGTCACCGCCGACGCCCGCTGCGGCATTTCTGTAGAATCGAATATAATCAATTGCTCCCCCTTTATAGTCGATCAAGTCAAAGATGGCAGTCTGCCACACGTTATAATTACCGGGGGAGAATAACTCATATACAGCCTGCTCACTGTCAATAACCACCTCTACCAGGATTAAATTACTACCACTAATCCAGGTAGAACCCGCGCTCGGTATCCAGATATAATCAAACTCAAAACGCTCGCCGGCGTCTATAGTACGCCCGACCAGGCTGGTAATTTCTATCTCTGTGAACAAAGCAGCATCAATCAGATAATGCCGGAGTGATCCGGCTGGATTGCCTTCGGCGCTGGCCCACACCCAAAAGCCGCCTACATCCAACGTCCATAACATCCGTCCAGCCGCTGGAGGTGTTACGCCATCTGTTTCGGCGGCAATACTAAACGGACTGAGCAAATTGCTGATTTCAGAGGATGCGCCAACAGCAAAATAAGGCTCAAGCTTAAGCGTGGTCAAAACAGCCTGACCGGTCGGCCTGAGCCAGCTATGATCAATCTTACCAATGCGGTAAAGTTGGTCAATATTCAATGTGCTAGACGCAAGGTGAATCACGTCAACGTATAAGTCCAGATTAAATTGAATATCGGGCCGGGCCTCGATTCTAATCGTCGGATACTGGGTTGGGTCTTTGAGTTTGTCTAGTAGGAAATCAGCCGTCGCCTGGGCGTAGGCCGGCTCTTGCATCCAGGGGGACTCCAATTTGAATGTCCGTGTCCCATAGACATCAATGCTTGTCGAGTCCTCAGCGCTCGCAACCGACTCGAACTCTGCGTAAATCGCATCGCCATAAAGTGCCAGGCTGATAATAAAGCCATCGGTGACGCTATTGTTCAACAGAGTAATGGTGGCTCCGTTGCCTATTTCGGAATATTGGACAGTACATTGGGCGGTCAGGTCGGTTCCGGCTCCAGTGTCCAGACTGTCCACATCGAAGGTGATGGCGATATTGGTCGGAACCACACTGCCGAAATTGAGATACCTAAAATTTGCATCGACTACAAATGAACTTTCGGCGGCAACAGGGATGGCGTTCTGACCCGTGCCGCCGATGCTCCACAAAAGTTCCAGGCCCGCCCCGGCCAGGTTGTGAGCGTCGATCAGGTTGACTGCCACCTCGATTCGATTCCTGAGTGTTTCCCATGGCTGCGGGGTAGAGATGTCCCTGAGAAGTTGAGACTCGTCCAGTTGTACAATTTGATCAAGGGTAAAATACTGGCTAAAAAAGCGGGCGTTGCCGTCACGGTCATGGAGGAATGTGCCAAGCTCGGTATCTTCAAGTTCGCTTATCCCTTCCGCCGCCCGCCTGACCCAAAACCAAGCATATTGAAGCTGGGTATAAAAATCCTCAGTTGAGCCAGGAGATACATTGCCAGAGTGGTCAGTTATCAAATCATAGGTGCGCGGCCATTCAGCCTCCGGCCAATCGGCCCGTTCTAAAATCAAATCAACCCAGCGGCCCGTAGTCCAGAGTGAATCCACAATAACACTTGATCCGTTTTGCCGGTAGCCGATTTTTACCGTCCGGTCCCGCAAAAACTGCTGGCCGTCCACTACATCAATCTTGACCATTTTTCGGTTGCCCTGATTATACGGCTGAATATCGCCAATCCGGCCCCGCATCAGCGAGTAGTCGGTCCCGGCGCTGCCGTTTTTGACCGCGATTCGCACAGACTTACCGGGCGTGACGTGGGGGTAGAGTGAACTGGAAGTGTTGAAGGAGTTAAACCGGCCATTGCTATTATCGAGGATAACCGTCACCTTGCCGGGGCCGTAACGCTCAAACCCCTGGCCGTTTGGGGCGACAAAATGATCCCGGCCCCTGGAGAGGTTGAAGTCCACCATATAATCGGCCTCGTTCTCACCGGAGTAGTAGCCGTCGGCGTCCCAATCCACGATGAAGGTAAACAGTTGGAGCGTGGTTGCCGGTAGTGCGCCGTACTCCTGGCCGGAGCCGTATTTGAAGGTGGAATACCTAGCCAACGGCTACCCCCCGCTTTCGCAACCCGTCTAAAATAAGCGGTATCAAATTCCGCTCAACCTCGATCTGGCTGGCCGTACTGATGACCGGGGAATAGTGAACGACAATCGCCCCGCCGCCACCCGGCCCAGCTCCCACGCCGGCCATGGCTAACCCCCGACCCCCGACCCCCGACCCTCCGCCCGCAAAAGCTCGGCTCATGCTGCTGCCCACCTCATCCGTCGCCCCGGCTATGTCCAGCAGGGCCGTCTCAAACGGCGTCGGGCTGCCAGGCCGGAGCGCCTTCGGTATTCTGTTCCAGGCCCGCACGGCGGCGTCGGCTAACCGGTTCCAGGCGCTGATGAGGGAGTTAATGGCGGAGGATGCGCCGGAGGCCATGCCCCGGATTGCTCCCCCGACGCTCTCCGCCGCGCCTCGAATAGTCTCAAAATTGGCCCTGCCCTGCTGCATCCCATCGGCCAGTAACTTGATAGCTATTGCTCCCGCCTGAATTCCAATTGTAACCGCGTCAAGGGTTCCCTTTAGAATTGCCAGTGCCACATCTGAGGCCGACACATTGGAGGTATTCAGGCCAAGTGCTTCGCTAATTCGCGCAATGGAGTCATTGATAATCAACATGGCCGGCTCAACCGTTTCATTCAGCGTGCCGGCCCACGTCTCGAAAACCGTGATAGCATCCCCGACAAAGATTATCACACCCTCGATAGCCGCCTGAACCGTGGCCGATTCAAGGCCGGCCAAAAATTTATCTGCTACTCTCTCCAAAACAGGTAACAATTGACCGCCTATCCTCTCGCCTACATCGCTAAACTTGTTGCCCAAGATAGTCAGTTTGCCGGTGAATGTACCTCCCGCTGCTTCGGCCACGCCGCCAAATTCCCTCTCTAGCTCGGCCAGAATAATGGCCTGAGCACCGGCCATGTTTCCGACTTCCTGCATAGCCTGAACCTGCGTCTTTTGCTCCTCGGTAAATGTTACCCCGACCCGCGTCAGCGCCGATAGGCCATTCACCGGATCGTTAAGCGCCTTGCCCAACATCACTGCCGATTGCTCCGGGCCGGTTTTCATCTTCTCGGCCAGGTTGAGCATGGCCTCGGTGGCCTGCGGAAAAACGTTAGCGCCGATGTTGGTAAACGTCAGCAGCATGTTTTCACCGGCCAGCGTAGCGTCGTCCGAGAATTTGGTCGTATTCTGGAAAGCAGAGGCCAGGGCGTTGGCTTGTTCTGCTGTGACACCCGCCACACCACCGGTAGACGCCAGGACGGCCTGAAGTTGCGCTTGCCCATCCTGTGCCTCGGCGGCCTGGGTGACGCTGTAGAGTAAACCAGCCCCCAGCGCGGCGATACCACCAGCGGCGGCACTCAGGCCAATAGCACCTAGACCGGCCACGCCCTTGACCAGTTTATCAAGGCCAGCAGCGCCGTCGCCGGTTTGATTGACTTTTATTTCAAGGGTACGAGTACTGGCTATAGCTTAACTCCCTGCATGTGAGTTTGATAATAAAGCTCTTTTAACCTGGCAACCCAAACAGGGTCAGTTTCCATCAGTTCATTGATACTCATATCGGCCCAACGAACTAATAAAAAGTCGCTTACCCAATCTGGCGGCTCCGTCTGCGACCCTTTGCCGGTTTTGACTCCGTCAAGCCAGATTGTGAGCCGGAGCCGTTCGATTTTGGGATTTCTACCGCCTGGCCCATCAGGTCAATAGACTGGTTAAATATGTCCATCACCTCGTTGAATTGGCTCAGGCCAAGCTCTCCAAAATTCCCCAATGCCACCGGCTCACCAGTTTCGACGTCCAGATAGTCCCAGGATTCAAGAAGAGAGGCGACATAATCAGTGATAATTTTCTGCGAGGCCGCGCCTTTACCGTTTAGCCGGTTCTTGATTTCCAGTGCCTCAAGTTGATGTTTATATTTCAGTGGCTTGAATCTAACCGTCATACTCCGCCTCAAACGCCTTTAGCACCCGCTCTACCTGTTCCTTGCTCAACTGAATCGCGCCTACGGGTAACTCGCCATATAGGCCGGGTATGCCGACTAGCCTATCGTCAAAACGCTCTACTAGTGAGATAACATAATCAGCGTAGGCAGCTTTGCTCTCCTTTTTGCGCGCGCGCGCGCGGGTGACGTGCCGAGGTTCTATGTATTTCCAGGTAATAACGGGGGCTAGTTCTTTGGTTACTTTGTCCGTTTTATCAGCCACTTTATTAACTCCTTACAGGCTTGCCAGGGTTGAGTTGGCGGTAATTTGACCCGTATCACCGGCTGCACCTTTCTCTCCCATGTAGGTCATTTTCACAATATTATTGCCGTCCCTGTCATCGAGACTGCTAACCTCAGCCAGCATATACATGCAATCAATCGCGCAGTCCGGTGTCCCAGGATCGCACTTGATACGAATAGCAGTTTGGCCGGTAGTGAGCAACTTGTCTTTCTCACTCTCAATCTTTGTTTGTTCCATCTCCGCGATTACTTCCAGGGTAATCTTCCACCTGTCATTGCCTCGCCCGGTCGGATAAAGTGACCCGGCGAATAGCTTTTGATGCTGCAAGTCCTCTAGTTTCCACGAGAACGAAATAAGCTTAGGCATCGCCGTAGTGCCGATGTTGGCATACAGATCATCCATATACATAATCGTATCGGCCATTCGCATCGAAACCGGCGCCGCTGGCGGTGTTGGCGAGGCACTGACTGCCGATGGGAAAGTAGTGGTCGCGCCCACGATGTCGGCTATAAATTGCCAGACCTTGCCCGCTTCCCCTTTAATTTCCATTCCTTTTGCGAATACATCAGCCGCCCGCACGATATGATTTACACCATCGGAGTATTCCAACGTGTACGTAGCAAAGGTATCGACCGTGGCGTTGGGAATGGCAAATGTCCACGGATAGTGACCACCTGAAATACTACCAACCGCCCCATCACCCAGCGCCATCGAAATGGGATAGGGGACATGCTCGAAATAGCCGTCCATTGTCAATTTGCCCTCGGCCATGATCGAGCCGATAGTATGCCGGGTCGGGGCGAAGCTACCAATATTCTCATCGTGGATGATCTTATCCGGCTTGGCTTCCAGGTCGCATAGGGCGCGCAGGGCCACGTCCACAGTCACCGCGACCCCCTCTGATGCTATGGTCTCTTTTCCGATGTAGACCAATCTTTGCGCTTTAGATGACATTGCCTATTTACTCCTTATTGATTCACCTTAATCAGGACTTTATGCTGCTCAACTCGATATTGGATCCCAGATATTTCGCCAAAAAAACAATCCGAGTCCTCCTCAATGGTAATTTCATTCCAGTTAGCATTGCCGACCGCCGACCGGCAAGTGCTTCTGACTTCCTCGTGCAACGTGTCAAGGTCATCTTCGGAGGTTGCCCCGGCCCGTTTGACCAGCGTATCGACATTAAACCGGTAAAAGTTATTCCCAAACAGGCCAGAAATCATCTCGTGTCGGGTATTGTCGTTATAGACCGCCAGTGCCTTCGTTGCCCCATTCAGGTTGGTAGGCAGATATTCATAGACCCCGCCCGTAAAAACCAGGACGGAGAATAGACTAGTTAGGGCCTCGCGGCACTCTTTGCGGGTTCCCATCTATACAAGCAGCGATAAGACCAACGCCGCAAAAGCCAGGTCGGTGAAATTCCACCCACCCTTTGAAGCTGGCGAGGCGGCTATGATGAAAAAAACAAAGGCCAAAACGTATAAAATTATGTCAAAGTTCATTAAAACACCTCTACTATACTATCGAGATAAGCATCAATATCGAAATCCTCTATCGCCTGTTCTGCGTAGTCATGCTCGCCCCCCCGATCAGCCTCATAACCGGCATAGGGCGCATCGGCCCCCGCTTCCCAGGCTTTACGGTAAATGGTAGATTTTAGATAGCCAGTATCCACGTGAACGAACTTGGTCATAGAGCGTTCCAGGGGAATGGTAACAAGGTCTGGATTCTTGATATTGGCGGCGATTCCCCGTAACGCTTGATTGAGTTCGGTAACTCCGTGAACGGTAATTGACATCTAACTGCCTAATGTTTGCTCCAAGACAAGATGATAATAGGTATCAAGCCCACCTTGCGCCGCCCACGGCCATACCGCGCGAACAGCATAGGTAACGCCCGCGCTTACTAAATAATCACCCGTCACAAAAGCCGTGTACTTTGTAAAACATTCCTTGAGCAAAAATAGCTTCTCGATTGGAAAACTCTGCGATGCTGTTTTACCAGCCGGGTCGATTGGTGTTGTGACTACAGAGCTTGAAACGGTGGTGAGTGTAGCGGCCCCCGTGGTATTATTCTTGTGAATTACCCCGCTATTCGTGAGAAAGGTATCCATTACAATTCAATCCGGCTGATAACATTCCCCAGATGACCGCTAATTCTCTTTAGTAAGTTGTTCTGCGTCCCTAAAAAGTTGGCATGGGGCGCTAGCGGCTCTGGTGCTTTTCTCACTTCATCGGGAACATTCGCGTTTTTTTCGTTGTCTGCTGGGCGAAGGATGGCATTTAATCTCTCTTCCAATTCTTGAGCTAGTTTCATTAGAAGTTCCGACTGTTCTATCAATATCGCACACTGCGCCAATATTTGAGGTTGATGAACTTCGGGTCTTCCATTGCCTATTTCTTCGATAGCCATTGAGGCTCTAAATTCTTGCATTGTAACCCTTTCTAGAATCTCGACTCAGTCACTGCAAAATTTCCCTCTACCGTTGCCTGATTGTCACCCGACCCGCGCCATTCCCAATGCCACATCACGGCCTCGTCACAGTTGATGTCAACGTGATAATTACCTGTGCTGTCCTTGACCAGCACGGCATCAGTCGGATAAGTGAGCGTGGTCACATTGGCAGCAGGGTCCTCGTACTTGAAAACTACCGTGGCCGGGTCAACCGCCGTGCCCGCTGTGTTGGTAAAGGCGACGGCGACTCTAACTTCATTCCCTTTGAGCACTTCAAGCATTTCAGTCGCACTCCGTTACTGTTGCGGTGGCGGTAGTCACCAGTAAGACTGTAGCCGTAGCGGTGACTACCAGCGAAACGGTCACATCGGCGCATGCAGTCAGGTCTATCGTCGCCCCTTTGGCAGTAAAACCCGCATACCGAAGCCCCGGCCCGCCGATTGCCAACCTTGTTCTTTGTGTACCCGACAAGGCCATTTATCACACCATAATTGCTGTTGCAGTAGCCACCGGAGCCGTCGTTACCGCCGTGATCGTCGCCGTTTTGGTAGCTCCCACATAATCGGTAATGTCAGTAGCTTGATACTTTAAGCCACTCGGAGCAGTGAAAATTAGCACGCGCCCATTGTAAAAATCGTCCGTACTCGATGCCGCCGCACCGTCTACATTAACAAGTATTGCCGTGGTAGTCGTACCGCCTGCGGCAAAGGTGACGGGAACGGCGACGAGCGCATGGTCCTTCAGATGAGTTGCTGCACTGGTACTCGAATCAATAGCCAGGGCGTTGGCGTCAACCTGGAGGGCAGTGGTAAAGGTCAGGCTGTCAGTCTTGGCTTTAATGGCTGCAATCTCAGTATCCAGAAAGTCGTCAATAGTATCTAGCTTGCCATTAACTGTAGTAAACGATGAGGTAATGTCAGAGGCATCAGCCGGGTCAGATGGCAAGTTGTCGGTTTTTGCTTTTATCGCGGCTATTTCAGTATCCAGGAAATCATCTATAGTGGTTAGTTGTGTGTCGAGATTTGCACTTGCCAGACCAGTCGCCGTCCTGACATCGGCCTGAGTGAGCGTGCTAAAACCAGTCGCCGTTGTCCAGGCCGCATCGCCTCTATCTCTGACCGCTTCCAGGCTATCGGTAGTTTGGTCATAGGTAAAACTACCCGCCGTCTTGGTTAGCAGTTCATGAAATACACTACCAACCGTAGGAGGAGCCGCACCATCAATGTCGCTATCAGCGGCTAACAGTTCGTCAAGACGAGCGTCTGCTAAAGCGGTGTCTACCTCCGTATTTACCTGCGCGGCTGTCAGGGTACTTAGACCTGCCTGAATCTCTGTAACTGCGCTGGCTGCCAACTCACTTGATCCAATAGCATCCGCCGCAATAGCTGTCGCGTCAATTGCCCCCGCTGCAAAGGTCGCTGCTGTAATTGCGCCATCAGCCAGAGCATCGGCATCTATAGCATCAGTAGCAATCTTGGCAGCGGTAATAGCACCATCTGCGATTTCAGCCGAACCAATAGCATTAGAGGCTATCGAATCGGCTGTAATTGCATTGGTAGCAATTGACAACACCCCGGCATCTACTTGATTGGCCGTTGTGAAAGTAAGCTGGTCAGTTTTGGCCTTTATCGCCGCCACTTCCGTATCTACATAATCGTCAAGCGTGTCAAGGCTTGTTTGTGAAGCACGGCTGCTGATTGTCGCATTGACGTTATCGCCAACAATCTTGCCTGCTGTACCTGCCCCATACACACCCGGCAAAGCTGTTGACCACGGATCGCCCGCTGCGCCCGCTGCATTAAGCGCCGCACCCGTTGACCCACTAATCAGATGTTCAGCCAGGGTATCATCCCAGGCTGAGATACCAGGTAAGATGACATAATTCTGAGTAGCAACTGCCTGAGTAAGCGGAGGCGCCAGAGTAAAGGTGTCAGTAGCCGCAACAAAATCAGTAATGATAGCACACTCACCACTAATATTGCCGGAGGTGAATAGAATGACACGTCCTTTCCAGTAATCGTTATCAGCCTCAGTCCGGGCTGCATCGACCATTGTAGTAGTAGAGCCACTATCAGCCGTACCCGAAACGATAACCAGTTTATCAAGATTGCGAGCAACGAGCGCGTCGTCAACTTCGCTTTGCACCTCCGCGTCCCATGCTGCGTTCCATAGAATAGCTGTTAGACCCGCGCCCGCTGTACCAATGTCATCAGTTTGGCTTTCGATGTCAGCTAAGTTAGCCGCCACGGTTGCGCCACTACCCAGGTTTGACGGTGTACCCAGGCGCGACTCCAGGTCGTCCACCAAATTGTCAATGGTGAGAATGTCAGCCGAAACACTTGCCCCCGCAGGTGTACCCAACGTAGAGATAATCGCCGCAATTTCAGTGTCAAGAAAGTTATCGACGGTATCCAGAGCGGCACCAGTGGCCAGGCCCGATTGTATCTCGGTCACAGCATCCGCATTGAGGGAAGCGGCAGTAAGTACATCGCTTGCCATTGCGCCGACCAGCACATCAACCCGACTGGAAACAAGTGCGTTCGGCGTACTCCCCAGCCACTGCCCCAAATCAACCCGATTGGCCGGTAGAATTTCATAATCCTGCGTAGCCACAGCCTGAGTTGTCGCTGGGGCAAAAGTAATGGTATCCGAGGCAGGTGTAAACCCTGTAATCAGTCGTACTTGTCCAGAAATATTACCACTCGTGAAGCGAATCCAACACCCTTTCCAATAATCGGTATCGGCTTCCGTGCGGGCGCTATCCACCATCGTCGTCGTCGAACCACTATCAGATGTACCCGTAGTTAATGCGGCCGGCAGACGGGTTTGAATGTTGTCCAAATCAGCTTGAATTGTTGTGAGTGCGCCGGCATTAGGTAAAGCATCGGTAACTGCCTTAATTGCCGCGATTTCGGTATCGAGGAAGTCGTCGATCGTGTTGACACTGGCCTGGGTTGCAAGTGTCGTTAGACCAGAGCCGGTCGCACCAATACGGGCGAAGCTGTCGCCTGTTTGAGGCGTGTCGCCGGTATAGGTTGTCAACGTGTCCGTGAGTACCACCCCTTGCACCTTATTAGTTGACGGATCATAGCCATCATCGGCAAAGTCCTTTAGATCAAGTAAGGATTGTGCGCCGCCATTCAACTGGTCAACGTTGGCAGTTACACGAGCCGTAACACTCCCCACCGCGCCACTGACGCTTGCCACAATCTGGTCAACATCAATATTCGTTGCACTCAGGTTTTGCGCGGTCGTGGGCGAGCCGATATTGGCCCAATCCAACCCGCCTTCACCAGTGGCACTGACATCAAATGTCCGGCCCCAAACTGTTGGTTGCAAAACTGGTAAAAATATGGAAATATTATCACCTGCCGCCGCTGTGAAGGTTACTCCTGCCACAAGCGTTACCGTTTTGGTTGAGCCAGTATAATCATTTACTACAGCTTTGCCCAACTGGACAGCACTGGCTATATCGTGAATGACTACCGTACAGCCGTTTAGGGCATCATCTTCAGCCGGGCCAGCAGTTAGCGTGAAGCTGGTTTGAGTTGCGAGTGTCGCTATAGTAGTGTTGACAATAGCGTCGGTATATCCAATAGAGAATGTGGCCAACACAAACGAAACTGTCTGAGCATCCACTGTAATGGTTGAAATAACAACCCAATAAGACGCACCGGCTGTGAAAAAGTCCGCAGTCGCATTTGAGGACAGGTCAATCGAAAGCCCGTGTATACCGGTAATAGCATCAAAATCTATACCATCAGTATCGAGTAGGGTAAAACCAGTAGTGCTACCTCGCTGAGTCGTACCCCCGTTTTTATAAATGAGAATATCGCCAACTGCAAGGCCAGTCATTGTAATAGATGCACCGGTACTACCGGCAAATGTGTCAAAGGGAATATAGATGGTGCTACCAGGAGCCACCATACCAAGATGCAGCGTCATCTTACCAACCTGCCTTGTAAAATACCGTTTATTACCAAACGACCGTCAACTAGTGAGCCAAAACCTCCTGCCACTACCGTCCCGCCGCCAAAATCATCTGCAATGGCAACATCGTGCATCGCCAGGCCAATATTGCCCGCTGCACTGTGAGTACTATCAGTGCGACTTCCCAGACTTGCCCAGCTTGACCCATCATGCCGATAGGCAGTCAGGGTTGAGCCAATCAATTCAAGACCGAGTTTGTCGCCAAGGTTAAAATCCTGGCTAATAGCCGAGCCGAGCACGGTAAACGACGCATTATCTATACGGTAGATGGATACCGTGTCTGTTCCTGCGGCTTGAAATATGTACTCTACATAGTATCCATCAGTAGTGCCCGCTCCTATTTGAACCAAACGAGCATAGACACCAAAATACTGACCCGTGTTGGGTCGAACAACAATAGTAGCATAAACTTCACAATCCGGCCCAAACGTTGTCGTATCCCAATATCCTGAATTATCCGAGCCAGAGTTGTTCCCAATACACTGATTAGTAAGAACCTTCAAACCGGAATCGCCAAATCCTAACGGATCAGTCGTCCAATCTGCCGATGGTGGAGGGCCTTCATTAGCTCGATTGAAATTATCCAAAATACCAGTAGTCGGAAAAGCCACGTCTACTCCGTTGCCCCATCTCCCCCATGTTCGGCAAAATCGAATGTCAATACCCCGGTAGTCAATTCCCCTACCCCGATACCCAGTAACCCACCCAACCAGGCCAGCCGTTTTTGTATCTGCTCTGCCATTTGGGATAGATTCTCTTGACGTGAGCCGACCTTGACATCAACCAGGGTAATATTGGTCAGGATTGAGGAGAGGGTCCGGTATTCGACATAATCCAGGAAGGTGTCAATGTTAGTGGTTGCCACGCCCGCAACGTCTGCGCTTGTGACCAGCGCCGGGTCAACCACCGTATAGCCAGCCTTACGGATAGCCCAGCCTATCGGGTCATTCAGCGAGCTATTTGCGCCCGCGAAGGTTATAGCCATCCCCGCTTTACTCATCAGCGGCCCGACGCGTTGGACAATGATCGACTCGACGTTGGCGCGAGTTAGGGTCATTTAGGGTGTCCCTACAACACACCACGTTACCGCCGCCCCCGCTGCATTAGCCGCTGGCGTCGCATTGGAATTTCTAACAATTACCGTAACACTACCAGTTGCATGAGACGCTGCACACTTCTCAGCATCACCAGTGATGGCCCCCATGGAGCACCACGTATAAACCGGGGTAGTAACCGCCGTAACAGTGCTAGTGTAAGATACCGTGTCGGTGATGGTGTTAGTAGCGCAAAATTGACGCTGACCGGAGGTAGCATATTGCAAAACCTGCCCAGTCACAGCCCCAGCATTGCCAACCGTAAAATTAGGTGTGGCATTTTTGGCAACAACCAGCGCATTATGCGCCCCCGCGTTGTTGATATAGACCACCGGAGTCGCCGTAGCAATTGCGGTCGGAGCAGCGACAACGATATTGGGAGAAAAGGAGCCGCCCGCGCTGCCAACTACCGGGCCGCTAGAGGTCACAGTCCCGGCCAGGGTGACATTGGTTATGGTCGCATCCTGAATAGTTGCCGAGGTACTAACGGTCAGCTTTTGGGCAACGATGGTAGTAAAACGTTGGACGCCCTGAAATGGGGGAGCAAAGCCGACTACCAACGCCAGCGCAATAATCAAAAGGATTAGTTTCTTTCGCATTACATTCTCCTATACGATAGGGGGAGCAATGGGCCTCCCCCTATTACTATTTATACTTTTTCGCCACACTCCGGGAAGCATCTTCTAGCCGACCTACCTGGGGACTGGATTTGACCCCCGACATAGCCGCTTTGATTCCGTCTAGCGTTGCCTCGATAGCCTCTAATCGTTCGTTTACCTCGATTAAGGCTTGTGCAAGACTTTCCGTAGCCTGAGTCTGACGAATATTGAGAGATTTATCAGTAGCCATAAAACTCCTTAGCTGGCGTAAGCTGTCGGCGCAGTATAAGTTCCGCCGCTGCCGAATTCCATTACTACGCCATTGAGTCTGTTCCCCGCGCCTACCCCAAACCGATGCCGCCAGATACTTTCCTCGAAAGGAAATTCCTTGTTAGTGGCGACCAGTTGCAGACCGTCACCTAACCCAGTGTCAGCCGGGTCAATGCGACGGATTAGAGGCGGGTCGGCTTCCAGGTGCAGCGTAAGCATCCAACCAGACGGGATGAAGTTCCAGACGCTAATCCACGTGCCAGCCTTGTGCCGTCCAATGATCCGACCGGGTACAGTGGGCAGGTTGATGGGTACATCGGTATTCGCGCCCGTGCGGATAAAGTTGTCGTTGACCTCAAAGAAATCAGTTAGGGCTTGCGTTTCGGGTCGTTCTGCATCGTTAATAAAGCTGACGATATTGGACCCGCCAACGGCCTGGCCGAAGTGTTCCTCAAGTTCAGGGACGACAACCTCATAGGGGTCATTGGTGTCACTAATACCGCTGGCGGCATAACCGCTTTCCAGATAATGATTGTCGGTCGCTTCTGCTGCCGAACCGACTACAGGCGGAAAGACAACGGTATCGCCGTTAGCCAGGGGTTGGATAGTGAGGGCGCCGTAGATGTCATCCGTAAAGGTATCGGTTGTGCTTTTGAACAGCCGGCGTAAAACCTGATGGCGAATGGTATTGACGTTCTGAACGACGATAGTATTGATATGATTGTCCAGTTCCTGCATGGTCATGTAGGCCATTGCTACATCGTTACCGGCAATCATCGCTCCGTAGTCTCTCAGGGGAAACGCCACGTCCCATGAGCCTAATGCCTTGACCGCGCCATAACGACCGTCGCTCCCCCGTTCCTGCAAGTAGCCACCACCGGAGAGTTTATAGCGCAACTTGAAATCACTGGTCGTTCTGCCGATGAATAGGGAGAGTAGCGCATTAAGTTCCGCATTGGCCCGATTCACATAGTCCGTGGCAGCTTCCCACACTACCCGCTGCCCCACCGTGGCATTAAATGCCCGTTCGGTGTCTGCTATATTTAAGTGTCCAAAAATCCCGCTCATTGTTTATGCCTCCTATGCCCAATCTGCTGATCGGCGGACAAAAACCCGCAGAACTTTGGTTAATGTAGGGGTGTCGGTCAAGACATTCACACGGCCGGCTGGAACCGTTACGGTTCCAGCCGTGTCAGCGAGCGCCCCAGCAATGTCGCTGACATACACAAAGGCATCACCGTTGAGACCGGACACGCCGAAACCGTAAATCTCACCATCCTCAAGAACGCTGACTACCGCCCCGGCCGCCGCTGCATTGAGGGCAATCCCTCTAAATTGCTTTGTGCCTGAGCCGTTGCCATCGCATAGGTCCGCTTTGCTATCGGTGTTCTGATAAATCGCTTCACCTTTGGCGATGGTGGCCGCTGCAATGTAATCCTTAATAACGGCTTTGGTCGGGTCAACGACACCAACCTGAGCCGCTGTAACTGTTATTGCTGTCATATTTTCCTCTTAAAATCTAACGATAGACCGCTGCGGGGCGTCGGGTTGCTTCCCTGGTACTCGTTCACCCGCGCGCGGGGTTCCTAACCTGGGACTCGTGGGGGTCTTATCAGCCAGGTACTCCCTATCTTTGAGAACCGCTGCAACCGCCTTGTACAGCCCCTCATAGGTGTCATCTTCCTTAACCTTGATGGCGGCCCGGTCAATATAGAGCCAGGCATCATCAGGTTTATAGAAGTGCTGCTTTTGCGCTTCAGCCAATACCGCCGCCCGAAGAAGTTTTTCGGCTGCCGCTGCCGTGATTTCGGCTTTTTCCCTCTCCGCCACTTCAAGCTTGGCTTTGCTGTCAGCCGCTTCTTTTTGGGCCTTTTCAAGATCGCTTAACTGGGAAAGTTCAAGGTCTTTGGCTTTCTTCAATGCGGCCTTGATGTCGTCTGCCTTTTCTACGCCAAGTTCTTTCAGGAGGTTGGCGACCGCGCTTTGACTGGCTTGATCGGCCCGTTTCGCAAACAGCGTGTCAAGTTCATCCTGGGTGAATGAGCGTTTCCCCTTGTCGGACCCGTCACCGTTTGTTGCTGCCGGGTTTGGGGTAGGCTCACCTGTACCACCGCTTACGCCGCTCGTGTCTGCATCAAATAAGAACATTGTTAATCTCCATCGCCCATTACCGCTGGCGTCGCGTCAAATAAAAAAAGCCTCACTGTAATTAAACAGTGAGGCTAGATTACGTAACTGAGTTTATTGGCCGTACCCTTTTCAGGGGAGCTTTTTTATTTAATTGCGGGCGGACCGGAATAGAGTCGGCGACGCCTACAAAGGATTATACCACAGGTAATAGACTTATGTCTATCCCCTGATTATTTCTTGCATAGTCGGCGCCGACTCTCCTGTGAAAAGCTCATAGAGTGCCGATAGAACTCCGTAGACGTTGCGCACAAGTTTGGCAAAGGTTTTAAGGCGTTGTTCGCGACTCATTGTTCGGCCTTAAAATAATCCAACAGTATCTCCACAAAAAGAATCAGGCGATTGCAATGCTCGTAAAGGAAAATCTGGGTAATATTTTCCAGGGGGAATAGCCGTATAACGCCCGCCAGTACCGATTCACTCACCCGGGGATTTACCAAAGCGATAGTATAAGTATCTCCCTCTGTTGGTATCCTTAATGGTTGCTCTGATTCGGCGCTTAGTTCTATCCATTCAACTGCGTTAATAGCTTCCAGGCAGATTTTAGTAGCATCCTCTAAACTACCTGGGTATTCATAGTAAAGTAACTGGTACATCCTACCGCCTCGATATACTACTAGCCGGATGTATCTCTTTCGGCGTTCCCGTTTCTTTGCGCGCTGCAAGCTCCGCCTGGGCTGCCTCTACCATTTGTTGAGTAGAATCGTCCTCCGCTTCGGCCTCTCTCACCAGCGCTGTAGCCGTGCGGCAATAATCGTGAAACGGCGGTTCCATCTGTTCATCGGCATAACGCGGCTCGCCGGTTAGAATAAACGGCTGATCCAGCGGCTGCGTCTGTCCGTTCACCTCAAGACAACATTCGGTAGTACGCTCATCAATAGCAGCGATAGCCTGTTTGAGATAGACCTTTCTGTTTACCCCCTGGCCCCCAGCCCCTGACCCCTGTTCTCCTTGCGGAGTGACAATGAACAAAAACGAACCGGCTGCCACCGTCGCTATCCAGTGCGCGGCCTGCCGCTGCACGGGCGCGGGCGTGAGCATGCCGACACGATTATCATCTCCCAATATCTCACCCTTACTTGCCATTCGTGCATTGACCGTCGCCTGAATTGCAGCTATCTGGCTATCGAGAGTAGCAATCACGGCGGCTATGGCGGCTTGCTCTAGTGTCACATTAAGGCCCCTTGCGGGTGGCAAGCCGTAGATTTCCAGGTTGCGTTGACCCGCCGTCAAGCCGATGGCAACCCCGGTTGCCATCGCTTCTCTTATGGCCTGTTGCACGCTGATGCGAAGTTGGCCTAATGCTTCACGAACTGTTTGCGGGTTGCCGGTATTATTCTCCATGGCGCGACGGGTAGTGCGATAGGCCGTTAAGAGTGTACCGCGTGGGTGCTGTGTAGTACCCAGGGAGGCGATAACGCGGCCTATTTCGGCGTTTGTTTTGAGCGCCTGTTTAATGGCTAGTTCGTGAGGGGTTGGCATTAGCTAGGGCTTCCACAGTCCCAGGTCAACCAAGAAAGCACATTTGAGGCACATAACAAAATGCTCCATTTTGGTCATCCAGGGCGCTTTCATTTCCCAATTCAAACCCACTTCACCGGGAAAGGTAATACCTTTCCATATCCAGCGCGGGATTCTTTGCACGGTAGCAAGCCAACTAACCCGACCCGCGCCGTTGCAGTAGGGGCATATCGCAAAGATATATCCCAACTCATCAGGGCCTTCACATTCAGGGTGATTGGATAAATAGGACTTTACCCATTCGGGTGAAATTTTGCTGTCAACGGGCATGCACCCCATTGCCTCACAATCGAAACATCCCCTCAACCAGCTTGGCGGATTGCCGCCGTAACGATCCGTAAATTCAATTTGCATTAGTCCCCCAACTCTTTCTTAAGATGCTCCAAAATTAACCGTTGCGCCTCAACCGTTTTACCAGCCTCGTATAGCGCCTTTATCTCGGCCATATTGTCAGGAAAGCCGACGAAGCGGCGATATACGTACTTTTCCATTGAGCGAATCTCGGCATCAATCATCTCTTTGATTTTGACGTAAAACTCATCTATGGTCATCATACCTCTATTGGTTCCGCTGGCACGGTTGACACAAACGGATTAGCAGGCTCTGGCTCTGGTTCCGGCCTGGGCAATTTCTCCGTAGAGGTCACAATAATAATGGCCTTTTCTCGGTCCATTCCCATTGCTACCAGTAGCTCGGTCGCTGCCTCTCTGGTCACATCACCCGCCTGTAAGCCGGTCAGTATTTCGAGCGCGGCCTTAACCTTGTTACCATCCAGGCCAATTGACGATTCCAGGTTTTCAGGTAATGCGTCCATGTCTATGGCCGTTTCGCCAGTATCCGGTGCAATCGCCTGCCGCATCGCCGCCAACTTCGCCTTATACTCAGGCGTACCCAGAAAAACTTTAATTCGCTTATCCTCCCAGCCGCTATCTATGAGGTAGCTGTCCAGCGTCGCCCCGGCTCGTGTTGCCAGTCCAGCGGCTTCCCAAAATACCTTATCCTCTTCCATCCTGTCTACCGGATCAACGCTAAACACACTGCGATCATCGATAGAATGGTCAAGCGCGCCACGGTCAAAACTGTCAAGGTTTAAGCCGGAGAAGTAGCCACGGAATCCACCGATAGCAACGGCCATTTGCTGCACACGAACGAGGGCGTTATCATAATTGGCACGACGCTGGGCTACTTTCGTTTCGGTCGGCTGACGAGCCACCCGCAAAGCAGTGCCTGAGATTTCGCCCGCCGCGCGGAGCGCGTCAAATTTAAGCTCTGGGTAATCGCGCTCAAGCTCCTTGAGTATTTCGGTGATGTGCAAGATGGTCCCTTCGATGTTAAGTGGGGCAACCAATGGGATAGCTTGCGCCTGCGGGTCAGCGGCATACAGCGCGTCCTGCTCCTCACGACCCGGTTCCGGTCGGGTGGTTGTTGGGATAGTTGATGTACGTGCCGCTGCCGAAGATGCCTTTGTACCGGTAAATAGCCACTTTGGATTAATGGACTTGCGTATCTGGTCAGAAAGCATACTGGCCAGATCATCCGTTTCGTGCATCTTGGAGCGTGCCGGGTGAAATTCAGACCAGCCCCAGCCCTGGCCGACATTGTTATGCTGCACATGAACCATTGGAATAAATCCGTAAGGTTCCATCCATTCAGGGGCAATATCATTCCAGGGAAATGGGGCATTGTTGAGAAATGTTTTGTAAATGACCTCCTGGCCCGGACCCCTTTCGGCGGTTTCTTTATAGGTGACTGGTCGCCCACTTACAGGATGAAGGCGCGACTCCTCAATCGTGTAACCTTTAATGTTGCCGAAACGGTCTTTTTTGAGGTCGGCAATCGTGCCGGGGTGAATTAGCTCCAAGTACACTTTTTCATCTTCAACAGCGTCTACTACCTTGATAATGGCGTCACCCATTACCGAACCTTGTAGGGTGCAAATGTCTTTATTGATATGCCAATTACTCCATACCCAGATGTCGGCAATGGCAGGTAGCAAGGCCATGTTAGTGGTTTCAATTGGGAGCGCGCCGGTATTAAAATCTTCCGTATCAAGGCCGCCGCCCCAGAGGTGAGCTTTCCAAAACTCACCCAGACGATAGGATGGATTGTAAATTGAGCGAATATATTTATAAAGTGCGAAGTTTGTCTTGTAAGCAATGGCCCAATCCTGGATATTTCGATAGACCGTATTCTCATACATTGACCATAGGATTTCATAGCGCAACCGGCGCGAATCGAACTTGCTAAATTCGTCGGCTAACTGCGAGGGAGATGATACCATCTCTTCACGAAAGGCCCGAAATGCCGCCATTATTGCACCTCTAATTGACACATTCAGCCTCTATAATCACTCACGGGATTGACGCCGATTTCAATCCCGTTATCGACGTCACCATCAACAAAAGCGCAGGCATAGCGGGTCATATCCATTCCGTCATCGTACTGCTTGACCGGCTGCTCTTTGGTGGTATTGGTCCAGATGTACCCATCAAATTCCTGCTCGACTGCATAGGGTCGGCGCTCCAGCTTAAGCAGCTGGTCAACTTCTACCAGGGAGTTTTTGAAGATAAACAATCGCGGCTTGCCGTCGACTTGCTTTTTAAGCCGGTCCTGAACTTTGCCGATTCCCCACAAGACATCTTTTTTAGCTGCAATGTTGGGTATGCCGTTTTCGGCTAATGTTTGCCTGTCCTCTGCATCGTGGTCGCAAACGGTTTCCTCAATACGTTCATTGCCTGATAGTTGATTGATTTGCTTGCTATGGGTAGCAACCGTGCGGCCCGTCATGTAGATTTGCCGGTAGATGTACAACCGCTCATCATGGTCAACCGCCCACCAGCCACATACAAATGGGTGTTTAAGGCCGAAATCTATACATCTAAAGCGCCGCCAATCAGGAGGAATAGGCAAGGGGTCTATCAGGTGAATGGCCGGGTCATAATCATATATCTGACCTTGGGCACTGACCCATTGCCCAAGGCGTAATCGGGAATGACGTAGGCCAGTTAGATTGTCAAGGATTGAAAGAGTGACTTGACCCTGAGAGGTTATCTCTTTTGTAACCGGGTCAAACAGCGTCGGGTTATCTTCATGGCGAGAATGGAGCAAGGTTAGCTTGTTCTCGTTAGCACGTTCCAAAATCCAGTGGGTACGTGAACCTGGATTACAGTCTCCAAAGACGCGAGTATAGGGAGCATTACCCGCTCGGCCAGTTACCCGTGTTGTTAGCGTCTCCCAGTCGGTTAGCTCTAATTCTTCAGCCTGATTGATGTAGGCAAAATCACGTTCACTGGATAGGGTCTTACCAGGATTATCCAGGCCACCTACCCATAAACGCGACTTATTAGGATAGTCATAGAATTGGGGCTTTTCACCGCCGTACTTGGTAATCGGCCCATTGTCACCCAGGCTATCACCTAGCACCTTCTTCTCCCAGGTTTGAATACACGTGCCAGGCATGTCAGCGTAAACCTTGCGAATCATTACCGCTTGTGTACCAGGATACTTCCATAGCAACAGATTGAGTAACTCCAGCGCGCCTCTCGTTTTACCCGTCTCCGCCGGCCCAGCGATAATAGATTCGTGTGACCGGCAAAGCCATAGGTCGGCTACAGCACCATAAGGCTGGTAGGCTTCAATAGTGGAATTAGCCGGGGCTTCGACAATCTTATAGGTCGTCAATACTGACTCCCTTGACCACCTTGACTATAAATGGCTTGTCCTCACTTGAGCCAGCATCAGTACTAAATAACCCGTGTGCTTTGCCGAGCTTCTCCAATGCCGATTGAGCATCGTATAGCTCTAACTCAATCTCCTCGTATTCATTACCTAACTTATCACGGGTAATCTTACGTTTGAATCTCTTGATAACTTCGGCTTGCTCTTCCAGGTGTGCAATGTCAGAATCACTTTGGACATGGGCAAACCTGGCAATATTGGAGCGGCCCATATTGGCTAACCGAATCAGGACTTCATCAGCCGACATCTTAATTTCATCAATGCGAACTCGAATCGCTTCGGCTATGCTAACATCTGCCAACAAGCGAGGCCCGACAACATTGGACTTGCCGTTGTAGCCAGCACGTCTTGCTGCCTCTGAAGCGTTCCAGCACTTAAGGTATTCGCTTACGAAAATCTCTTGTCTATTAGTTTTCACTTCATATAAGTCTTATTGTCAGAACCGCTCACTACCAATACCACCAGCAGGCCCACCATAACCACTGAAAATGCGAACCTTTGAGCGGATTAAATATGTTTTCGGTGATTGGCGACAGTTTGAACTTCGCGGTTCTAATTTTGAATGTCGGTCCATAGCGCCACAGTCTAATTTTCATAGCTTCACCGCATCCCCTGGCAAGCCACCCAGGCAGGGAAAGCTAGACCCATACTGTTTACTCTCATCATCCCAATAATATACCCGCTCGCCATCGTTGACATAAACACATAAGCCATCCGCGCTGATATGCGTTGCATTGGGTAATGACCGGGCAGCTTTGAAGTTGGCGAGGGGGATAGCGTTGGCGGGTTGGGGATTCGATGGGACGTGTGATCCGAAGGGGTTGACGGTCAGGTGTGGAGGGAACATCATAGTTATGATAACCAACGTGCTAACCTAATGTTAATCCATAACAATTTCAATAGACCTCTTTTATCACGGCCTCTGAAATACGGATTAAAGATAGTGTCCTTATTCAAACTATGCAACCTCTGTAAATAGGTCATTCATCAGCCTCCCTCGTATCGAGTGGCACGATGTAGGTAGTTAACCAGGCCACACACCGCTCAACATCGGTAATCAGCACGGCATAGCGCCACAGTCTAATTTTCATAGCTTCACCACATCACCCGGCAAGCCACCCAGGCAGGGAAACGAACTGCCATATCGTTTGCTCTCCGCATCCCAATAATATACGCGCGCGCCATCATTGGTAAATACGCGCGCGCCATCGGCACTGATATGCGTTGCATTGGGGATCGACTGGGCTGCCTTGAAGTTGGCAAGGGGTATGGCGTTGGCGGGTTCGGTAGGTTTTGTGCGGGGACCATAGGGATTATAGCCAGTAAAGATCATTAGAAAACCTGCCCCTCCGGCTCATAGTAAATCGTTATGTCCCCACCCTCAGTCGGTACAGGTGGCTCATACCAATGCTGTCGGGATTGCCAACCAAGTTCTTTTGCCAGGTGAAATAACTCCATTGAATCAGCGGGGATAATGCTAACGTCTACCGAGAACTCAGCAGGGTCAAGACCAAGCGCCCGGATCGAAGCCCTGGCTTGTAAGCGGATAGCTTCGACTTTGGCGAGTAGGTTGTCTTGACTGGCCCAGCCTGTCCTGAGCTTTGTCGAAGGGCCGGTATCCTTGCGGTCGGCTATCTCCTGGGTGGCCTGGGTGATTTGATGTTGCATACGAGCATTATATCACAATTTGTCATTATGTCCATAGTTAGGCAGATATTCAAAACTTTAAGCTTCATACCAGGTAATCGGGTAGACAATATACGAATATTCGTATATAATGAAGCTACAAAATCAATCAGTACCAACGGAGCCAGCAAGTGATAACACTCGACACCACCCATACAATATTCTCTCAAGATGACGCCGAAAAGACCATTGCTGAACTTGGCGAAGATAACGACGGCTGGACTTACAAGATCGAGAACAATCCCAATCCTACCGGCCCCAAGACGGCCATTATCAAGATTTATGATGAAGATGGCGAATTTGTAGCCTTACTTTAAGGACAAACTTATGCAAATCCCCTCAGAGCAAAAAATTACCCTAATACTCGGACTTGAGTTAATTACATCGCTCAAGGTCGAAGCTGCACAGCGTAGGGTATCCGTCAGCAAGCTTTGCCGCAATTTGTTAGATGCCTGGGTAAAGCAGGCAGAGGCAGAGCGTCAACAAACCAACCTTCAAGCATGTCACATTACAGCAGGAGAGTAATCCAATGACCAACCCAGAATTAGCAACCATTCTCAAATCGAAGTACCAGCAAATTGATAACACACTTTTAGAACTTGAATCCGAATTGCGCCGGTCTCCCCTATGGCAAGACCCAACAGCGGAGGACGAATTAGGCGATATTTTATCGGGCCTGCTTATTGCCGGCAACCAATTAGAACGATTAGCGGATAGATTAACGGAGGAATGATGAGTAAGTATCAATATCGCCTAACAGTCAATGGAGCAACTGGCAAAATCCTAAATGAGTATCCTGGCGAGCAATGGAGTAGGATTGCAGAGGTAATTGATTTTAGAGGCGGGATTGCAACCCTTGAACGTCGCCTGATTACTGACCACGATATTCTACCTATGCTAACCGATCCAACGGGATTCATTAAGCCTGGTGATAAGGTAGTGTGTCCGTGGGAAGTTATAGCAGAAGTGGAGACTCGATAATGTTGTACATCCCCACCCGCACCGACATCGAATCCCTTACCACTGGCGACCTGGCTCTAAGCTGTTTTGGTGATAAAGCCAAGATAGTTGGCGAAGTAGTCAGAGGCAAAGACATTAACGGTAAGATTTTCGCCTTTTACTATACCAGGATGGGTGATAACGCCCGATGTAGTATGAGTATGAAAGAGGACCAGCTTGTGCGCCACGTCGGTACCGGCAAGTATTTTAGTAGCTGGCAGCTTGACTTGATCGAGGCCAATATGCTGACTAATGGCGAGAGAGTGAGGGAGTTATGATTTACAAAGTTATCATAACGGCTCACAGGCAAGACTATTTAGAACGCTTGCCAAGTGAAGAATATGTCTTTAATTTACATGCTACCGACATAAACAGCGCAGCAGAGTGGGCCGATGAAAAAGCATCAGAGATCGAATACGGTCCTGATAAGCATGTAGAGTTTTGTGATATTAAAATACTTAACCCTGCGGAGGAGAAATGATAATCGTCAAGCCTATCAAGGAGTTTAATACCTTCTCAGAAGCTTTTGACTATTGCCGAGAATGTGACAGGCCGGTAATAGTCAAGGTGAGCGGTACGAAATATAAACTATTTCCATCCGGCAAATCACTAAAGGCTAAGCTAAATAAATGATTACCGTCAAATCCCTTAACACCGCCATAGCCCAATTCGCCGACCTGCAAGACCTCGCGGCTAACTTCAAGCCGTGGGGCAAGTTGCGGGACTACTGGTACATCCAGGATGGCAAATTCATTAACTGGCTAAAAGTAGCGGAGGAGATGAAAAAGAATGACCGCTATCATTAAATTCACTCGTGATTATTACCCGATCAGAGAAGCGTATCATACTTATGACACGCAGGCCGAGAGTATCGAGTGCGTGCCGTTGGCAGAACACAAGGCACTCGAAGCTCACACCAGGTTACTGGCTACAGAGGTTCATGAGCTAAGAGGGTTACTACGGCGGGTGGTAGAAATGCCACTTATTGACGATTGCTATGATAGCGACACACAATCTTTTAACAAGTTAGAGCAATTGCTACTGGATTGCGAGGAATCACTAAGATGAAAACGATAGAACAAAGATACCCAGACAGGATAAAAGTAGGTTTACCGAATGAATGTTGGGAGTGGCAAGCCAGCAAGAATAAGGACGGATATGGACAGGTATGGATAGAACAGAAATTAGTAAGAACACATCGTTTATCATATCATCTAGCCCATCCTGACTGGTTGATTGACAGCGAAGAACAAGTATTGCATAAGTGCGATAATCCACCATGTTGCAATCCGAATCACTTGTTTCCAGGTACTCAGTTAGACAATATAAGGGATAGAGACAAAAAGAATAGGCAAGCAAGGCAAAAGGGAGAGAGTTGCGGACGTGCAAAGCTAACTGAGCTAGAAGTATGGAAGGTATTTGAGATGAAGTCATCTGGTCTAAGTGGTCGCGAAATCGCTAGACAAACAGGAATGAGTAATCAGCATATAAGTAGAATACTAACCAAGAAAGCCTGGAATCATTTGCATTGCAAGGAGGCGCTAGAGTGAAGTGGGAATACCTGGAAGTCTATCTCTATCTGAACAAAAACAATAACACGTTTACATACCTGGCACATGATGGTACAGAGGCAATCGACAAGGACCAACGATTGATTATTCTACTTGGTAGATTATCACAGGCTCGCTGGGAATACTGCCAGTATGTTAACAACAACGAATCGCACTCATTTCATCTACTTAAACGGGAGGTGATAAAATGAATCCCCTTACCACTGACCTCGAATTAGAGCAACAGCAAATGGAAGATGATCGGCTCCGTAAAGCTGGTCAGATGACAATGGATGAATACGCGCGCCGGTTAGGGCGGCGAAAGTTTGAACGGCAGATGACGCGAATAACGTTATCCGTGTTTATCAGATGGGAGGCAAAATGATAAGGTGTATTCAATGTGACAATCCGGCTTTCAAGCATCCCAAAACAGGCAATGTATATCACCTATGCGCCATTTGTAGCTTGAAGGCTATCTGTAGATTGCTTGGTTGGAAATACGATGAGAATACCGACATTATCACGGCTGATAAAAGAGTAGGAGATATATTGACTGGCGAGTAATTACACCTCGTCTAATTTATCAATTCCCCGCAATTCAATACTACGTTTCCGGCTATCCCGGTAAATAGCGCCTTGCCGTTCCATTGCAATAAGGCGCAACCGTGCCACCTGATAACTTATGCCCAGTCCCTCGGCAATCTCAAATATCGTCGGTGGGTGATGATGCTTTTTTATGAACGCCTCTATCCAGGTATAGGTAATGTGAAGTGCTACATTAGAAGCCATACACAGGCCGCCAGGCCAAGCCCCGCTATGAATCCCCCTAACCAGTAGCCAAGCTTCTCGCTAAACTGCTGCCACGATGTTTTAACAACCAGGATGGGCGAAGCTACTTCACCAGATGGCTTTACAGGCTGGACAATGGCGGTTTTGGTTGGCATAGTTCAAAGTGAAGGGCAGCAGCGCCGGACCCTTTGCCCCCGTTGCGAAGCAGAGATTTGTCACTCCTGCCCTTCAGTTTGCCCCCTTCTAACCTTGTTGACTATTCGATGTATCTCTTTCAGCCAGGCAAGTGTGGCGGTTATGCCACCCGATGCGGCATCTGAGCTATGGCCACAGTAGGGGCAGGTCCAGATCGAGCGGTTGAGCGCATCACTGATATGCCACCAGCCACCACATTCGCTACAGTTGAAATGGTATAAAGTCTCAGTCGAGTAGGTTATCATCTGGCCCCCTTCTGGACCGCCGGATTCTCTCACCTATCGTCAACTTATTATCCAGGATTCCCTCTTTGATCTCGTGCAAGGCCATCCAGCCGCTAACCGCCTGTTCTAAATTACCCAACGTGTGAACCGTGCCGCGCAGTTGGATTTTGGCGCTGTCGGGTAAATCAGCGAAATTGAACAGGACAGATTGCACGTCGATTCGGGATTGCCTGACCCTTTCAAGATTGCCGTTAATATCGAGTAGCACCTTGGCTGCTTCCTCATTCTCGCGTGCTCTGTAACCGGCATCGCGAGCTTGCCCAAACAGATATTTTCTATATCGGGAGTAGGAGCCAACCAGATAGCCCAGAATTAGCGTAGCTATGCCAATTTGCAGCGACCGGCTCAGGTCCGGTATAGCAAAATAGGCGTAGATAGAGATCAGGACAGCTAACAGCATTGTCAGACGCAGACCGGCCAGAATACTACCAGCTACCAGAAATATTTGCAACCATACTATGGCTATCGAATAGCCGAAAACGATACTGCCCAAATGGTAGAGAGTGGCAAACAGAATTACACCGGTAAAGCCGATGTGCCTGGGTACAATAAAAAGGCGATCAAGGAATCTGTTGATCATCTATTGACCCGAGGTTTTGCTTTATCTGTATAATGGCTCGTTCTAGCGCCCGTGTAATTTTGAACGCGCTGCCCAACATTGCCGCCTGGATTATCGCCTGAAAAAGAGCATCTTCATTTGCACTGGCAACAAGGCTTGTCAATTTACCTTCCTGAAGTTTCAGCAGTTCATCAACCTTGTTAATCAAGTCCTTGTAATCAATCGGCTTTGCCAGGAAGTCAGTGGCGCATGATACGATGCTGCCTACGGCTTCTTTATCAGCAAAGCCACTGATAGCCAGAATTGGCATACCAGCTAACATCGGAGTAGTAGATAGTTGCATGCACAAATCGGCACCGGACAACGTACTATCTTTCAGCATCAGATCAAGAATTGTTAAATTAGGCCGGGCCAGGGCAGTCAGTTTCAGAGCCTCTTGACTATTGGCTGCTTCGATAACCAAATGATGGTCATCCAATGCCAACTTAAGAAAGGTCCGTATTTGCTCTTCGTCTTCAACGATCAGGATTAGTGCCATGCTATTCTAGTTCCTTAACTTTTCCTCTAGTTCCTCAATTGCCTTTTTTTCCAGTTCAATGCCTCGTATTAGCTTGGGTGGTACATCCAGGCCCCCATGACTGGCTGCCTGTAATTGCAGATTATGAAGCGTCTCTTGATGATTGAGTATCAATTCCTGCGCTCGCAACTTCTCTATATTACTCCCGACCTTCAGCCGACCTTCACGAATATCATCACTGTTTCTGGTAAGAAGCGCAAATAACGCCTTTTCGTCATCTATCATTGCAGAGACTACCTGCCTCAGTGCGATGACTACCCGCTGCACCGTCTCGCCGAACGCATCATCTACTGAGATTAATTTTTCTTCTGCACTGATATATCGTTGTAGAATTTCGGTAAGCCGGTGCTCCTTACGATTCTGGACCTCCCGCTCAAGTGCTAGTTTTCGGCTTTCCAGGTCAAGCCGGGCTTGCTCCTGTAAAAGTGTCTCTCTAACCAGCCGATTCGCTTCAGCCTGTTCAAGTGCCAATTCGGATTGTGATTTGAGAAGTTGATGGAGGGTATCTATGGCCTCCTGGGAGTTGATAAGGTTGTCCATAGGCTGTGGAAGCTAGTATACCAAACTTTAGGGGTTTTGTAAATGAGAGGAGCTACTTTACATAGTGTTTAACAATTGTAACTTTTAAGGTCTGGGCTGCCGCTGACGATAATATTCCAGCACGCCTTTTTTAGTCAGGCAATAGTACCAATCGCCAGTCTGTTTAATCAGACCGCGGCGGACTAACGAGCGAAGGGTGACGGTTGGGATCCCAAAGCTGTAATTGTTACTCGCCAACTGTTGCAGGGCCGATCTTTGATGGGGCGCCAGCCTGGCGATCTGTTTATCTATCTCTCTACTCACGTCTCACCTCCACCATCTCGCCATTATCAAACTCAAACTTGATTGACTCCTGTTCGCGGTCGGCAAAGAACACCTCCAACTGGGCGCGTGTAGCCTGATCGCACGCGCTAAAGCAACCTCTGATCTCCCAATCTCTAATATTGTACTCCACAACTTTTCTGTTCTCATTTGTGCTGCTAGTACGAATAAATGTATATCTCATTTTACTTCCCATACCAAGCCTCGCATCGTACCACCTATTTTGGCATCAGAGAAAAGAAGGTGTCACCCCTGGAAATTAGAGAGGGCAAATCCTCACACTCATAAACCTCATTAGCTATTAAGGTACTCTCGATTCTGGTAAGACTAGCCATAGCCGCTATTTCCCAACTTCGCTTACAAGGCCAAGCCTTGATTGCTTGGGCAGTAGGGGCAGATGTTCTATGGGCTTGCAAACGGCTTGGTACATCGGCGGCAAATCCGAGCTTTACCCGATTAGGAGCAAGTTCAGGAATAAGCTGAATGACGTAAAAGTAACCATCTCCGTTTTCAATTGGGACAACTTCCTTTTTATTGAATCCGTCACGCTTTCTTTCCATCCTGATAAACTCAGCATCTTCCAGGGTTAGCGCAGAGACCACATAGTTTCTGTGGTCCCTAACCTTAAGTGGAGTGATATTCTTTTTGGATACGTACTTTCTAAAATTGCTTCCATCGAGGCCAACTTCAGCAGCTAAATCGTTTAGAATTACATAGTCAGGCATAGTTAATTCCTTTGGCATAGTAAATATTAGTATATCGTGGTAATTATACCATACCTACTATATAATACAAGTGTCAAGCAAATTTTTGCCTCGATTTGTCACCCACACCACCCGCCGATTACCACCCAGGCTAATTAGGCCATCATCCTCTAATTGCTCAATGGTATATTTAAGCTGTTGTGAACTCACTCCAAGACGGCGAGCCAGGTCAATTCGCAACATCGGCTGATGACTGGCAATGATACGGAGTACTTCTAGCCGGTCTACCATCGTTTGGCCTTTCATGGTGAGATATACCGGTCCACATCGACGCGGGATTCTCACTAGCTCTTGTCGCTCAAGCTCTACCAGGTGTTTGCAGACGACTCGCCGGGTGAGCCATAACCGGCTATAAAGTACCTTGCGCTCAACGGGTGGCACTAGCCGGGATAGGGCACGGAGGATTAGGAAGGCGTGGTCAGTCACAGCTTCTGGGCGTTGGAGGATTAACGTATTTATAATCCCCTTTCAATACAGCCTCAATATACGAGACCGCGCAATCGGATCGATGGGATATACAATACTCCTCCGGCTCCTCGTCATCTCCTACCGGCTGCTGTTCTTCCCCACACCAACGGCATATTCCCCAGTCATTCACTTCGCGCTCAAGAATATCTCCAAGTGCATAAATCAACTCATCTTTTGTCACTTCTGCTTACTCCTCATCCAACTGGCAAAAAACTTCAGCCAGCTTGCCTCAGACATTCGAGTAGAGTATGCCACTGTACCAGGCCAGGCTCTAAAGGCTTCTTTGTCATCGCCGGCAATGAAATGAGCGGTACAAAAATCATCAAAGGACATCACTTACACACTCTGCCTTCTTTGTTCATATGAGGTGCCGGCGTGTTGTCCTCGTTGGCAAGTACCAACCGGCCACATTTGGCGCAGGTAACTGTTTTAATCATCGTAATCCTAACCTATCCAGAATCTCAAAAGCTTTATTTTTATTACCCTTGATCGTGAAGCACCACACAGTTGCATTGTAGTCCTTCACAAAGCCGCTATCCATACCGCTAACCGGTATGCTTGCATTGACCAGTGCGTTTAGGGCGGCACAGGCTTTTGCTTCATCGAAATATGATATAGGTGTACCGAAAAACATTATTCATCACCCGGCACAACTGCCAGATCAAGTAGAATCTGCTCACGAGCATAGGTTAATAATCCCTTTTTGGCTGCTTTCCATCCCGCATCGTCATTTTGCCTGGGCCACGAACGCAAACCAAGAGATTTCTTAAACGCGCCGTAAGCCTGTCCTATATCCCTATAGTACGGTTGCTCTAATTCTGAGTTTACAGCGTCTACGAGGCTCTGAGGGCTGTTTGGGGCCGCGTCCTGAGCCTGTCGAAGGGGGCTTGTAGGGACTTGCTTATGCCTGGTATCAAAATCTTTTGCCAATTCAATTGTTTCATAGACAAGGGTATCTAATTCCTTCTCAATCACCTTGACAGTCACATCGAGTCCATTGACCTGGACCTTTGCCTGATCAACTACTACCGGCGAATGTTTGGATTGCTGTTTAGCCTGTTGAATTTCACGCTGAATCTGTTGCGGGTTTTGGGTATTCACATCAGAATCGGAGTCGTAAAGGTCCAGTGCAATACCTAGCATCGAAGCGCACTTTTTGAGCGCATCAGTGGCCGCGCCCTTAAAAGCATCACCTAAAGATACCGGGGCAGACCCATCCTTAAGAGCCTCAATCTGTTGACAGCCGTATTGCATCTTGACTATTGGCCGATCACCGATCCAAACGGTGAGCTTACCCCGACAGCGGGTCTCAAAGGGACGGTCGCCTACGTAGAGTATTTCTTCGTGGTCAACTTCAAAGTCCCAATGCCAGCCAAAAGCCTCGTTGAGTGTGCGAATCACAAACGCACCATCGGTATACAGGAGAACACGACCACCACGACCAGGGCGGGTGCGTATTGCTTCTTTGGGTGTTTCCTGGGTAAAGATGGCTAATTGCGAGGGGTTGAGTGTAGTTAATTCGTTGGTCATAATGGCAACTCAATCGCCGCATCAAATAAAGCGTTACCAGTTTCATCTACTGGCGACGGCGCGCCATCGAAGGGTATGCCCTTCAAAACATAATTCGCCTGCTCTATGGCACTTAATGGCTCAGGTTCAGATTCGCCGGTCAATTGTCGGATGATCTCGTCAACGGTCAACCGGGGCGCATTGGCGCTAAAATCATAGACGCCCTCCTGGCCAGCAAATAGGGTAATGGTATCAAAGAGTAACTGGAGTAACTCGGACCTGGTAAAAGTGTAGGTTTTCATTGCGAAGTGTCCTTTCAAAAGTAATGATCAATTTTACTTATTATATCAAAATATTGTAAATTTGTCAAGTCATCTTACAATATTCATTGACAAAAAACCCGGCCTGTGATAAAATAAAACCACGGAGGATTTATGAACAATCTCAAAATACTGGTTGAAAGTCAGAACGTAAAACCATATCGAATCGCAGACAGGGCGGAGGTATCACGCAATACATTATACACCTATATTGCTACAGAAGATGACTTACCAGACGCTGCAACTATGGGGAGACTTCGACGCGTAGCCGCTGTACTGGGCCAGTGCGTAGTAGTGACCTTTGAGCCGATCAATGCCCCGATTCCAGATTGACCCAGTACCCAAGCCCAGGATGACCCAATCGGACAAACGGCTGAAACGCCCTGCCGTGATGCGCTATTGGGCATTTAAGGATGAATTGGTAATACAAGCTAATCAGGCCGGCTTTATCTTGCCCGATGCGTTTATAGTGATCTTTAATATTGCCATGCCAAAATCCTGGAGCAAGCGCAAACGAAGCCAGATGCTAGGCAAACCACATCAACAGACGCCGGACCTCGATAACTACATTAAGGGTATCTCTGATTGCTTGCTACCAAACAACGATTCATCTATCTGGCAAATATCAGCCAAAAAGGTATGGGCGCTTGAAGGGGCAATCGTTATTTATCCTGATATGCAAGTAGAATTTTAGGAGCAAAATATGATTAAAAAACTCCTGGCCCAATTCAGACCGCCATACCTGCAACCCTTTCATTCGTGGTGGTGGCAATATCTTTATAGCGAGGTCTCTCTGTGGTACAAACACGATATTGGTCCATGTCCAGATTGCAAAAGATTCTATTTTTTGGGCAATCACGATGATTGCATTCCATTTTAGGAGCAATATGACTACCGACCTTGTATCAATATCCGACCGGGCTTTTCAATTCTCCGAAACTGGCTTGATCTATGTCAAGCACACTCCAACTTTTGAAGACTGGCAAGCTACCTGGAATCACCTCAAAGTTATTGACAAAGCTACCCCCTGGATTATAGGCGATTTGCTGATCTATGGTGAGGATGCCTATGGTGAACAGGTGAGCCAGGAATTAGAAGCCAGCGAGGAAGACGAGCATAGCCGTTTTACTCCCGGCTCCATTAAGCAATATCGCTATGTATCACGACAATGGCCCTGGTCAAGCCGGCTTAACCTGCCCTGGTCATATCATCAAACCGTCGCATCATTGCCTATGGAGCAACGATTGGCCCTGCTGCAACACTGCATGGACCACGATATTAAACGCGCTGAACTGCGGATATTGGCCCGTGAATTAAATAACGGTAAGCTACCTAATCCGCCTACCATGCACGATGATACCATTGACCAATTGACCCAGGATAATTACCAAAAGGACAAACAGATAGCTAAACTCGAATACCGGTTGGAAAACGGCTCACAGGGGCAAATAGAGGCATTTGAGAGCGAATCTGATGACACATTACCAACTTACGTTTACGCCGCCGTTGCCTCGCTTAAAAACTATCTTCAGGTAGATAGCGATGACGGCTTCGAGAGCGTGACCATATTTGCAAATGGTAGTGTGATGTGGAAGGCCCGCGAATGAACACCAAACAACTGCTAATACTCGCCGCCGTGCGCCACCTGCAACCGACGAACCCCCGCAGAGTCCAGGCATTGCTCGGCAAGGCCGGCGGAGTGAATAATCAAATCTACGGCTTTGCCGGGTACGATAGCATGCTAGGCATCTATCTGACTAATAACGGTGGAGTACATAACAACTTGCAGTTGACCGATGCGGGCCGCGCTGCCACTGCGGATATTGCACTGATCTGGGAAGGGGGCGCGGTGCGGGTGGGACGGGTTGAGTTAGTCGCTTGACACATCCCGGCAACCTATGATATAGTGGTCTCACTGAGACTTGCGTAAAATGACAATCAATGTTAAAATAGAGTAGAATTAAATAATTTGCTTGTTTAGGTGTTGGCGCACCATTGAGGCAGGCAAGGCAGGTAGCAATGTTCAGTTTACCAATTCAATACCATTTACAAAAGACGTTTTTTATCTTGGCTAGTCCTTCCACCGGAGAAGGCTCGCCAAAGCCTCCCGGCAAATCGCTACCTGCCTGGGGCTAGTCAAGATAAAGAGCGTCTTTTTATTTACCGCGAAAGGACTCCGATGTCGAAATATCAATTGCTACCCGATCTATCCTCCGTAGAATTTGAAAGACTTAAATCTCTCATCGTTCAAAACGGCGCAATTGTCCCCGTTGAAATTGACGAAAACGGCGATACCCTTGACGGTCATCATCGCCTTGAAATTTACAGAGAATTGTCCATCGGTGATTACCCTGCCATTACCCGGCAATTCAGCACCGAAGCCGAAAAGAAAGCTTACGTCTATAGAATCAACGAAGGCCGCCGGCATCTATCACCCGACCAAAAGAAGGAGATTTTAGAATCTAAAAGGGCATTGGCAAGAGAACTAAAGGACGGGAGAACTCAGGAGCAAGTTGCAGAAATGCTAGGGGTAGCACGAAATACAGTGTCTACATGGTTTAATGGCAAGGGTATTCACAGTGTCACCGATGACAGTGCAAATATAGATAACCATCAATATGAGGACAAATCATTAAATAGCAATGTGAAGGTGTCGCCCAAAACTAAGCAAGAATTATTAGATATGGCGAATGAAGGTAAAACCCAGGAGCGGATAGCCGCCGAATTAAAATTGAGCCAACCAACCGTCAGCCGAATTCTAGCCAAAGATAAAAAGAATACCCAAAAGCGACAAAACACAGCTACCCAGGTTGAGGGGCGGGCCACGGTCGAGTTAGCCAACGCGGTTGAATGGCTACAGCGCCAGGAGCAATGTGACCTGCTGCTAACCGATCCGCCCTACTCAACCGACATAGACGATATTGAATCATTTGCGGCTAACTGGCTGCCCCTCGCATTGTCAAAAGTCAAGCCAACAGGCCGGGCCTATATTTTTATCGGCGCTTATCCCAAAGAGCTATTGGCTTATTTATCGGTTAGCTTGCCGGAGCAGGTGCTAGGTTGGGAGTATACAAACACGATTGGGCCATTACCTAAGATGAATCACAAGCTAAACTGGCAAGCGATTCTTTACTACCGTATGCCAGAAGCCCTCGCGCTGAACGGCGAAAATCTAAAAGAGCGGTTCTCTATTCAAAATATCGCCGCACCCGATGCCAGGCACGGCGAAAGGTACCATGCCTGGGAGAAGCCTATGAAGTTAGCCGACCTGCTAATCAAACAGGCCACGAATCCGGGCGACATTGTGTTCGATCCATTTGCCGGGACGGGTACATTTTTACTATCGGCGGCAACAAATAAACGAATCGGGTCAGGTTGCGACTTATCCGAAGCAATGATAACCATCTGTAAAGAAAGAGGTATAGAGCATGTGGCATGATGATTTAAGTTGGAGTACGGAGAATTTTAAGACATTGATCTGGCCTGAATTAAATAAAGTCCTGCAAGGCAAACTCGATTCAATCGAGGGATCAGAACGCGACCAGGATTTAGATATTGACAGGCAATCTGGGGTAGATTATTGGTGGGTAGAAAAGGATGCCGGGAGAACCCCCATAAGCAGCCGGGTACAGGTAGATGATGGCCGTAAGGGATTCCCGTATAATACCTTTACCGTGAGACGGTCCCGCGTCACAGGCACACGAACAGAGTACCAAAAGTTAATTGAGGCAAGAGAAAACAGGCGCCTCTATCCATCCATAGCAATCCAGGGATACATTACCCAAAAACAGGAGGGGGAGTTAGTTAGTTTTGGTGTGGCCTATACGGATAAGATACTCGATTATATTGCCGGCAATCCCACCTCAATAAACAAGACCAGCAACGCTGATTTTTATGTTATCCCATTCAACGCCGTAGCTCATTATCGCTGGCCCCAACATCCCCTTCATAGTTTACTTACTCCCGAACAACAAGCCTACCATGAACGCAACGCCATTCTAAACCGCATCGGGCAAGCCCATCTCAACCCCGATATGAACCTGCACAAAGTAAACTTGATACTGGCCGAATATGGCTTTAGATTCGGACAATCCAGCCCTGACAAGGTGACTGACTGGGATAGATTTACACTTGAGCAGTTAAAAGAGATTGAAGGTAAATTGAGCTAAAAACCAGAATCGAAGTGGTCAGCCTGGGAGGACTGGCCGCTCTTGATTCATTGAAAGACAATATCTCATGCCTATCGTTACCGAAACCGATGGATTCACACCCGTTATAGATTCTCTCCTTACCGAAGTAGGACTCATCACTGCGGCTGTATATGGTGCAGTATGGCGATATTGCCAGATGGAGGATAGGGTTTGTCGAGCTTCACTTGATACCATTGCCAGCCGGGTCTGCCTTGATAGAACTACAGCCCAAAAACATATTAAAAAATTATGTGAATTAGGATACCTGAAAGACCTTACGCCAGATATTGTTAAGAGTCCGCATACCTATGCTGATACCGGCAAGGCTCAAATCAATGGTAAAATCAAAGCCGAATCTGTTGATAAAAACTTTACATCTGTTGATGTAGTCAACAGTCTGTTGACTACATCAACAGATTCGCGCGAATCTGTTGATAAAAACATCACTAAGAGACATGATTCTAAGAGACATGATAAGAGAGAAGAAGAGACAACGCCGGGTCCGCTTTGTCAGGCGGTTTTAGATGTTTGTTGCTTGAAGTGGAGCTATGTCAAACGAGATAAAATTATCAAAAGCATGTTGGCAAATGTTTTGGAGTTTTTGACGGAAGAGGAAGTGCGGGCTATTGATATTTTTGAATTTAACAATGAATGGCGTAAAGTCCATCATTGGACTGGCAAAGATAGAGCAACCAATTTAAGACAGATAGGCGAATTGTGGGGACCTTATCAGGTGTGGGTAAACAATGGTCGTCCTGTCCCAACAGTACAGAATGGAGCAAGCAACAATGGAGTCAATAGACAAACTTATAATTCAAGTCACACCCAGGCAAGCAGTATCGACCCAGACCGAATCCCTAGCGTCAATATCTACGACGATGCCGGCTAGTTGTCCAGCCTGCGGCGGTGTGGGTTACTTTCGGGCCGATGTACCTATAGATCACCCACAATTTGGACGGGTGATTCCTTGCAATAACCCCGCCCATCATGCCGATAGGTTGACGAGGCTGGCAAAGGTAAGCGGCCTATTACAGGCAGATTTACATCGAAGATTATCCGACATCAAGCCGATGAAGGGCAACGAAGCGATGTTACAAGCAGCGAACGAGATGCTAGCTAGCCCATATGGCTGGCTCTGGATACACGGCGGACCCGGCAATGCAAAGAGCGAGGTCCTAATTGCCCTGGTAAACGAGTTGAACCTATCGAGATGTGGCCCAGCAATTTACACCAAGTTCACAACCTTAATTGATTATATGCGAGATGCATTTAATGAGCGCAAGCAGCAAGACAGGCACGGGCCGGATGTAGACCTCGGTTACATTGCTCGCTTCGAGAGATTAAAAACGATCAAGGTACTGGCAATAGACGAGATGGACAAAGCACGTGATACCCCTTTCGCGCTTGACTTTCGCTTTGACTTTTTGGACGAGCGATATAGGCAGGGCGTGAATGGCGAAACGGTAACTCTTTTTGCCAGCAATACAAACCCGTCTCAATTGCCTGATCCAATTTATGACCGGGTTAGGGATGGCCGGTTTAAGATAATTCACAATCAGGCCGGCAGCGCCCGACCAAATATGAAGCCATAGCGCCGCCAACGCGCAGTTTGACAGGTGGCTGGACGAAGGTTAAAAGGGTCGAAGACCCTACGAAGGTTAAAAGCTCCGTAGGAGCTA
>ERZ1292642.233-Hain-H14-01um-R1-233-length-38148-cov-8_pt1 | contig 38148 bp, 63 predicted proteins | sample MGYA00564403_ERZ1292642 | MGnify/ENA primary metagenome ERZ1292642 (study PRJEB36523, sample SAMEA6512643) | groundwater metagenome | collected 2019-01-09 | study: AquaDiva: Metagenomics assemblies of 32 groundwater samples
GAAGTTACTTTAGGAGAAGTCTACCGTTCTAAAGAAGAGGCTGAAAGATTAGCTAAGTTAAATAAGGGAATTAAGGATTCTTTGCATACATTAAAGTTAGCAATTGATTTGAATTTGTTCTTGGATGGGAAATATTTATCATCAACTGAATCTCATCGTCCATTAGGTGAATGGTGGGAAGAACAATCTACTGATGAAATTACTTGTCATTGGGGTGGTAGATTTAAGGATGGCGGTCATTACAGTGTAGGTCACGGTGGCAAAAAATAGGTGAGTTATGGCTGTTGCAATGGAACCTCGTCGTAGACTAGGATTTGGAAATCAAGTCCCAAGTCAGTTCATGCGTTCTGGAGGACTTCAAACAGTTCCTGACCAATTTGTACGTTCGGGAGCCGCTCCATCAGCTGACTCATTAGAAAATCAATATAAGTTATACAATACTGCTGTTGAAGAACAAGCAGGTAATTATGGTGATATTATGCAAGGATATAAAAATTTATCAGCTCAGGCACAACCAATATCTACACAAACTTATACACCAGAATCTTATGCATATTCACCTACTGCTGATTATACATCCGCTGTAAAGAATATGCAAGGATTATCACAAACTGGTGGATATTCACCAGAAGATATTGCAAATATTAGAGAACGGGGAATTTCGCCAATCCGTTCTGTATATGCAAATGCTCAAAGAGACATTAATCGTCAAAGGTCTTTACAGGGTGGTTATAGCCCTGGTTATGGTGCATTAAAAGCTAAAATGGCTCGTGAAATGTCTGAGAGACTAGCTGGTCAAACAACCAATGTGAATGCTGAGTTAGCTCAAAGAATTGCACAGAATAAATTAGGAATTGCTCCATCTCTTGCAGCAACTACTGGAAGAGAAAGTGAATTAGCGGCTGGATATGGTGCAAAGAATGTCGAAGCCGCAAACGAAGCTCAAAGATTTAATATTGAACAACCCATGAGAACGGCTGAGTTTAATCAACAACAAGCATTAAAACCACTACAAGGTATGCAAAGCTTGTATGGTACTACTCCTGCATTAGCGGCTACATTTGGTAATCAAGCATTGAATGCTGCACAACTACAAAATCAAATTAGCCAACAGAATAGGCAACGAGGATATGGATTTGCTGGTCAAGTTTTGGGAATGAGGAGATAATGGCTAACTTCTTACAAAACTTAAGGGCACAAGGCGTTTTTGGTGGTGGAAAACCATTTGGAATGCCTAATATGGATTCTGGAATTAATCTTGATGAAATATCTGCTATTATAAACAGAGTTTATCCTACTATAGAAAGAGAAAACCAAAAGGATAGAGATTTTCAAGAAAGAATGTTTAGGCTAGAACAAGAGGGTAATCTAGGAAAAATTGCAAGACAAATGCAACAACCTGTTGAAACTAAGCAGCCTAATGTTGTATTCAGACCTTCTATTACTGAATATCAAACAGGGCTTTTAGGATTACGTGAAAAAGAACTAGAACAAAAAGGTGGACTAGGACAGCAGAAATTAGAGCAAACTGGAGCTGATGTAGCCACTAGACAAAGACGTTTAGAGCTAGCGGAGAAGATTGCTGAGGGTAGAGCTACTGACGCAGAGAAACATGAGTTTGGAATACGTGAAATACAAGAACGTGGAAAATCTCAAAAAGAAATTCAGGAAATGCGTGGCGAACAAGGAATAGAACAAATTGGAGCTACTGGAGAAGAAGCTAGAAAGACTGAAGGAACTAGACAGGTTGGTAGAGAAGTATTAGCCGAGAAGAAAGGTTGGACTCTAAGTAATATTACAGACCCTGCTGACCCTAACAAGCAAATTGCTGTTAGAATAAATAATGATACTGGTGATGTACAACGAGTTAGGCTGGAAGAGAAACAAGTTGGTCCTATTGCTAAGCCAGGAGCCGCTACCAAGCTTACACAACCTCAAGACCTACAGTACATTCAAGATAAGACTCAAGAAACACTCTCCGCTTTGGATGAGATACTAGATGTAAAAGGTAAACTAAAGCCAGAGATGAGAACTGCTGTTGGTAAGTCAAGAATGGCAGGACTTCAGTATATACCTGGCTCACAAACTAGAACAGCAGAAGCTACCATAAAAAGACTTAAAGATAGAGTAACATTAGATTTATTACAGGAGATGAAAAGCCGCTCTAAGACAGGCGCTACTGGATTTGGCCAGTTGAATTTGAAAGAACTTGGAGTATTGGAGAGCGCAGCATCTAAGATAGACCCAGCTTTGTCTGAAGATGCACTTGAGGCTGAATTGGTTAGAATCAAAGAAAAGCTAAGAAAAGTATTATTACCTGAAGATGGATTTACTCCTACTGTTGTTCCTGAAGGTAAGAAGCCTACAGCATCGGAGTTGATTAGGAAATATGGTGGAGGATAAAATGGCTGATAAATTAGAATCCATCGTACAAGGCATGATTGATGCTGGTGAATCAGAAGAAGACATTGCATCTGTCATTAAAGAATATTCTGCTGCTGAGAAGCAAAGGACAGAAGGAATATCTGAACCAACTTCGTTCGGCGAAGGGGTTCTTGAATCACTTTCTGGCGGTGAGGCAATTGGAGCTGGATTAAAAGGTGCTAAAGGATTCGCTCGTGGTGCTGTACTTGATTTACCGGCATCAATTGGTGGAGCATTAAGAACTATTGGGGGAATGGTTACTAGTCCAAGAAGTACTTCTAAAGAAGTATTGAGAAGTATTAAAGATATACCATCACAGTTTGCAGAAGCCGTCATGATGTCAGGAAGTGAACCTGAATCATTCGGACGTATGATGGGTCAGTTTACTGGACAACCTTTAGCAACGGCTGGAATAAGTAGAATTCCGCCTAAACCTATAATTAGAGCATTAGGAAGACCAATTGAAGCAACAGGAAGAGTTACAAAGAGTGAGGGATTCATATCTGGTATTATGCCTCCTATTACTACTCCAAGATACCTAAAGTATGGAGAGAGGATGATTGGGAGGGGATTAGAGCGGATTGGGAAGAGAATGAAACAGGTTGGAATGGTAACTGAAGAACCTTATTGGGGAGACCCAAGTAAAGCTATAAATATAACACCGAGTAGAAGATTACCCGAGGCTAAAGCTAGATTTGAAGCTGGTAAAGGTGTAACGTATGATTTAAGTAAACCTCTTAGCGGTGAAGCTGCTATTGATGCTGAAAGTCTTAGGAGAGCTGAAGAATTTGTCAAATCTAAGAAAAGTACTGCATTTGGTAAATCTATTACAAGTAAAGAACTTAATGTCAAAGGTGATAAAATAGCTGGCTCAAAAGCTATTGAAGATGCTATCGAATCTGCTTACTCAAAAGCTAAAGGGTCAGAAATTCCCTCAGAATTTAAGATTCCAGTTGTTCGTAGAGAATATACTCCTGCTGATTATTCTACTGATATTGCTCACATGAAGGCAAGGGGTGAGACAATTCCTTCAGAGCTAGAAGCTTTAGCTCAAGGACAAAAACCATTAAATTGGCAGACTGACCCGTGGAGGAAAATAAATCAACAAAGAGTGATTGAGTCTAAGAAATCTCGTCCTAAATCTTCTGCTGAAAAATTCAATCCTGCTAGTCTTAAGTTTGATTAGATTCCCCACATAGTATCGTGTGATATTCTATCCCTAATTAATTTTTGTTTTAATGTAAGTAAATATACTACTTGGTCAATAGCTTCATCTAGTGCTGCATCAAGTATCCATTCAGAACTCTTATCAAATAAAGCTCCTCCATGTTCTAACTGTCCCTTCCTGTATTTAGCGTCTACTAGAATTTCAAAACTCTCTTTAATTTCTAGCAAGTGTTTTTCTTGTTCCTCGGTCATTAGAATTTCCTTCCGTGCTTAGGAGGACGTGAACGATTGTATGCCAATTTCTCATTAATTACCTTCTCAATATCAATATCAAACTTCCCACAAATATCTAATAATCTAATTATTGCATCTGCAATTTCTACTGGAAATCCACAAGGTTTCGCGCCAGGAATATTAATTTTTGATAAGTACTGATTTTCTGGCTTCTTGTACCATCTATTTGGGTCAGCATCATAAAAAATTTCGTTCTCTTCATTACCATCTCTAATTTCATTTTGAGCCTCACATATTTCACTTATTGCAAGTAAAAGATACCTATCTAATCCTCCTTCAGTTGGGTCAAATCCTTTAGAAGCATTGTCAAATCTGATTTGTTTGCTCAGTTCTGTTAGGTTCATTTCTTACTCCTTGAAGATAGTCCACATACCTATCTAGTGCTATCAGCAACATTCGCTTGTCATCTTGTTTATTCCAATTAGTATGCTTAGGATGATTACTGAAAGGCGGATATGGACATCTTTCAATATCCTTCCATTTGAGCCAGTCGTATCTATCAAATGATTTCATCCATTTATCTTCTGAATAGCTTCCACAAACTTCTCTACTTCAGGACTCATTGAATCTAAAACTTCTTGCAAATCATCAATCTTTGCTTTGTGAAATGCAATCTGGTCTTGAATTTGTTCTCTAAATGTTCTTTGCTTGTATGTTCCTAATGCTCCTGTTGCTGATTTGGCCATTGCTTGTCCTTCTGAAGGATAACCACCACCTACTAGCTGATTGAACAAACTCATTTTCTGCCTCCTGTTATTCTCCAAACTTAACTATCATCATTTTACTGAATTCCTTCTTAATAGCCTCATCTACTTTTTGACTAATATTAGAGTCAAACCATTCTTGTAGTCTTTTTTCTATTACTTGATTTATTCTATAATTTAGGTCTTTAGAAATGTACTCCCTAATTTCCTTAGAGTCAGAAGTCAACATTGTTTGTCTCCTAAACTTCAGTTACCAAGTAACAAATCAAGCCGCTAACAACACCTCCACTCTGTCCTCTCATTTCAAATAGTTGTTTACCATCACACTCATAGAATTTTACATGTGGTGGTAGTTTAACATTTTGCATTTCAAAGAAAATTATATCCCTGTTGGTAGGAGCTAGAAACTCAAATGCGTATTTGTAGGGTAATTTAGAATTACCAGATACATATAAACATTCTAATATATGAGCAACGTGTGGTAGTATAACGCGGAATTCTAATGGAGAAATAGGCTTTATCTCTGCTCGTCCTAAATCATCACCATTTGGGTCATAGTTGATTTGGTAGTTTGTCATATGAGCTTCTCTATTAGACGTTCTATCAATGCTACTGCTAAAACCTTAAATATCATTTTCCAACAATCAACACAGTATCTAATTTCATATTTATATCTAAATCCAAATCCACAATTTTTACATCCCACTTTTTTCACCTCAGTCTACAGATATTTCGTAGAATCTGTCACTTTCCAGAATCATACCAGTTAAAAAATTCTCTAGTCTGCATTCCTTAAGAAATTCCTCTTTTGTTGCTTCTCTAATCACATAACATGGATGATTATTTATTATTCTTCCATCATGCCAATTTAATTGCCAATTTCTGTATATCTTTCCTATCTCTGGTCTATCAGATGACTTAACTATCATTTCTTACTCACAGTTCAGACAAAGAATGTTGATAACCGGCCGCATTTTTATGCCCACCTCCACCATTTGTTTTAGCTACCTCGCTAACGTCAAAGTCACCAATTGAACGAAGTCCAAATTGTCTAGTATTATCCCTTAATCTGTCAAAATAATAACGGCTGTATGGCTTGTCTGGATACATTTTACATAGTTCATGTCCTACCTCGCTGAATAAAATTGAAGTATTTACTGTTGGAATACCGTCTTTATCTAGTGCTGCATTCTTACAAATGGCTTCGACCATTGCATCTTTATATCTCTCAATTGACATTCCTCCAATTATAGCTCCTTGGAAATCTAGTTCATTTTCAAGTACCTTGTATAATAATTCATATTCTTTAATATTCATTTTGAATGATTGGATATAGGCATTGATATATGCTGAATCTGGCAAATCAAATTTCCACAAATCTCTATCAGCTACATACTTAACTAATCTAGGAGTTTTAGCTGGTAGTGTTCCTTCCTGTGAATAATACCACCAGACTAATTCAGCCCCAGACATTTTCATGTCAAATACACAAAAATCCAAGCCTTCACAATTGGCCTGTGCAGTTTTATGATGGTCAAGAACTAACATTTCATCAAACATATCTCTTAGTGAAAGCATGGTAGCTCTGGGAAATGAGAAATCAACTACAATCAACCTATCTTTCTTTGAATAGATTCCCTGATTCCATCCTTGAGTTAGCCAATCAAGTGAATCTCCATAATTCATCGGCATAAGTTCAGCATCCGGATAAACTTTGCTAATTACCCAAGCCGCGCAGATTCCATCAAAGCAGTTCTTGTGGTAGATACAGATTGTTTTCATTTCTTCTCCTTTAGGTATTTCTTGTAGGACTCAAGTGGTTCACCTGCTAGCATTATCTTCCAATCTAAGTTACTACCTACTCCAACTTTTACCCTCCTGACCCATGACATTTCTATCAAGTTATCAATTATCTGGTCTAGTGTAAAACTGTTGAAGCTACCGTACCCTCGCCACAATAGTTGTTTCCTCGTCATTTCCTGCTGTTCAGCCGCTAATAGGTAATCCAACACAAGTTTTGTAGAAGCGGCTAAAATATCTGGTCCTCTTCCTTCGGTCGTCCTCTTACTACTATAGACAAGAGATGATACTCTACTAATTGATTCTTCCATCTCAGATTCACTTATTTCTCCATTGAAATCATAATTACTTAATGCTAAACACATAGACACTTTAAGAACGTGGTCTGGAACTCTATTAAGAAATCCTGTCTTATCGTAAGTTTGAGAGCCTCTCCATTTGCGACGCCATGTATTAAATAGTTCTCTTGCTTCTTTTGATGGTTTTAACTGTCCTTTTTTTCCTGCAATAACATTTAAATGTGGAACATATTTTGGGACAATATAATTACCAAATTTATCATCAATTCCTTTGTCTTCATCCAATAAGTCAACATCTTTACTTCTTTTTTCTTCATAGACTATGAGATTTCTTCCAATATATCCACCTTCTATATTCGCTTGTGGTATAGTGTCGTAAAAGTGAGCTGGAGACGAACCGAATAATGCAGTTATATATGGATTTTTAAGTTTCTCATTTCCCATTTTGAGCATATTGTTCCATTCTGGATTATAATTTCCATCATACAAATCTGTTAAAATAGTAAGACTATCTGGGTCAGAAATGATTGCTGTTGACAATTCTCCATTAATTATAAGTCCTCTACTATCAGTAATCATAGCCTTTCCTTCTATTGTTTTAGCTCTTGATAATTCTTGAACAATGCCTTGTATAGAACTGCGTCCTGCAATAACTCTTGTTACATTTGCTTCTTGAACTAATCTCTTTGCTAAGTTTACTGGATAACCTTTTCCTAAACCACTTTCGCCTAGTAACATTATATATAGATTTCCTTTATATATAAGGTCGCCCTTTAATGTAGTCAAATAATAATTGTTTCCCATTGCAGCACTAATACAGCTTAATAAACTCCACCAAAGCCAGCTAACCGGAGTTTCAACATGAGAATTTTCTATAACAAGTGAGTCTACCCAATTAAGTTTTCCCATCTAATACTTTTCTTGACGAGCCAATTTTGATTCTTGTTAAGTGCTTTTGTTCACATACATACACATCACAATCGTCTTGTGCTCCTACTCTCTCTGCTCTATCGCTACAGATAGGACATACTATGTATTGTTCACCTCTGATTAATTCTGTTTCGTTGAGCTTCATCCATTATTCTCCTATTCCCAAACAAAATTAGATGTTGATATATTGCTTCAATTAGTATAGTAACTTCTTGAGGAGTAAGATTAAATGTTTCTTTCAGGATAGAAATTGCTGATGCTACTGTACTAACTATCATCATATCTTTATCAGAGTTATTCATCTCTTCCAATTTTTCCTCTCTGTCTGGCTAATGAGAAAATACGTTCAAAATAACTAGGCGGGACATTTTGTCCGGCAGAACCAATTACAACTACATAAAAATTAGAACGTCGTTCTAAGTCAAAAATATCGGCTGGATAAAACCAGGAATCATCATCAAGCATTTGGCCACTAGCCCAAGTTTTTGCTTCCTGATAATTGCCGCTAATTATACAAAGTTTGGTCATGTCTCACATTTTTTACATTGGACATGAATGGGAACCCATTAAAGGCTGGCTTGTCAGTTCCATTTAATCCCATTCACGGAAGGCTCACACACCTTCGCCACTCAGAAGGGAATGTCATCATCTTCTTCTAACGCATGTTTCTTTGTGTCTCTCTCTTCTAGCTTCTTCTCTACAGAGTCCATTGTTGCTTCGAATTGCTCTCTTATATAATTAGAATCGTCTGCTTCAATTCTATTTCTCATTACAAACTGATTATCTTCCCAAACTGTTATAATGAGTTCAAATTTAATCATGTTTTATTCTCTGGATTGAACCAAACAGAACGACCACAAATCAAAATGTTAGCTGCCATCAAACAATCAAATAAATATTCAGCTAATATAAAATCTGGGGTATTTGAATCATTCTTCAATGAATATTTATTGAGTATTTCAGCAAAATCTCTGATTATTCCTTCCCTATTAATGCAAGATTGCATTGCATCTTTGTTCTCTCTGACAATCTGATACGGATATTTCATATTTTCACCTTGCGAAGCTCTGCATAATTAGTGTCAGACAGCTCCAAATCACATGGAATTGTGAGTTTGACATTTCTTTTCAATGAACAATAAATAGAAAAGTTAATTGGAGTTTCCATGTATTTCTTCATCAATCTAGCATAAAGTTCCCAGTTAGAAGCTGGAACTTGCATTAGTAATCTATCATGGTCTTCACTTAGCCACATAGCTACTTTATCGCCATTAAGTTCGTCATCTATTTTAAGGGCGGCTCCTTGGACAAGATGGGCCACAGTCCGCTGCGGTATGTTTGCATAACCTTCCTTAAATATTTCTTCATCCATTCTTCCGTTGAAAATTCGTACTCCCCCAAAAGGGTCAATGATACATCTTGTAGATTGCAAACAATCTTGGATGTCTTTATGGAATTTGTTTCTGATTTTTGGAGATGCAGCATGAAATAAATCAAGCATTTGACCAGCGCGCCATTCACTAATAGACATAGGTATATCGAACTTCTGAGCATCAGTATTAAACTCCACCATAAAACGACCTTTGCCCATATCATAGTTTGATGCATGTCTTGTCTTCTTCCCACAAAATCTCTCAGGACCATCTTTCTCTAAAATGTCAACTACAGAAATTGTATTAGTACTTAAAATCAATTCTTTCGTGTAACCAAATATAAGACCAGCGGTACGGCGATGAATATCAACTTTATCAAATGCCTCAAGTAATTCCCAATCTTCCGAAAGAACGGCTACTACTCTTGCTTCAGCTTGGGATGAATCTGCTGAAAGAAAGACTGTTCCTTTATCAGGAATGAACATACTACGTATATCTTTTGCAAGCCGTCCATGCTTGGGTATAGTATGAAATGCAAGTCCGATTTTTTTCGGCCTAATTGGCTTCTTAAGAATGCCAGTACTAGACCTACAAGTTTCTGTTGCTGAGATATTGAAAGAAGTCTTGCATCTTCCATCGTAATCAGGACAGAAGCTAATAGCCCTGCTTTTTTGCGTTCTGATTCGACGTTCCTCAAGGACATTCGTGAGGATTTCTTTCTTTTCTTTTGTTTTGGCATGATTACCTAATAATGCTACTAATGTTTCCTCTGATGTTGGATTCCGCTTCATGTACTTGAATTTTAGTTCTTTATATAGTAATTCAAACATCTGAGGATAGCTATTAACATTCACTTCGTGGCCTACTAATTCTGCTATCTTAGCATGAGGAACCTTTGCCATTTCAGTATATTTTATCTTTAATTCCTTTTGGCGAGCTAAGTCAACAGCAAAGCCGTTATTTTCCATCTTGAGATAGAATTTATGTTTTTTCATCATATAATTGTAATAATACTCTCTCATTGGAACGTTGTATTTCTCACTCAGAGCATCTAAATCACCATCTTGTTCTTCATCTATTTCAAACGTAACGGCACAATCTCTGGCATTGTATTTAAGGAACTGTTCAATATTCTGTTTTCCAAGCTTAAATTCTTTGCCTTCCTCTTTATAATACGGTTCCCTTGTCCATAGAGAACTTTGAACATGAAGCCGTTTGTCCGGTAATTCTGGGAAAATGACCCTAGTTTTGATAAGTGTATCGCTATAAACGTTTGGAAATTCAAATCCGATGAGGTTGCATTTGAATTCATCATATTTGAGATTTTGGCCAATTAGTTTAAGTCTCCTTAGTTGAGTATCTATTAGTCTCCAGCATTCGTCAAGTTCGTTGTCACCCATATCAGTAAGATTATGCCTACCGATGCTACGAAGTAAGGGAACAGATATGGCATGATGGTGGTTGAAAGCAAAGCCAATGCATACAGTAACACAATTAATAGATTCAATGTCAGTGGTAGCCTTGTCGAGTTTTTCATATTTGGCAAAGAACTTATACAAATCGAGTGAACTGTGACAGACATCTAACTGTCTCTCAGGAAGGATTAAAGCCCTTGTTCTTGATTCCTCTACTGCTCTTGCAATATCATGTTCAATAAGTTTAAGATATGTGTATTCGAGTCCGCCAACTTGCTTTCCTTCTTCATATCTATTGAAAAGAGCGGCTGGATGTATTGTAGGAACAACTTTTGTGATTCCATCTTTAGCTAATAATATTGAACCTCTGTAGTTTAATATGCCGCTGTTTCCAGTAACAGCTTCAAGAGCGGTATCCCCAACTGCTAAAATGCATTTTGGTTTTAGTTTATATATTTCTTCATTCCATAAGTTGTCAATTTGTTCGCTCAGGTTGATATTGATAAGGTGAAGGTTCTTCAAATCGTTAAGGGGAGGTTGATATTTACAAACATTAGTTATGTAACACTCTGACCTCCTAATTCCAGCTTTTAATAAACAATCATTAAGAATTTCTCCTGATGGCCCTACAAACGGAATTCCTTGTTCACTTTCATGTCGTCCCGGCGCTTCACCACATATTAGTAGCTCTGGCTCTAACGAGCCAATACCAGAGACGTAGGGTGGCACTATCCTTCTCTATACTGTGAATCAATACACTTACTTATTTTTTGGTTTATCATGTATTTCATTTCATTTTTAGTCATTAGTGAGGCTATTTCTATTCTCGAAATCCTAACTGTAATAATTTGCTCATAACCAGTCAAGTCCTCGTGCTCAGATATTATTATGTTGTGATAGTTTCTTCTAACTCTATCAGGATGGGGTGGCATTATCCTTATTCTTCTTAATAAGAGCCATTAATTTCTTATTCGTCTCTATGAGTAGCTCATTATACTGTCTCCTAGGAGTATCTAAGATATATCTCCAATGTTCATCATATTCTTCTTGTGAATCAAATAATTCATTACATACTTCACATCTAACCCTCACTATTATCATTCTAACCTCATTTCTCTTTGTTTAGTTCTCACAAAATCTAATGCATCTCTCATGCTATCGAATCTCCTTAGTTGTTTCTCATGAGTTTTCACCCAAGAGGCTATCAATAAATCTTGTGATACAGAACCGATAGAACGATTGAGAGACCTAGCCGTTTTTTGTATAGTCCAATTCGATTCTCCTTTGCACTGTTCTACATGAAATCTACGTACTTCTAGTGCCCTGTCTAACCAATTTGACTTGATGGGAGGACTATGCATCTACTGACCTTTTTTGAAGGAGAAGCCGCTGTTACTTCCCTGTGCTCTGTCACTGTCTTGATTAGAGTCAGTTCCAAAACTTCTATCTTGTTCGTTTCTTCTCTCTTCTTTACTTCGTCCTTCACTATCCCTAGTTCCCTTACATTTAGGGTATCTAAAACAACCCCAAAATACTCCGTATTTCCCTTTGCGGCTAACCATCTTTCCACCACAATCAGGACAAACTACCTCTTCAATTGGTGCTTTCTTATCTGAGAATGCTGATTCAACTACTTTTACTATAGTTATTATTCTATTACCGGTCATAAATTCTAGTTTAGGTTCATCATCATTTTGAATCCATAACTTGAATGTTTTAGCAAGTTCTTCTAGTTCGTTTTGGTCAATGAACATTCTACATCTCCAAAAAAGCGGCTGTTTAGTATTTTCGTCCCAAACAGTTTCCCAAAATGGACTATCTGATTTGATATGCCGAAGTTTTACGCAGAATCTTTATTACCATCTGCAACATATCTTAACCAGAAAATTTAGAAACTACTCTTGACTACAAAAGTGTCCTCTAAAGTGGACGAAAATCGACGAGGTCGTTGAACTCATTTCCTTTGTTACTCTTTCCTCTCTTGATATAGCCTTGAACCTTGTAGCCGATTGTTTGTCTGAACAATTCGGTACTCAGTTCATATCCCTTGACTGGGTCAAATGGAAAATTCAATGTTTTCCACAAAGCCTTGCCAAATCCTAATGCTTTCTCATTGTATAACCTTCTTGGCTGGACACCCTTTCCGGGACCATCAAGAATTTTGAAGAGGAAAATACAGTTAGTACTACCGTCTGTATCTGCATCTTCTTCTTTGTAGTCAACTATTTCCATTGGGTGCCATCCTGGGTCACATAATTCGCCGCGCTTCAAATCGTCCGGTGAAAGGATTGCTCTCATTTTTGTGTTCCTCTTGTGTTGTTTTTCTCAGGTTTTCCACTGATTTGTTTGGGATGTTTCTTTTGGTTTACTGAATGGATTGATTACTGTTAGTTCGTTTTGTTTTGTCAAGTCATTTTCTAACTCCTTCCTATGTTCCTCAACTCTTTCTTTCCACACCTCATAGAATAGCTTGTCAGTAATGTCTAATTCTCCAGATAATCCAATGTTGCTCTTAGCAAAATCATCTCCAATGGCATCCATGCTTACTAGATACCTCATAGAAGACTTACCAGTATTTGCATCCCAGTTACTTTGTTTTATGAAATGGTATATCTCAGAGAAGCTACCAGGAATTATACTGCCAGCCTTACTGCCATATGTAACAATTGGATTAACTTTAGTTACTTTAATGCTTGCTCCACTGCCTTCAATTTTAACTGATGGAATTGGATGGCAAGTCCAAATAACATTACACGGAAGTGTTCTACAAATGTCAAGAGATTGAGTAACTAATGACGTTTCTACTTTGTATTCATCCCAGTCAGGGATTACTTTCAATTTATCTTTATTCTTCCTGTCGTCACGAAATGAAAGTGACCAATTAACGGCTCCACTTGTCATATTAGTTACTGAATCATTAATGAATGCAAATAATCTACAATCTTGGCCGAAATCAATTAATTTATTAAGAAATTTGTTAGCATTATTAGCACCATAAACTTCATACTCTATGTTGTCTAGAATTCTTTTTCCTCTCTCACCCATTCTACCGAAAAAGTTAATTAACTCGATGGGAGCCTTCTTGTCCCAGTAAGCTAAAAACACTGGACCATCAATAGCAAAACTAGCTGCCGCGATTGTCTTCCCGTGTCCCCACGGACTTTTAAGTAATAAACTTACATTTCTGCTTACAGCAATTTCAGAGGCTCTCATTTTTTGCCCTTCTAGCTAACTCGTTTGACCATGCACATTTATTACTTCTTTCGCCGAACCTACAGGAATCTCTTCTATAATTCCTTGAATCTCCTTAATTTCCAATTCCAGATTACAAAGACGGTTATATACCTCTAGAATTTTCCTATCAATCTCACCCTTTGTCATTTTATCTGCCATCCTTCACTTCTCCAATCACAATCATTGCAAACTAAATACATTTCGTTCTTTTTGAATTTAGTTATACTATTCTTATGTTTGCATCTAAATATCTTCCTCACTAACAATCGTAGTAGCAGTAGAGAGCCTTGAACGAAGTTCATCAGAACTCTCTTCAGCAACAGAAGCCAATACTCTAGTTGTTCCTCTCCTGACAAAGTGGCTTTTTCCATCTAACCCTTTCACTTTCTGTTTACTACAACTTTCACAATGAGGTCTTGCTAATTTAATGGTGTATTCATTCATAATAAATTCATTTCCGCAAAGATTGCAGATACATTTCTTTCCTAGAGCTAGAGCTACATCAACTTTGAAATTACAATCCGGTAAAATGCAGAAGTATACTTTATTGCCACTCTTATATTGATGACGTCGCAGTTTATGGGAGTGATTCTGTTGCCTTGACATCTTCCAATTCCTTCAAAACTTCACTTGATTTACGAAGTACTTTGCTAACATCCCAAGCAGGAACCTTGACGAAGTTAGTATTAAGCTTGTGAAGCTTAGCTTCTTCACCTGATGATTCGCATACTTCGTAGTATTCACAACGCCGATTAAACTTATCACAGGATGTTTCGTTGGTAGGCCAAAAATTATCCGCTTCGCATTGAAGATAGTAGAATATATTAGCAATGACATTCTTCTTCCAAGATTCAAATATCAGATGATTATATGATAGAGGAACCCGTAAGAACTTTTCATGCGGCTTAAGTGTTTTTTGTAAACCAATCTTATTTACAGTAAGAAAATTAGATTTTGCTGCGATAGCATAGTTCTTGAACTGATTACTAAGATTGTTTACTGGACCACTGCGAGAAAAGGATTTGTGGTCATATGGAAGGCTTTCGTATTTGTTGTCTTTGATTCTTAAGTCAATCTTACCAGCTAGCAAAAATTTAACTTCATTATCCTCATAAAGTTCATAAATAAATGATTCTTCTACTCCAATAATTTCAAACCTCTGGTCTTCTACTCTCCAGAAATCAAAATATTGTTCCATCGTATCAAGAATTCGATTAGCCTCATCATTATCTAAATTACTCTCCGTTACAAATGCCTGCTTTAGTTTCATCAGTGCTGAATTGACGGCATACTCATATTTAGCTCCAGACTTGATAGATTCATAGTATGCTTCACATGCAATATGTACAAGAGTTCCTTTATCTAATGCTTCATTCTTGGTTGGAGCTTCGAGATTTAACTTAAATCTATTTCTAAATCTGTATGGACAAAGCAAGAACATATCGTACATTGACATGTCAAAAACGACATTCACCTTAGCCATTATGTTCCTCCAGTGCAACATTTACTTGTCTAGTTAGAATTTGAAATATATCACCAGAATGAGAACTTACTTTATGGTAAAGAATAGCGGCTACTGCTAAAGCATGACTAGTCCATACAGATGGTACTGTATGCAATCCATTGTGGCTTATTTTGTATACAATGAATATCTCATTGACTAAAAATGCCATTTTTATTCTCTTGAATGCCAAATTACTCTTGGGTTATTAATATACTCTGTCTCATCCAGGTATCTAGTTCTTATTCCACGAGACTCATTATTCCAAGTAACACCCCAAGCTATATTACCAAATGAATTAGTATATTCTACTATCATGTAAACTCTTGGGTCATCTTCATAATACCCATTATTCTTAATAATGTTATTAATTATTTCTTTATCATCTATTGTAGCCATTCTTCATCCTATGTAAGAGAATTTAAGCCTGAGAGTAAACGGCATGTCCTTTTCTTGAGTAATCAATGTAGTCTTGAATCTCATTCTACGAAGCCGTCTTAGGTTGTGATACTTATCCCTATTCCTTTTCTTCATTTTGTATTGGCGGCTCATTTAAACACCTTAGCTATGTAATCCATTAGAAACAAAGCATGTTCCTTTTTGAGATACAGATTATGAACTATGTCATTAGTTCCACTTGGAGTTCTAACTTCTAGTTTAAGACCATCTGGATATAGTTCTATTCTAAATCTACCATCTGCTGTCTCTTCAGCTAGTTCAGCTTCTATTTTAGACAATTCATCCCTTAACTTTAAGTAATCGTCATGCGTAAACATTATTGTATTCTCCTGGTCAAAACTATTAATTTTTGTTCTCCAGTTGCTACTATATTATACCATTGATTTCTTGGTAGGTCTTTGCCATCATCATCAAATACATTGGGTGAATGAACTATTCCTCTTTCATCAATGATAACGTAGCCAAATCCTACCTGGACGGTTCCGTTATATACTATTAGTTTGTTTATCGTTCCTGTTTTTGTTGACATATAGTTTAGTTCCTTTAGGAAGATAAAATGATCTTATCCTATAATTCATATCCGGAAGAGTATACTCAATTTCTATAATTTCACCTTCTTTGACCATTCTGGTCAGCTCTTCCAAAACTTGTCCAGATTTGAACTCAGACGGAAACAGCTCAGTCAATACTTTCAATACTAAGTCTACGCCTTTAATTCCCTGGCCTGAATTAATTATTTTAAGGATTGCTTCTCTCATTTTGTCTCCTGTAATTGTTTGACTACTTTGGACAGTTCATCAATGCTGTTAATCCTCAGTGAACCTATGTAATCTGAATGATTGGCTTCCTCGATGTCAAAGTAAGATTCTCGGAAGACCTCGAATCTAAAGTTAGTTCTTTTAATACTAATTTTAGTTTCCATTAATTTTGGCTCAGGCTTTTTATAAACTTTATGAGCCGCTAACACACGCTGGCTTAATCTAGCTGAGCTAGCGGCTGGAATTGGCTCCTTCGTGTGATTGTCACAAAAGTATGCTTTTTTATCATTAGTTTCAATCACTACAAAATGTTTTGGTAATGTAATGATATAGATTCCGTCGTTGTTAACTAATCTTGTGATTGTTCCGAATAAGCTACCAGATGTGTCTACTGACTCACATTTGAATCCTAACTTGTCAGCGGCTTTTAGTAAATCGGTTAACTGAACTCCTTTGATTGTGTATTCTCCATTAATTCCACCAATCACAGAAGCACATTCATCTGTTGATTTACCAGTCAAGATTGATAAGACAGCAGGGCCACAAAATCGGTTTTGACCTATGTTTACTTCTTTTAGGTTAGTCATTTTCTATCCAAATTAGGAATTAATTCATCTACATATTTAATTTCAAAATCATCAATTAAAGAGCTTCGATTTCTTCTGATGTCATAATTTCAGGCTCCAAGACTTTCTTCCTTTCGTCACAAGTATTTGAGCTAGCTCAGTCATAAGAGATGCTTCATTTTATTGGTACCTCAACTTTCTTCCATCTATTGATAATCTCCAAGTATCTAGTATCTCTCTTATCTTTGTCTTACGTCTAATTCCCATCAGTGGATAAATTGTCATCATCCATTGAACAGCCTTGGTTGAACAGGCTCTTACCTTGTAGGATTTTTGTTTACTGGTATTGTATGGTACTACTCTTGAAATATTAGATTTTAATAAGCTAGCTACTCTTACTACAATATCATAATCTACTGATTGGAATGATAGTTCTGGATAAGTTAGCGGTCTTCTTAGGTTCTTCTTGGTGTAGGTATAGAAGCTACCTTCACCCTCTAACATTGCAGCTAACCAAGCTATATCTATAGTTTTAATTGCCAAGGTTTTTTACCTTTAGTTACTAATATCTGTGCTAATTCTGTTAGTAGTGATTGCTCATTCCACTGAATTTCTCTGTTATCAAGTGTTGATGCTACTATTGCTCTTTTTTGCTCGACCAATTCGCTGAAGTACTCGTCGATTGTCTCACTTGCAATGCAATAGGTAACACTTACTGGATTGACTTGTCCAAACCTATGAAACCTATCCTCAGCCTGAACTTCATTTCCTGGATTCCATTGTCTCTCAAGCATTACTGCGTCAGAACAGAATTGGAGATTAATTCCTTCGCCTGATGATAGAGTGCTTGCAATCATTACTCTGTGATTGGAGTTCTTGAACTTTTCTATTACTCTTGCTCTATCATCTCCATTCAAACTACTTGTTAAGTTCAGAGTTTGCTCAAATCCACCTTCTGACAGTAGTTTATCGAGCGAAGCTCGAAGCATAGTATGAACATCATGATGATGAAGAAAGATAACTATCTTACGGTCACAAGAGAACAGGAACTCACTGATAAAGTCAACACAAGTATCAACTTTACCAATTCCTGTAATCCAACGCATTTTTGTCATTATGACAATAGCTTGGACATTTCTTGTATTGCCATCTATATCATCAGCATATAACAAGTCATCTAACTCTTTCAATGCTTCAGCATATGCTTTGTTTAGCTTTGGGTCTAACTCAGCGTGATAAAACTTACGCATCTTAGCCGGTAGGTCTGGTAAAACATCGACCTTGGTTCTTCTGAGAATGAAGTCTTTTGTCTTCTCATGGAAAGCGGCTGGATTACGTAATCCTCCTACTTTATATCCCCAGCCGCCATTGTAACTATCACAGTCTTGTTCAATAAATCTAGTATATTGTGGAAACAACCGTGGTGATACAAGATTTAGAACTGTGAAGTATTCACCTGCATGGTTTTTGATTGGAGTGCCTGACATTGGTAAGATATGCTCAATCTTTGCGTTCTTGCATATCTTCTGAACGGCTTTTGCTCTATCACTTAGATGATTCTTAATCTTTTGACATTCATCAATGATAATGAATTTTATGTTATCTCTAACTAAATCAAAACACTTTTCATTCTTGAGCAAGTCATACGTGGTAACGTAAATGTCAAATCCAGGAGCGGCTAGTTCCTTGCCAGAACCAATAACTTGCGTTAGATAGCCTTGAACACCACACCAACGTATGATTTCATGATGCCATTGAAGTTTAACTGTAGTAGGGCAAACTATGACGCACGGCGTCAATTCTTTTTGGTGAAGTTTCAGTAAGGCTAATGCTTCGATTGTCTTACCTAAACCTTGCTCGTCGGCTAGAATTGCTTTTGCATCTGACTGTTCAAGGAATTTAACTCCTTCAACTTGATAGGACATCAAACTCCTACCGTCGGCTGAGACAATGCTAGAATAATCTGCTGCAACAAGAACTTCATCATGTGTTACGTGACCACACTCTAAAGTAATTAGCTTGGAAGAACCAAAATTAATTCTAGTTTTCTCTACTGCTACTTTTCCACAGGCTTTACATATTTGTTTTACAATGTTTGATAATGCCATAGGTATCCTTCTACTATCCTTCTACTGCCGGCCTGTTGAATGCAGTCATGCTTTCGTATACATCAAGAATTGCGCCCTCAAGCTTTTCTAACTTTCCATCACCATTTGGTCTAAGAAAAAAGAACGTTCTAGTTTTCCCATCCTTATCCTTTGTGTTTGCTGCTGGGAACAAAACAAACAGTCCCTTCTCAGCATCATCACAGATTGTAAATCCTACTAGGTGAAAGCCATTTAAGGCGCCAGCTTCATCAAACTCAACAGCGGCTTTCGCGACTCGATTGCCCTTCTTCATTAGGAAAGGCTCTACTTTGATTTTCATTTACTGTTCCTTTTGGCGCTACGCGCCATGTTTTATCTAGCATTTCCTCGATGTGTCGGTTTACTCTCTGTAATCATCTATCCTATCGAATGCTCCCTGACGTGTAGTTCTGTATTTCACTACTGGCTCTACAGTGTAATCGTTTAGTCCTAGTCCTTTAAGTGTAGCCGCTCCGATTGCGGCTGTTATAAATTCAAATTGCATTGCTTGTTCTGGGTTTATTGTCCAAATGTCTTCTGATGCATCGTTTCCTATGAAAAGCCCGTTAGTCGTTCTGACTACGAATGCAAAATTCTTCATTCTTTCACCTCAGTTAGGTGACTAGATATTTCATAGTCACCTCCTCGTTCTCCAAGGATTATTACTTCATCTGAATCATCTTCAATTAATTCTCTCGCTTCGTCGTATGTGTCAGCGAAGACTTGTACGTCTTCATAATATACTATCGTGCGCGTTCCACGAAATAATCTCTTTTTCATGACTTTGTTAACTCCCAAATTTAAGACTGGTTGGATTGAACGGCTCTTTTGGTTCCTCTACAGAGATTAGCTTCACATTCTTTTGAGTAATGACTTTAGCCTTATCACTCCTGAATGTGATAGCTTTTGCAGTCTTGTCAGTAGCCTTACGTTCAAGATTGGCTATCATCTCTTTGACTGTGTCTCCGTCAATACCGGCTGCTAGTAATTGTTCTCTGAGCTTGTCCATTTTGGACATTCTAGCCGCTCTGACCTTGACTGCATTGATAGCGTCCGATGATACGTCAGCTTCAGTGGTTGTCACTAACCATTCTTTGTTGCCATTCTTAGCTTTTCTTTCTCTACCTTCATCATCTGATGCAACTAATCTAGCCTTAGCCTCAAAGGCTATCTTGCTGAGTTCTTCACGATGTTCTCGTAACTGGACAACATCCATATCCTTTACTAGAATCTTTTCGTGATTGTAGAACTTGGAAAATAATTCTTCTTGTGGTGTCATACTTTTCCCCTTAGTTTGCCTTCAACCGCAAGACGTTCTGCTCTGACTTTGTCTTTTGAGTCTATTAACTCTAGTAGTCTATTGTTTAGCTCTACTATTGTCATATTCTCAATTTTCTTTTTTTCTTCATTGTAGAACCTAATGAAATCTTCTTTTTTCATGTCTAGCTCCTTTGCTGCAACTACAGACATTAAATAGTCGGGAATGTTGCTGCTTATTTGATAATGTTCACTGCTTAACCTTGGTGTTCTTGCTGCTCCGCAGCATTTATTTAGTCCCGAGTTCAGTATGCCGCAATGACAGAGCCAGGACACTTACCAAATCCACCAGAGCCAATGATAAATGGCTGGATTACATTTAAGAGTCATTCTGTGCGGAATTAGCCTGAATTTACGATACTTTTTGTATACTGAGCGAACAGGTAATTTCATACTTAAATCCTTTCAGACCTTAGCCGCTAACAGTTCTGCCAGCTTTGCTCTCCGAGCCAATTTGTCTATTTCCGGCTTAAGCACAGATAGCAACCTTTTACGCTTAAGAGTATATTTTGCTTTAGCTTTTTTGTTTGTAGATAATCTGTCTCTTTCTCGTCTTTCTTTTGATTTGAAATACTCTCTCATTTAATTGTACTCAAAATAGGGCAGTGTCAAAGTTTTGACAGATGTGTCGGACGACATCGGACGACATCGGAGAGCATCGGAGCGTATCGAAACACTCCATAACTGGCCGAAGGCCATAAGTCGTTGAAGGTAAAGGTGTTGTGTCGAGATGGATTGTATCATACCTCTCCCCATTTGTCAATAGACCTTTGTGTCCCCTTTTTGTTACATCTCTTATTATAATAAATATATATATAAATATATATATATTATATAAGATAGTATAGATAGGAGAGATGGGAAAAGGTCCCTGCCCGAAGGGCAGAGACTGGTCGAGAAACACGAAAATGGCGAAAATCTGCAAAAAGCCTAGGAAAAATGGCGATTTTGGGGCGAAACGACGGGCGAAAACATATTACGAGATGCTCCGACATGTCACGACACTTGACGATACTTTCCGATACGTTACGACACGTAAAACGAAAAGCGAAAGTAATTCTTACACACTTTATTTGAGAAAACTAGCTTATTTCAAAAAGTCGTGTAAGTATTACCTGAAAAAGCTGGAATACTTCTTGCAGGGGCTGATTTCAGTGTATTTGGGGAATACACTCGATTTTAATGATTGGAGATAAGCTGATGAATGAACAGAAAAGATGCTGGTTTTTGAATGGAACCAGCAAACCATTTTAGCACAGCTTTCATTGCCTACTTGGCTTCGGAATTCATTTCCTCACAACCATCAAATAGATGATTGAATGTGGCAATCATGCTAAAACTCATATTGTGCTAGCTTTTGAATGGAGCTAGCGAACCATCTTACCGAATGCTAATGGCATGTTTAGCCTTCACTAGCATTCAGACGTAAGTTTTGCTACGCAGTAGCAGAGAACTGCTTGACGAAGCCAGGCTTGATTAGAGCCACTGCATCGTCAAGAGAGACGCTTGCACCACGCGAATAGTTTCGAACGACGAGCCGGAATTGAGTCTGTGCTTCCGGAGGCCACGTAGACTCAACATACTCAGCCAGAGGGTCACTCGCTGCCGTGTAGTTGGCATCGTTGTAGCCGTTGATAAGGAAACTAACCAAATCAGCTTCCTTCTCAGTATTCGTCACTTCCATAAATCCCTGAATGGAAATGGGAAGTGTTGCCGGCTGAGAGTCGTCGAATGCTTCCCATGAGATTACCAAGGGATTCTTTCCACGAGTCTGGCCGACACGCATTCTCGTGCCAATGCCTGTTCTGCCTGCGTTGACTGCGACTGCTTCGGCTTCCTTTCGCTGGAGTTCGAGTTCGCGTGGTGACGTTGCTTCTACTTCCATTTCTGTAACCTCCCATGAGCGGAATTGCTCACTGACTGATTGTATCACGAAACGGAACGACTGTCAACAACTAACTAGAACCAGCTTGTCGTTGTCTCAGTTAGTGGACGGTTAGCAATTCAATACTAACCTAAGAGTATCTCATTCAAGCCAATGAGATGATTCGTTAACCACGAACAAGCCAGTTTCTAGCTATTACACTGCTGGCCTTTTATTGCGTGTCGTTTCAGACACTAGAGCTAGGCTTATGTGTAATCTGGTAGTCTCTTTTTTAGAGACTTGAAACGCCTGAACTTCTTAAGTAAAGCTGGCTTAATTAGTTCAGCCGCTTTTGCCTTGCTTACTCCAGCCGCCTTTGAGTAGTTGTAGACAATCTTTCCGTATTGTCTGACTACTTCTTTCATTGTTATCACTTTTACCTCCTAAGCTAATCTAGGATTGTTGTGAAACCCTTTGATTAGCTTAGGAAACGGAACAAACGAAGCTAGGCGAAGTCTTCGTCTCATTTGTTCTTTGTTGAATCGTCTGACATTCACAGTTTTCTTTGTGCCTATCAGCCGTTGATACTGACTAATGAGCATTGTCTACTCCATTCTGTTCATTCAACAACTTATCTCTACAACGTCACCGATTGTATTACGAATATGAGTCTAATACACTGCCTAGTTGATTGTTTGTTTACTTCAACAGCTTGTAGATGCCATGCTTTGCGAGCTGCTTTTCAGTTTTCGTCTCCGGACGCTTGAAGTTGACGAATTGCAAGATGGACAGGCCGACTCCTGCTCCAACTTGTCGTTTGTCTTTCCAAATTTCGTATCCCCACTTTGTGACCTTGACGTAATCCATTTGGTAAGCTACCTATTCTCTAGGCAGTCTACCAGACTCATATTCTACGCCTAGCAAACTCCCTTGATTACTCAGGTAAGCCGTTGTTAGGCGCCGACAGCATGTTAAGATGTTAGCAGTAGGCAGTGCTTATCTGCCTGAGTCAGCCAGACACATTTGACGATGTGTTCTGCTGCTACCCTTTCGCGCGGCTTGCTTGGCTCGCGCGTCTGACATATGGTATTGCATCAGCCATGCCAATGGCCCAAACGCAATAGGTTGTGGGTGCCTTGTTAGCGGCTACTACATGTAGATGTGGCACAGAACATGATTGTAACTCATTCACCAATACTGTAATGTCTGTAACTTATTGGTTCTAAATGACTTACATGCTATTTGCACATAACTGCACAACAAAAGTGTAATCACGCCAAAGTGTGCAACTATGTGAGGGCAAGAGTCGTGCCATAACATTAATGTAATTGGCATATGTTTTGAATTGCACATATTTTCACATAACTGCACACTTTATTTTACATGCAACAGCCGTGCCAATTACATATGTGTAATGCCAGTTACATTAGTGTAGTTGGCACAGTCCTTGCTATGTGCAATCTTGTGCAATTTTATGCAGTATTAATCGTGCCATGCAAAAGTGTGCAAGTCTTCACATAATTGCAGATGATTGCACATAATTTCACTTCACATGACGGCATACCCCTGCACAGAAGGTACCATATGTGCACAGAACTGCACGGAGATTGTAATCACTTGATTTTACAACAGAGTAGCAATTTAATTCTCACTCAATTCTAACAAAGTGAAACAGTTGAATTTTACATAGAAAAAAATGAAATATAAATTTTGTACAAGAATATAATAATGAAAATGTAATATTAAAAAAGTATAATAAGACTATGAAATCTTCAAATTGTGAAATTTTCATCACAATTAGCAGAATTGTTAGGAAAATGTGAGGTTTCTGGGGATTTTTGTCTTGACGGAGTAGTAGACTTCGTGCTACCATGGTTGTATGGGGTTAAAACGGCTGTGTGAGCTTAAAATTGTAATGATTCCAATGGTTACATTATGATTTTGAGTGAAATAGAAGTAAGAGAGAGACTCGAATCACCAATGAACTTATTGAATCGGCTAAAATCAATAAGTTCTCAAAGAACAACTATCCCATCCCTTCCTCCTTCTTCCTCTGAAATCATAAACAATCTCCAAGAAAAAATAGCTTTTGGTTCAATCAAATCTAAAGCAGCCGGAATTATGTCTTCTGCTATGGATGAACTGAAAGCTCGCTTACCTGAAGTTCAAAAGCCTGAACGTCTAGCTCAGATAGCAGCAGAGATGAGTAAGGTAATTAATGGTTCACAAGTTAAGAATGAAGATAATAGTACAAAGATTGGACAAGTTATTATTTATGCGCCACAAATTTTACCGGAAGAAGCATTTGAAATCATAAGAGTAAATGAATGACTAGGAGAAACCTTTTTACATCTGTTTTCTCTGCCCTGGCAATAAATCAAATTTCAATTCCAAAATTGGAAATCCCTGTTATAACAATACCTAAACAATTTACTATTTATGCACCACAGATTTTACCCGAGTGGAAATTTGATACCATAAAAGTAAATGAATGATTAAAAGTAAACGTAAGGTAAAAATTATTATACCTTCATTGAAAAGTAATGATGAGTTTAGTTCTGCACAAGCCATTGTACCAGTAATATTTGGGGATGAACCCGTAATAAAAATATATGATTTCAGTAATGATGGTTCATACTGGTATCCTAAAATAGGATTTGTTACGAAAATAACTGAAGAGTAGGAGAAGAGGATGAAATCTGGATTTAAGACGAGTGAATTCTGGCTTACATTAGGAACAGTAGTAGCAAAACTATTTATTCCTGATTTGCCAGATGAGGCTATTTGGTCAACGGCTGCATATGCAATTTCTAGAGGTGCCGCGAAGGTGGCAAAGAAAGAGGAAAAATGAATGGCAAGTAAAGTAACAGTCACAGGAAAAGTAGGTCCAGGAAATACAGTCACGGCATTGGTAGTAAATGATGTAACTTATTTTGGAATTGATACAAAGAATGAAATCCTACGTGTTGTAGCAGGAGGAAACGACCCGTCAGCAAAAGGTCAGGAGTTTGACATTGGAGCCGCTACTACAATTACAGTAACAGTATCTGGAACTGATTATACTGTTGTTGTTTCATAGGCTTCGCCTAGGGATACCTACACATGGGAGTAGCCAACCATAGATAAGAGATGGCCGGAGGCCAATGTTTACACTAAATGTAGATTTAGGACAAATAATTCTGTCAGTATTAATCGGTATTATAGGATGGTTTATGAAAAGGACTATAGATTCACTTGGCAAGAGATTGGATAGACATGATGAAATATTAATTGGTTTAGTTGGAGATGTTCAAAGGCTGATTGGCCAAGTTGGCGCTTCGAGCCAGTAGAAGGATAAATGAAACTTCCGCCTGAAATTATTTCATTAAGAAGTGATTATGTCACTGTTAAACCTCTCTGGCGAATGCCACCTGGCCCAGAAGCTGACGAGACTGCTCGTCAGTGGACTATAGGATTTGTAAGACAAGTTAAGTTCTCTTATCCAGATGCAAACTTTGGTTGTAAGAAAGCAGACGATAGTAGACCAATAAGTAAAGATTCAATTGCTCAAATTCATTTTGGTGGGATAATATCTGGTTGGGATTTACTATCTGGAGCCGGAACTGGAAAACCTACATTAGCTCTTGACCCAGATTCACAAGATATTACTGGACAAGTATTTGTTCCTGTTACTCCACTTGATACAATCGGTGGTGGCAATGAGGAACCATCGCCAAAACCTGACGCGGAGCGTCAATATCCAGGTGACCAATTCGGAACTATCATTGGCGATGTTTTATTTCTTGATTACTTCACTGCTGGCCAACCACCTAATCCTAGTATGGGAGTTTGGTTTTTAAGAGTTGTATATGATTATTTGGCTGATATGCCATTGACTGAGTCTATTGATAAGCATAGAAAAGAGTGGAGACAAATACTAGGACTACATGACTAACATTCTGAACAGCAGAACTTTCTGGATTAATATCGTCGGAGCGGCTTACGTTCTATTAACTGGAGAAGTAAGTAATCTGGAAATGATGCATATGAATGACCATTTATCTGTCGTTCTTATGATGATAATAAATGCACTGAATGTTTATGATAAAGAGAAGAAACAGCCGCATTCTAATGGAAATCATTAGGAGGAAAGAATGTCAGTAGCAGGTCGAGGAAATGAATTTGCACTTCAGACAGCCGCTACTACAGGGAATGGAACAGCTATCACCTGTAATCCAAGTAGTAAGCATCATACTATTATAATTAAAGGAACTGGTACCATCTCAGGCGGTGCTATCAGTATTGAAGAAGCTGATGCAGAAGATTACACCGGAACATGGTCAGTTATTTCTGCCGTTACAGCGGCTGATGTAACGGCTGGTGCTCAGAAGTCAGTTCACTCTGAAGGATTGATACGAGCATTAAGAGCTAGAATCAGTACGAGCATTACTGGTGGTGGAAGTATTTCTGCTGGCTATATTGGTAATTGAAGATGGCTAAATCAACTTTTGTCGATGTTCCTAGTGTACAGTCTAAAGAGTCTACTACTATCTCAAATGCGGCTGCTGTAGGAACAAATCAAACTTCTACTTGCCAACTTAAAGATAATGCAGGAAATAATATTACTGGAGTCTTTAAGACTCAACATTATTATTCTACTAGTGCTAATGGTGCAACCAATGATGGGCAGCCAGGAGGTATACCGGCTGGTTATACTGACGTATTATCAGATGTTAATGGGCTTATTACTGTAGTTAGTGCTAATGCAGGGGGGGGGAGTAATCCATACATAAGTAGATTGGTAATTGTTATTCCAGTTGGCGTTGTTGTATCAGCTCCGCTTTCAATTCCAAATGTCTAAAATGAAGAAGCTATCTCTAGTCATTTCGTTCTTGCTTCTTTCTGTTGGGCTGAAAGCCCAGAGTCAGTTTTTACAATGGGAAATGCCATTAACTACAGATGTTCAAGCTAACTCTTATGTCTATAAATGGTCAATTGACAGTAAACCAGAAGAGATTGTAAACACGAAGTGTTTAGGTTCTAATCCTTCAATTTGTAAAACTCCTCTTCCAGCATTAATTCCAACAGTAACTCATTCAATCGTTCTTTTTGCTACAGATGTTAGCGGTGCTGAAGGTGGCCGTTCTAGTCCCTTTCAGGTTTCAATACCGGCTGTACCGAATAATATTAAAGCGGTGAAATAAGTATTTTTTGTATGCCATTTGATAAAAACGGTGACTGGAGACCGAACCCAAAGCAAGAGATATTTCTGGCTCTTTCAGATACTATTAAGGAAGCTCTTTTAGGTGGTGGTGCTCAATCCGGCAAGTCAGAAGTTTTGCTTATTTATTCTTTGGTTAGAAAATGGTATTTGAATTCTAGATTCAAACAAGTATTCATGCGAAGAACATTTCCTGAATTAAGAAATGAAATCATACCAAGAAGTAGAGAATTCTATCCTAAGTTTGGAGCTACATTCAACAAGACAGATATGTGTTGGACATTTCCTCGTGAAGACCAATACGGTGGAAGAGGATTGTCCAATGATGGAGCAATGATATTCTTAGGACATTGTGAAACTGAAGAAGATGTTCACAAGTATGATACGATGGAAATTAATTTATTTACTCCTGATGAATTAACTTCTATGACTGAATGGATTTATTTATACATTGGATTTGAACGAGTTAGAGCACCAATAGGTTCGGGTTTGCCAGCCGTTATCCGAGCGGCTGGTATGCCTGGTGGTATTGGACATACATTCGTAAATAAGAGATTTGTTAAGCCATATCCAGCCGGTGGCAAAATTCTCATTGGCCGTGGTGGTAATAAACGTATCTATATTCATGCCACGCTAGCAGACAATGAACAATACGGTGACCCAAAGTATGCACAGTCTTTAGAAGCACTACCAGAAGCAGAAAAGAAAGCAAAGAAATATGGAGACTGGAATGCTTACTTAGGTCAAGTCTTTGATGAATTTAGAGATAAGATTTATCCAGACGAGCCGGAAAATGCACTTCATGTAATTGAGCCAGTTGATATTCCTGAATGGTGGCCACGCTTAGTTATTGGTGACTGGGGATTTAGAGCAATGACCTGGATTGGTTTTGCTGCTATTTCTCCAAATAGAAGGCTTTATATTTATAGAGAAATGCATTGGATTAAGACAAGGATTGAGGAATGGGCACCATATGTCAAAGCTTACGTGGATAAAGAAAATCCTCGCATTATCAAATTCTGCAAGTCAGCAGGACAAGACAGAGGACAAGAACATACAATTCAACAGCAAATAAGTTCTGCATTGGGAAGGAATGTTCAATTAACTACTAACTCTCCTGGTTCTCGTATATCTGGGAAAATGTTGATACATGAGTATATGAGATGGAAGCCAAAACATGTTCCACAAGAAGAAATAGCTTTATATAATGAGGAACATGCTCTTTGGCTGATGCGCAATAGAGGACCTGATGAATATAAATCTTATCTGTCTTCATTCAATCCTCCAGAAAATGAAGATAATATTCCTAAGCTACAAATATTTAATTGTTGTCCAGTTCTAATTGATGCTATTAAAGCATGCTCTTATGATAAGCCGAGAGATAACAAACCGGCTGAGGACATTGCTGAGTTTGAAGGCGATGACCCTATTGATGGATTGAGATATATTGTTGATGCTGCTGAAGCATTCTTTGAAGAGTCTAAAGATGAATTTGAAAGGATTCAAAGACAAGAACAGTTAGTTCAACATCTAAATAATACTGGAGACTGGACTGCATTCTATAGAAATTCTGTTAAGCTGGATTCTGTTGGTAGAGTTCAACCAGTGAGCAGGTTTCATCATGCTTAGATATTCTAGGTTGAGATGGTTCTTAATGGAAAAGCTACCTTGGTTTATTGCTTGGAAGATTCCTAGAAAAGTTGCTCTGTTTTGTTTTATTAGGGTGTATGCAACTTTGGGAACAGTTAGTTATGATTATAAAAACGCATATGATAATTGGTCGAAGGGAATAGGAAAATGATTTATTGGCTTCATCATCTGCTAAATCCTCATTGCGAACAGTGTCGAGACGAAAGAGAAGAGCAATCTATCTGTAAGACTTGTGAAGTTCTTCGTTCTCAGCTAGAAGCGGCTAATAGAGAAAAGAATCAGCTTCTATTAATGCTATTGCCAAAACAAAAAGAAGAGTTTGTTGAACCAGCAGCAAAGCCAGAAGTAATTAGAAGCCATCATGTACCATTTTCGGTGCGTCGTCAGATGCTAGAAGACGAAAGTAAACAGAGAGCTGCTTTATTAAAGAGAAAAGAAGAAGAAATAAAGTTTGTTCCAATTAAAGATGACAATATAGTTACTACATTGAAAGCACAGACTGTTGATGAGTTGGAGAAGGAGTTAGGAGTTACCAATGCCAGTTAACAGAATGACTTCGCCATCTGATTCAGCATTAAATAAGATTTTAATGTCTATAATGAATCAGCAGCCGATGCAACAGGCTGGACGTCCTACAGGATACAATATTGGAGATGTAGTAGTTCCAAAACTTCCTCCACCTCCAGCTATATTTGACCAATCGCAACAGCCTACTCTTGGTAGTATTAGTCCTAGAAATAGACCTCAGCCAATTCAACAGCCAATTCAACCAGTTCAAGAAGGACTCCCAAGACTACCACCACAGCAGATTTCTCCATCTCCTGAGCTAATGGCACAGATGCTTGCACGTACAATGTTCTCGGGGAGAAGGTAGAAATTGAATCATGCCAATTAAGAGCAAAAAGCAGTATAAGTTTTTTCAGATGATGAAACATTCACCTGAGAAGAAGTATACTAAAGGTGCTGGTCCATCGCCGGCTGTTGCTAGTGAGATGATTAGCAAGACAAGTAAAGAACAGCGAAAAAAACTTGCCAAAAAGTAAAATATGATTATTACTGACAAAGAGATAATAGCTTGGATTGCTGGATTGCTTGAGGGCGAAGGATGCTTCTACTTCACTGCCAGCTCTCCAGTAATTCAACTTAGTATGACTGACAGAGATATTGTAGTTAGGGCAGCCAAGATTTTAGGGGGAAGTGGATTAGTTAGAACTGAGTCAAGAAGAAAATTAGGTCATAAGGATATTTATACTTTCAGGGTATTTGGAAAATCTGCAGTAGATTGGATGTTAGTTATAAGACCATTAATGGGTGTAAGGAGAAGTAAAGATATATATGATATAATCAGAGAATATGAGTCCAAACCTAGGTCAACTGATGTTAAGTGTAAGAGAGGACATGACCTGACGAATCCAAAAAATTACTATTTTGATTTATTGTCGGGCAAAAAGTCATGTAAGCAGTGTCGCATTGTCAGACAAAGGGAAGGAAGATTCAAAAGAAAAATTGAGCTAGTATCATGAAGAGTGATAATATTCCTGAAGACATCCAGAAGCTTCTTAAAATCGTCGCTGACCACTTTGATGGAGAAGACCGTTCAGTCCGGGAGAAACAGATACGTACATGGAGGCAACTTAAGCTGTATTGGAACAATATTTCTAATATTTGGTACGATGAAGTAGCTCATGATTGGCGCATTTGGAATCAAGATAATCAGAATAATGCCAATGAGGAAGCAGCTTATTATGATAAGAATATCAATGTCTTTAGAGCATATCTAGAATCTATTATTGCAGCACTATCTGTTTCGGTTCCTCAGATTAAATGCACACCTGATGATGCAGATAATGCATTAGACATACTAACGGCTAAAGCTGGCGATAGAATTGCAGAGCTAGTTTCTAAGCATAATGAGGTAATGCTACTCTGGCTTCATGCTCTTTATGTTTTCTGTACTGAAGGAATGGTTGCTTGTTACTCATATCCAAAATCTGATAAGTCTTATGGTGAATATGGAGATAAGGAATATAAAGATGAAACTGAAGAGTCATATCTTTGTCCAGAATGTGATAATAGAATTGCTGATGAAATAGTTGAACAGGCTAAAGCTTCCTTTGAAGCAAGAAGCCAAGACATGGGAGGTGCCTCCCAAATAATTCCACAACAATTAGGTGACCGAGAATTTACAAACCAAGTAGAAGATTTATTCATGCCTGATGATTCTACTATAGATTTATCAGACACAGTATTAAATGAAAACAAAATTATCTGTCCTACTTGTGGAGCATGGTTAAATCCTGAGCTTGAAAAAACCAAGCTCATTATAACTAGATTGGTTGGAATTACAAATAAGCCTAAATCTAGACAGTGCATGGAAGTATATGGTGGGCTATATGTAAAAATTCCATGTTATGCGATGAAACAAGAAGATATTCCGTATTTAAGGTTTTCATATGAAACTCACTATGCTAATGTAATTGAAATGCATCCAGACTTATATAATGATGTTAGAGGAAATACTAAATCTGCTCCAAATACTGGAGTTTATGACCCATATGAAGCATGGGGTAGACTGTCTCCGCAATACGCGGGTGAGTATCCAGTAAATAATGTTACTGTGAATAACTATTGGTTCAGACCAGCCGCTTTCAATGTTCTTCAAGAAGAAGATGCAAAGACGCTTAAGGAAAGATTTCCTAATGGCTGTAAGTATGTCAAAATAAATGAGTGTTTTGCGAAAGCAGAGAATGAATCGCTGGATGATTGTTGGACTCTTACTCATAATCCTCTTTCCGATTATTTGCAGCATGACCCTCTTGGACTTTTACTGGTTTCGGTTCAGGATATTACGCAGGAGATTATTTCTCTGGTTCTTCAAACTATAGAACATGGAATTGGTCAGACATTTGCTGACCCAGCCGTTCTTGACTTCAATGCTTACAAACAAACAGAAGTTAGACCAGGAGATATTTTTCCTACAAAACAAGCTTCTGGTAAGAATATTGGTGAAGGTTTTTATGAAATGAAAACTGCTACTTTATCTGGTGAAGTCCTTCCATTTGAACAAAAAATTCAGGAAATGGGTCAATTAGTATCTGGCGCTCTTCCGTCCTTGTTTGGAGGACAAGTTGGCGGTTCAAGAACGGCTTCTGAATATAGTATGAGCCGTTCTCAGGCTTTACAGAGATTACAAACTCCCTGGAAGATGCTTACTGTATGGTGGAAAACCATCTTTGGAAAAGTAATCCTATCATATATTAAGAATCTTCAAGAAGATGAGAGATTTGTCAAGAAAGATAAGCAGGGTAATTATTTTAATGTATTTATTCGTAAGGCTGAATTGGAAGGAAAGTTAGGAGAGATTGAATTAGAAGCATCTGAGCAGCTACCAATTATGTGGGGTCAGCAAAAAGATACAATTATGGAGCTTATGCAGACAGGGCATCCACTAATTATGGAAGCTATTTCTTCTCCTGAAAATCTTCCTTACATTGCACAAATGATAGGATTGAGTCAATTTGTAATGCCTGGAGAATCTGATAGAACTAAGCAGTATGAGGAAATAAAGTTACTTCTCAATTCAGAACCTGTTGAGAATATGGAAGCTGAAATGTATCCAGAGATGCCACCAGAATTGCCATCAGTTAAAATTGATGTTCTTGTTGACAATCATCAAATTGAAGCTGAAATTTGTAAAATTTGGGCAGTTTCTGATGCTGGTCGTCTTGCAAAATTAGAAAATGAGAGCGGATATAAGAACGTTTTGCTGCACATGCAAATGCACTTACAGGCACTTGCAAGTATGACTCCACCTCCTGTTGCTGAGAGTGGAAAAGTAGAGAAACCTGCGGCAAAGCCTAAACTAGCAACACAAAGAGGTTCAAATGTCGCCAGTATTGCCTAATGCTTCGGTTGGTAATGTTTCAAGTGAATTATCTATAGATGGTATTGTTGATTTGTTGAATCAGGATGATACTGAATTAGAGATTGATGATAAGACTCTAAAAGGAAAAGAAAAAGAAGAAACAGATGAAGATGAAGATAAGGATAAAGATAAAGAAAAAGAAGATGAGCCAGAGATTAAATTAAAAGAAGATGAAGAAGAAATTGATGATAAAGTAAATTTAGTTACCCCATTTCGTCGTAAAGATATTCTAAAGAAGTATCCAGAGGTATTCAAAGATTTTCCCTATCTTGAAAAGGCATACTTCCGCGACCAACAATTTACTGAGTTACTTCCTACTATTGATGATGCAAAGAGTGCCATAGAGAAGGCTGAAGCCTTTGATAAATTTGAATCTCAAATACTAAGTGGTAATATTGATGATGTTTTGACAGTAGTCAAAGAACAGGATAGCAAATCATTTGCTAAGATGGTTGATAATTATTTGCCAGCGTTGGCGAAAGTTGACCAAAACGCTTATTATCATGTTCTTGGAAATGTAATGAAGAATACTATAATTAGTATGGTAAAAGAGTCTAGAAATTCCAAGAATGAAGCTCTGCAAACAGCGGCTCAAATACTCAATCAGTTTGTATTTGGAACTAGTGAATTTACTAAACCTGAAAACCTTTCAGGCGATACTGATGATGAAGCTAAGAATGAGCTTCAACAAGAGCGCGCCCAATTCATAAAAGAGGCATTTGAAACTAAACGTGATGATTTGAATCATAAAATAAGTAATGTACTAAAATCTACTGTTGACAGTCATATTGACCCACGCCAATCAATGACTGATTATGTTAGGAAGAATGCAGTTCGTGACGCACTTGATAGTCTTGAGACTCTGATGCATCAAGACCCGAAATTTCAACCAACCATTGATAAGCTGTGGGAAAGAGCATTCAAAGAAAGATTCTCAAAGAATTCAATGGATGGAATTCGTTCATTCTATCTATCAAAAGCTAAGACCTTGTTACCATCTGTCATCCAGAAAGCTCGTAATGACGCCTTAAAGGGCTTAGGCAAAAGGATGAAAGATGATGAGGAAGAAGAAACTGACCGTAAAGGTCCAATCGCTAGAGTTGCATCCACTACTCAAAGAACAAAAAAGGATGAAATTCCTAAGAACATGCGTACGATAGATTTTCTTATGCAAGACTAGTGCAGGATTGACTATGGCTACCACTGCTGTCAGAGTAACTACTATCTCATTATCAGGCGATGTTTCCGCAACCATCAATGCCAATGCGGCAAGCAACGCGGCAAGTCCTGGTAAGGTAGATATCGTTACTTTAGCATCTGGAGCTAATACAATCACTCCGCCTAGTGGTGGAACTACACCTGTAGCAGTAACCATAACTCCTCCAGCCGCTAATACTAACACCATTACGCTGAAGGGAGTAACTGGAGATACAGGAGTGGTACTGCATAAGACAGACCCAACAACGGTTGCATTGAATTCTCCTACTGATACCTTCGTTCTCACAGCGAGCGCGCAGATTATTGGTGTGAGACTAGTCTGGAGTTAACATGGCTGTAACAGAATCTCAAGTACAAGCTCTGGAATTGGAGCGTGTATTGCCGAAGATTCGCGTAGTTTTTGAAAGGGAAGACAAATTCTACGCCAACATCAAAAAGCGTGATGTTGAAAAAATCTCAAATAGGCAAATGCGTGCTCCTCTTGAATTACGTCCTGGTGGAAGCTTTCAGTATTTCAATGCTGATGGCGGAGATTTGGGACGTGGCGGTGGACCGACATTCGACAAAGCCACTCTTACGGCTGTATTCGTCAGCGAAAACATTGAGTTTACAAAGCTAACTCAATGGGCAACTGACGATAACCGTAAAGCAATCGTCAATAGTGTTAGACGATTGACGGCTACTGCATTAGATGAATTGCGTCGTCAGTTGGACGCACAAATGATGCAGAGTGGTGATGGTGTTATTGGCGTGGTAACGGCTGATACACCTGCTAGCGGTTCAAATGTTATTGATTGTACTACTGATGGATTTGGTGTCCGTTTGATGCGTTTCGGTCAGACTGTCCAAATCTTTGATACTACTCTCGCAACGAATCGTGGTAAGGGTGTTATCACGTTTTGGGACGTAGAGAATAAGCAAATCAAAATTACTCCACAGATTACTGGAGTAGTTGCCACTGATAAGATTGTGACAGATGGTATCAGTGCTCCAACGTCACTTCCAGCCTTATTTGGTGTTCCTTACCATCACAGTAATGCGAGTACTGGTACATGGTTGGGATTCAGTAGAAGCACGACTCCAGAGATTCGTTCTAATCGTGTGAATGGTAACTCAGCAATGTTGACGTTACCACTTCCTCGGTTGGCAATGAATAAGATTGGTAATCGTGTTGGAATTGACAATACCTTTAAGCCGAAAGCATGGTTGCATCCTTGTCAGATGCAGGCTTATGAGGAAATTGGTCAGTTGGTTTCTATTATTCAGAAGGCTGCTAAAGAAGAGAGCCTGAATATGTATTTCGGCGACAATATGCAACTAGCTGGTGCTCCTGTGAGTCCTAGCTATAACTGGGACAAGAAAAGAATTGACTTTGTTGTAGATGAACTATGGGGCCGAGGAGAAATTCTTCCAGTTGGTTTCTATACAACTGATGGAAGGAAAATCTTCGAGATTCGTGGTGCATCAGGAGGTGTGACAACGGCTGATATCTTTTACATGGTGTGCGGAATGCAAACCTTCGTCGGGAATCCTGCTGGTACGTCTTACATTGACGCCCTGCAGGTACCGGCGGGATACTGAAGGAGAAAAAACAATGAGCGACCTTCTCCATCAGGATTTGGCTACAGTCCAGAGCGATAAACAGCCGTATCCAGCAACACTGGCATCAGCTGCTACTATTGCTCCTACTACTAAGTTAACTTTCGTGACTGGTACAGTCGCAGTAGCTACTATCACTGCTCCTGTTACTGGATACCACGAATTGACATTTATTTACACGAATGCAGCTCCAGCCGCTCTTGTGACGACTGGAAACATCAAAACTGCATACACACCTATTCAAAACCAAGCATTTACTCTGTATTATGACCCAGCTACTGCTAAGTACTGGAGACCAGCAATGACGTAATCTCTGCTGTGGGAAGGGCAGGGCTAATTGCATTCCTTTTGCCGGATTTAGGATGTAATATTAGTAAAAAAATCCGGCACTAAATATCATGGAAACAATCCAAGCAATAAATGAAAGATTGGTTAGAGATTATGGCAAACTAGACGATTTAATGCCATTTTGGAGAGTTTCTTGGAGTGAAGACCAGTTTGAGAAGAGATTAAGTTCTTATACTGATGAGGGATTTGAACTATTGTTTCCTGAAGTTAGATTACTACCAAAATATAAACAGTGGATTCAGAATAAATACATATTAGAGAGATTAACAGTAGTTCCTGAAATACAACAGCATGAAATACCATCAGACAAGATTACTTACGAACCAGTTTGGGTCTTCGAGAATAACAAGGGCGAAGCTCTTCCGCCGAATTGGAGTGCGATTCAACTAATTATTAAGTCAGTACATGATGCACAAGGATATAAGGGAACTAAGTATAAAGACCCATATTCTGACCCAAAAACTGTATTGGATGTTAAGAAAAAGGAAGTTGAAGATTTAGAAACAGCACTATTTGGAAATGAAACAGTGTTAGCAGACGCTTTAGCTTATCGTGAAGGTGTCGGATATACTGGGCCAACAGCACTGCCCACAATTGAAAGTGCTAAAGAGGAGAGTTAAATGCAGAGTCCATTTGCGTACATGAATCGTCAGACTGTAAGGGCGCCAGTCAATCCACTAGATAAATCTACTATTGTTAGTATTTATCCAAAGGAAATTGTTGAAACTAAACCAACAATTCAGCCTGGTATATTTACACTTCTACCTGGTTCATATGAAAAACCATCAATTCTTGTAGTCGGTACATCTAGCTGGTGGAAAGAGCTAGATGAAACTCAGCCGATGCTTGAAATTCCTGTTTCATCAATTCAAATTGCAGATTCCGTAGTTAGAGATTATACTAATGGGCTTCTTGCTTGCAATATGGGCGATTGTATGCCTGGATTATTCTATGTTCCTGGTGAACATACAGTAGATGTTATTAAAAAGTCTTTTAAGCATATTCTTGACAAAATTAATGCTAGTCAAAGGAATTGGTTTCTTGCATTAGTAAGGATTGCTGATGCTCTTTGGAGCCGCACTAACGGAAATCCCCTGTCAATTTCAGATGACATGAGATTAGCGGCTAGGGAGTTAGGACTTAATAACAAAGAATGGCTTAGGGATTTTCAGAATGTCGAATTGGTTCGCTGTGTTGCATGCGGAGCACTTAGAAATCCACTATATCCGGTTTGTCAAACCTGCCATGCTATTGTTGATACAGAAGTTGCAAAGAAACTTGACCTTAAGTTCGCTGTATGATTGAGAAAGATAAACATCCTTGGGGAAATTTTCTTCATGCTCGTAAATTAGCAATTGAATGGCTTTCTGAAGAAATGAAATATAATGAGGAAGAAATTGCAAAGTGCTTATCAATGGATAAATTACAAGTTAGGTTAATTAGGATGACATCTGTTGAGAAGTAAAAATGCCCAAACCCAGTGAAATAATTGATATGGCAGCGTCGTTGCAAAACGATACTGCCCAAAGTAGCTATACTGATGTAGCATGTTTACCTTATTTGAATATCGCTCTTGATGAACTTCAAGAACTGTACGAACTGAATAATATCCCGGTAACAGATGAAGTCTCTGCAATCTTAGATGTTCCAAAATCTACAACTAGAATCTCCTACACTGGCACATTACCAGTTTTGCCAGCTAATTTAATTGAAATTAGACAGGTATGGGAGAGTGATGATGGAACTACTACATTCACTCCTATGGATAAGAAAGACTTCATTCCTCATAATTTAGATGGGATTGAAAGGAGTAGTTTTGGAATTTGGGCATGGAATGGAGATGAGATTAAGTTACCATCCTGCAATGTAGCAAAAGACTTAAAATTAGATTACATACGTTCAATATTTGCTACTCCAATTCTAATTGGTTCAATTAATGTTGACATTCCAATTAAAGGAATTAAATCTTTCTTAGGAT
>ERZ1292642.236-Hain-H14-01um-R1-236-length-37771-cov-7_pt1 | contig 37771 bp, 52 predicted proteins | sample MGYA00564403_ERZ1292642 | MGnify/ENA primary metagenome ERZ1292642 (study PRJEB36523, sample SAMEA6512643) | groundwater metagenome | collected 2019-01-09 | study: AquaDiva: Metagenomics assemblies of 32 groundwater samples
GCCCGGCTCCGGGCGCCGCGCGCGCGGCGGTCGCGGCGCGGTGGGGTGGCAAGAAGCGGAAGGCGAACCCGGTCTCCCGGAAGCGCGCCGCGAACCGCCGTCCGGCTCCTGCGGCCCGCGCGAACCCCGTGCAGCCCCCGCGCGCCGCGAAGCGCGCCCGGAAGCGCAAGTCGAACCCGGCTCCGGCCGCAGCGCCGGTCGTCCAGAAGAACCCGACGGAGAACCCCGTGAAGGCAAACCGCAAGCGCAAGAGGAAGCAGTCCCGGAAGCAGCGGGCCGCGTCGCTGAAGAACCTCCGCAAGGGGCGCCGCGGTCGTCGCCGCCGGAAGAACCCGGTGGTGGCGGGCGCCGTGAAGCGCAACCCGGTGAAGGCGAACCGTCGCCGGAGCCGTCGCCGCCGGAACCTGATCGGCAAGGGCGAGCGCCGCGTGGGTGCCAGGACCCGCAACACGAAGCGGGGCCGCGTGGGCGGCTACCGTCGCAAGTCCTCGGTGCGCGGGCACACCCGCCGCACGAACCCGGTCAACGGCATGATGTCGAACCAGGGCCCGTTCACGCGCGACCGCCTGATGGGTTTCGGCATCCTCTCGATCGGCATCGGCCTCGGCTTCGCCGGCGCGTCCTTCGCGGACCGCTGGGCGGCGACCCGCGCCGGTGTCGTCAAGGACGGCAAGCAGGCGCTCTACGGCGCGAACGCCGCGCTCGCGATCGCGCGGAAGCCGGACGGCATGCGCCTCGCGGTGCAGGCCGGCGGCTCGCTCGTCGCGCTCGGCGCCGGCTACGCGACCCGCAACATGCGCGGCCTGCCGTGGCTCTTCGGCGGCCTCGCCATCGGCTTCGGCGGCAACCTGATCCGGATGCTCGTCGAGTCGTACGCGATGCCCGCCCTGCTCCCCGCGGGTGACCGCGAGGTCAAGGCCGGCAACCGCTACTACCCCCTCGAGCAGAAGTTCGTCCAGGATCGCCTCGCGGCGGTCTTCCAGAACCCGCCCGCAGGCACGGCGCTCGCGAGCGCGAACGCCGGTACCGAGCCGGTGTCTCCCACCGTGTTCAACGCGCAGAACAGCGTGCTCACCCTCGGCGAGGGATCGGTCGCCCGCTTCCTCGCGGACGGCACGGTCGGCTCGTGCTCCGAGTGCGGCGGCCAGGGCGGACACCTGTCGTCCTGCTCGAGCCACTGCCCCAAGTGCTCGGCCACGTACTCGTACGAGGTCCAGCGCGGGCAGAACCTGCTCGCCGACGCGACCCTCGCCGGCATCGACCCGAACTTCGTCGCCGCCATGAACGGCAACAAGAGCCTCTCGCTCGTGAAGCCGGGCGAGCGCGTGCGGATCCCGTTCCTGTTCGGACAGTTCCTGGCCGACGAGGCGCGGAAGCGCGGCGTCGACCTCACGAGCGAGGACGACCGCGCCAACGGCAAGCTTGCCGGGACGCCGAGCGGCAACGGCGACGCGCCCCAGCCGGTGATCCAGCCGGCCCCCTCGGCGCGCGAGCCCGACGACATGCCGTCGCGGAGCTCCCAGTACGACCCGGCCGAGTGATCGGCTCGCCTGAGTGACCGACCCCTCCAGAAGGACGAAACAGACGATGGCCAAGAAGAACAAGAAGCCCTCGACGCGCCTGCAGCAGGTCGTGTACGCGATGCAGCCGCAGGAGTTCAACCGGATCGGCGAGGTCGGCCTCGGTCAGGTCCTCGAGCTCGGCGCCGGCGACCTCACCGAGCAGGTGCTGCTCTGGGAGTTCGAGCACGACACCTTCCCGCTCACCAAGAGCCGGTTCAACCAGCTCGTGAACTCCGAGCGCTCCGTGCTCGGCTGCACGGACTCGCCGGACGACGACGACTGCGTGGTCCGCCGGAGCCCGTACCTGAACTGCGGGACGAGCTTCAACTGCCCGTTCCTGATGACCAAGCTCTGCGTGGTCGCGGTCGCCGACGGCGAGCAGTTCTCGGTGCGCGGCGCGTACAGCCCGACCCAGCCCGGCGCGAACTCCGAGATCCCGCAGTTCCCGCCGGTAGACGTCGACAACGCCGGCGCCATCCACGCGGAGGGAGCCTTCGGGCTCATCCCGAACCTCGCCGCCGCGATCAGCGCGGGCGGCTTCGGGCACGCGACCCTCGGCTGGGGCCAGCCGGTCCTCCGGTTCCTCGAGCAGTGGATGATGGCGACCCGCCTGCAGGTCGTCGTGTGCAACAAGCTCGTGGTGGTCGACGACCTCCTCGCGACGCTCGGCATGTGCATGATGGCACCGACCTACCAGGGCGCGGGCACGGCCGGCATCTTCACCGGCCCGTACATCCGCTGCGTCAACGAGGCGATGGCGGACAAGGGCCTCGGCGTCTTCCTCACGGTGAACGTCGAGGACGACAACCAGACCACGGTCTGCTTGCCGCAGCCGGTCGTGTACTACATGAAGGGCGCGACCCAGTTCCAGGGCGTGGACGCCAAGGGCGCCTACCGGTTCGACCCGGGCCTGTTCCTGTCGCCGTTCATGGGCGCGACGTTCAACTTCGTGAACAACACGGACGAGGACTGCATCTGCCCGCTCGAGACGATCGCGACGGTGACGACGCAGTCGCCGCACCCGAACTACCTGCAGGACGTCTCGAACATCACCGCCTCGTGCGGCAACGACACGTTCGTCCCCGGCGGCCAGATGGAGATCGGCGTCGTGGTCGACGGCTACGAGATGAGCGCCATGGCGGTCGCCGCCTGGATCGCGAAGATGGCCTCTGGGTACACCGCGGTCGAGGGCCTCAAGCCCCGCGAGGCCCGGATGCTCGGCCAGATCAAGGTGCTCCACGAGATGCAGCGCGACCCGAAGGGGTACGCCTACCTGCGCGACGTCGTCGAGGCCGCCCGCGGCCGCGCGAGTGACCTGAGCTTCCCCCGCTCGCGCCGCGAGTCGGCGGGGCGCATCGCCGGCGAGGTGGCCGGCTTCCTCGCGGGCACGGGCCCGCAGTAGTCCCACTCGAACCACTCAGACACGGGCCGTCGATCCCCGCCCGGGCGTGACGCGGTCCGGGAGGTCCCGTGACCGCGATCATCAGGCAGCCCAGTCAGAAGCTCGTCGGGGCCGGCGTCGGCCAGCCCGGCTGGCTCGACGCGCTCGTCGAGTACGACCGGAAGCTCGCCGCGTGCGTGCTCTCGGGCCACGTGGGCCTCGGCCAGGTCCCGCGCGTCAAGGGCATCGAGGTCGCGACCGGCCTCAGCGGCTGGACGATCATCAACCTCTCGGCGTGCTTCGAGTCGACCGAGGCGGAGAAGACGGTCGACCTGGAGGCGTGCGCCCTGCCCTGCGTGGACTCCTGGATCTTCGACGTCCGCTACACGGTGCGCCGGCCGAACTGGCTCCCGGGCTCCGCGCTCAAGGCGCAGAGCGACTACTACAACGCCCTGAACCCGAACATCGACGTCGCGCTCACGATCACGAGTTACCAGCACTACACCGTCAGCGCCGACGAGACGCCGCTCGAGAACTTCGCGCAGCGCTTCGAGTGCCAGTGCCCCGGAGGCATCATCCTCGCCTTCGGCTGCCAGGGCATCGACGGCGAGGTGACGAACGGCCGGACGCTCCAGTCGACCGAGACGCCGCTCGAGGTCGTGATCAGCCTCCACGCCATCATGCTCGGCCGCTCGTACGGCGCGCTCCGCGAGGACGACCGGGAGCAGATCCTGACGGCCGCCGGGTTCGGGAGGTAGTCCCGTGCTCAGCGACTTCGTGGTCGGCCGGAAGCGCCTGCCGGTCACGGCGATCGCCGGGCGGGTGAGCGAGGCGAGCTCGTCCGCGTTCGACTCGTCCCTCGACGTGGTCGGCGTCGGCGGCTCGCCGTGGCGCGGAGACCTCGCCCGTCCCGGCGTCTACGTGCCCTCCGCGGCGACGGTCGACCAGGGGCACCGCTACTTCGTCCGGCTCGCCGGGATCTTCGTGCCCGCGGGCTGCTTCATCCTGGTGAAGGGCCTCCGGCAGCACGCGACGATCCGCTTCGTCGCGACGCAGGCGCACTCGGCGGGCGTCGACCCGACGGTGGTCGACCTCGTCGCGCGCGAGCGGCCGATCACGGACCCGTTCTGGATCTGGCCCGACGGCGCGAACGTGTCGTGGCACCTCCGCTGGCTCGGCTGCACGCGCTTCCCGAGGGCGAGCGACCCCGCGCAGCTGCCGGGAACCTCGCCCGACATGAACGGCCTCGACACGGCGCTCCTCTACACGCCGCCGCTCTTCCCGTACCGCCCGCCGGGCGGCGGGGTCCCGCCAGGGCAGCCCGTCGGTGACTGGGGCTCGTTCGGGGACATCCGCTTCCCGTGGAACTCGAACGACTTCCAGTTCGGCGAGTACCTGGAGGGCCCGGGCAAGCTCGTGTTCTACGCGAGCGTCCACCAGACGTGCGCCGCGGACCGGCAGAACCCGACCGACCTGCCGGGCCTCGACGAGGAGGACGTGTTCGTGAGCCAGTTCCCGACGTCGGCCGTGTACGGCCGCGTCGCGGGCAGCATCGTGTTCGAGGCCGGCGAGTGCGGACCGTGCTCCGCCCTGATAGCATCGTGAGGAACCCATGAGCGCTCCGCTTCAGATCGAGGACGACGACGGGACGCTGGGGCAGTTCCGACACGCCACGTATTCGTGGGGCTACCCGCGCACCGTCGGCCCCCAGACGTTTCGCGCGCCGATGACGACGCAGACGCGGGTCGGTCAGGTCCTCGTACGAGTCTACGTGAGGGAGCCCGGGCACAGACTGCCGACGCCTCCGGTGTTCTCTGGTGCGGCTTTCACGCACACGGATTTCGACAAGTTGTTCGGTGGGGGGCCGGTCGCTGCCGGCTGGGTGCCGCAGGACTCTCTCGTCCGCGTGCGCGACTTCTTGGGGTCCGTCGGCGTCCAGAACGTCTTCGTGGGTCCCACGATCGTCGTCGACCGGAAGTGGCTAGGCCGCGTGCTGTCCATCCTCGGCCTCACGGAGATGAGTCCCATGGCGGTCGCTGCGTGGATCGCGCGTCACGGTAATCTTTCCGGACCCGCCGACGCCGAGGAGCTCGACGTCCTCGGATCCCACGCGGCGCCCCTGCGGCTGGACAGCGACCTCGGCGACCCGCACCACGTGTTCTTCCCCCCGGGGGCGAACCTGATCGTCTACCCGAGCGGCCCGACGAACCGCGTGCGCGTCGTGCTCGGTGGCCGGCAGGTCTTCCTCGGCCCGTGGCCCGTGCTCGTGTCCATGAACGACCCGACGCTCGTCGCGCTCCTCCGGCAGGCGTGGCGGACTACCGTGGTCGTGCCGCAGTTCCCGACCTTCCGGATGCTCTACCGGATCCGGACGCTGAACGGCTTCGGAGACGTGGGCTTCTCGCAGTCGATGCACGAGCGCTGCATGCAGGAGGACCCGCTCTACCCGGCCTGCCAGACCAACCAGATGACGAAGGCGGTCCTCGACTGCACGGCGCAGGGATCGCCTCCCGGATGCGTCGACGCACGCTGGAAGGCCCTCGTCGCCCAGAACTGCATGGCGGCCTGCATCGGCAGGCTGGCGGCGGGGGGCCGCGCGCAGGGCGCCGCGGGTAGCGCGTTCTGCCAGGTCCAGCAGCAGGTCAACGCCAAGCTCGTCGCGATGGGCTTCCTGCCGATCGACACGGACTGCTGCCAGAAGGGCGCGACCACGAACTGCGTCGGTCCGAAGACCTGCGGCGCGGCCCACGCCGTCGGCATAGACGCCCTCGACGACCTCTGCGACGGGATCGTGGACGAGGCGCCCGAGCGCGGCGGCTCCGGTCGCGCCTCGACGTCCACCGGCGGCGGCCTCGGCATCGCCGCCGCGATCGTCGCGGCCATCGCGGCCGGGCTCTACTTCTCGTCGTGATCCATGCGCGCTCCCCTCGTCCTCGAGTCCCAGCCGCCTGCTCTGGCAGGTAGGCCGCCGAGCACGCTCGGGGAGTCGGGAGTGAGCGCCTCGGTCGGGATCAGCACGGGCACGATCCTCCTCGTCCTCGGCGGTCTCGGGCTCTGGTGGTGGCTCTCGTGACCGCTCCCCTCCGCCTCGAGTCCGACGGCGCGCTCGGCGCGCTCCGGCGCAACCGCATGCGGGCGCCGCTCCTCGGCCAGTTCGACCTCCCGGAGGTGCCGAACTTCAACCCGGCGCCCTTCCAGCCCGGGTCCAAGAAGAGTCCCTTCGAGTGCGGGCCGTGCGAGACGTTCGACTTCAACGCCGACCGCTGCGTGCGCTCGGACGCGCCGCCCGCGGAGGGCTGCCCGCCGTCGCAGGTGTGGGACAAGAGCGTGTGCCTGTGCGTGGAGAAGGGCACCGAGTCGCAGAAGCCTCCGCCCGCAGCGACCGCGGGCGTCGGCGCGGGCGTCGTGGTCGGCACGATCGCGCTCGTCGGAGGGGCGCTCTACCTCGTCGCGAAGGCGCTCGCGTGAGCGCGGTCCTCGTGCTCGAGGGGGACGTCGGGCGGAGGCCCGGGTTCCAGTTCGCCTACCGCGGGACGCTCGCGCCGACGACGATCCCGGCTGGTCAGATCGTCATCGGTCCGTCTGTGCCCGGGAGTCCGATCCCATGCGGCCAGGCGGTCGCGGACAAGGTCGCGCTCGCGGCGCAGTGGGACTCAGCCCTGCCGGGGTGGTTCCAGGTCGTCACCAGTCAGTCTCAGGGGCTGATCGAAACGACGACTCAGGTCATCGGGACCGTGAGGTGTCCGGGTACGGGGGCGTTCGTCACCAAGAAGGTGCTCTACACCGAGTCGCACGCCTCGTTCAACACGGTGAGGGTGGCCGGGTACCGAGCCGCCAACCTGAGTTGGGCCGTCGACCAGGTCCTCGGCGCCTGCTGCGGCCCGAAGCAGGTGAGCACGCCCTGCTCCGACCCGAACGCGACGCGCTACGTGCGCCCCGACGGCACCGAGGCGTGCCACTCGTGCCCGGCGGGCAGCGTCGTGCGACTCCTGGACGCTTTCGGAGGAGGTCAGGTGGCTACGTGCTACCGCCCGGTGCTCCGGTCGCTGCACGGAGCGCCACGCGCACCCCTCACGCTCCTCGCCGGTCCGACCGTGACGTTCGAGCCGAACCTCCGCTACGAGACCACCGTCTTCGTGGCGCTGCCGTGCTCGTCGTTCACCCCGCAGCAGCAGTCGGACTTCGTCGCCTCGCTCTCGTTCGCCGGCTGGAAGCAGGTCGTGGTCACGGACCAGCCGGCCCCCGGCGGGTGCGAGGTCGTCGGCAGCGGGATCTGGACCGGCACGGCGACCCCCGTCGACCTCTCCCTTCAGCTCCCGCCGGGCGTCGAGATCCGGCGGATCGTGCGCGTGAGCGACGGCGAGGTCCTCTACCCGTTCTCGTCGTCGACGCCGGTCTGCCCGGACCCCGGCAACTGCCCCGCGGGGACGAAGTGGAACCAGGCCCCGGTCTGCCAGTGCCTCGCCTCGACGACGCTCCCGCAGACGTGCCCGCCCGACCGCGTGCAGAACGCGACGTTCCAGTGCGTGTGCAAGCCGGGCACCGTGCCCGACCCGAGCGCCGCGGACCCGAAGATGGCGCCGTGCGTGGCGCAGTCGATCGGGCCCGTCGACTGCCCGCCCGGGCAGGTGTTCTCGGAGGCGCTCCTGCAGTGCATCGACGACCCGTCCCAGACGAAGCCGGCGGCCTCCTCGTCCGGCGGCGGCGCGGGGTGGGTGGTCGGTGCCGTCGCGCTCGCCGTGGGCGCGGTCCTGATCGGAGTGTCGTGAAGTGTCGGCGCCGCTCCGCCTGCTCGGCCAGGCCGGCGGGACGCCGGTAGTCCTCGACAAGGGGCACACGTTCCGCGGGCGGGTGACAGGTCCTTGCTTGCCCGGATCGGGGCAACTCCTCCGCGCGGCGATCCTCGGCCTCGGACTGACGCCGTCCGGGTTCCCGGCCGACCTCCGCGTGTTCGAGTCGGTGGGCGAGCTTCCCGCGGACTGGCCGGCGGACCGCCGGGGCACCGCGAGCGGGTGCCCGCTCTGGTGGGAGGCGCGCGCGAGTCGCGACGTGCCGGTCGACCTGTCGCAGCTCACGAGCCTGCCGGGGTTCGGCGTGCTCGACGTGTGGGATTCGACCACGGGCGCGATCCTGTTCGGCTCGACGATGCCGGCGATCCCGGGCGCGCCGCCGATGACGGTCCCGCCGTTCACGAAGCCGACGACGCCGCTGCCGGTGCCCAGTCAGAAGCAGCCGCCGATCACAGGCGGGAGCCCGGCGTCGTCGACGAGTCAGCCGGCGAACCTGTTCTGGCTCGCAGCCGGAGCGACCCTCCTCTCGATCGTCTTCAAGGTTTTCAAGTGACCGCCCCGCTCCGCCTGCTCGGCGCGGCGGATCCGGGAGTGAACGCCGCCCCCTTCGACGCCTGGACGCCGACTCATGTCCTCACGGGACTGGTCGCGGGCGCGATCGGCGTGCCGCTCCCGTGGGCGATCGGCGGCGCCGTGCTCTACGAGGTCGCGGAGTACGCGGTCGAGAAGCGCCCCGAGTCGATCGCGAACGTGGCCGTCGACCTCGCCGTGTTCCTCGGCGCGTGGTGGCTCGGGGCGAGGGTCAGGTGAGCCTGGGCTGGTGGGTAGTCGGCGGCTCCGCCGTCGCCCTCCTCGTCCTCGCCTCGCGCGACGCGCCCGCGGCGAAGACGAAGCCGCCTCCGAGGACGTTGCCGCAGACCGACGAGGAGCGGATCGCGACGCTCACCCCCGAGGTCCAGCCGGAGGTCCGCGCGCTCCTCGCCCGCGCCGTCGAGCTGGGGTTCAAGCCGCGCGTCGCGAGCGCGCGCCGGACGTGCGCGGAGCAGCGCGACGTGTTCGCGCAGGGCCGCACGCGTCCGGGCCCCGTGATCAGCGGCGCGGACGGTTGCCGCTCGTTCCATGTTTGGGGAATGGCCGTGGACCTCTCCGGCGTCCCGCCCGAGGGCCTGAAGGAGCTCGGGGCGTGGTGGCGCGCCCGGGGCGGCGTGTGGGGCGGGAGCTTCAACGACCCTGGGCACTACGAGTGGCACCCGAACCTGAAGATCGAGGCGATCTGCCCGGACCCGGCGCGGTGCGAGGAGGCGGTCGAAAATCGGAACGCCGTTAGCGGTTTCCGCTCCGATTTCTCAAGTCCGCGGAAGGCCCCGCTTTTCCTGGTGTAGGATCCGGTCGTGACCGCTCCCCTCCACCTCCTCCCGCCCTCGGGCGTCGGCTGAGGCATGTTCCCCCTCCCGACCGTGCGTCGGGGCTGCCCGGACGGGACCGAGTGGGACCCGGAGGCGAGGGAGTGCCTCGCGCCGCTCGTGCTCGAGGGCCCCGCGGCGTGCGAGGTCGCGGCCGTGCCGGGGATCGGCAAGACGACGCCCGGCTTCCGCCGCGCGCTCGTCGCGCTCGCGGGCCGGCTCGGCGTCGAGGCGGACTGGCTCGCGACCGTGATGTCGATCGAGAGCGGGTTCAGCCCGTCGATCCAGAACCCCTCGACCAAGGCGACGGGCCTGATCCAGATCATGCCGGCCGAGGCGCCGAAGCTCGGGACGACGGTCGACGCCCTGAAGGCGATGACGGCCGAGACGCAGCTCGAGTACGTCGAGCTGTACTACCGCCAGTTCGCGCGAGTCCCGAAGTCGCTCTGCGAGCAGTACCTCCTGAACTTCGCGCCCGCGTGCATCGGCAAGGACCCGAGCTTCGCCGTCTACCGGGGCGACCACCCGCGGTGCAAGTCGCAGGGCGGCGACGGGCGGTGCGCGTACGACTTGAACCGGCCGCTGGACGTCGACGACTCGGGCGACATCAACTGCGGCGACATCTGCGTGAAGATCGAGGCGCAGTACGCCAAGGCGCGCGGGCGCGTCGTCTCGTGCGACGAGGACGAGCTGCCGCACGCGCCGTCGACCGCGTCGTCGGCCGCGCCGCTCGTCGCCGTGGCGGCCGGCGTCGTCGCGCTCTGGTGGTGGCTCGCGTGATCTGGGAGCGCGTCTGGTGGGGACTGCTCCTTCTTTGGCTCGTCCTAGTCGTCTGGTACTACGCGCGGCGCGGGGGCGAGTGACCGCTCCCCTCCACCTGCTCGGCGACGAGCCCGTCACGGACGTGCTCTTCTTCCTCAAGAGTGCTCCCGTCGGCCGGGACCTCCCGTGGTCGCGACCGGTGAGGATGGTCGCGCTCGACCCCGGCGAGTTCCGCGGGACCGGCCAGGACCCGCTCACGTCGACCGCGTACCGGCGCCTGTTCGACTCCCTGCCCAAGGATCAAGTCGTCCCCGCGCTCCTCAAGCGCGCGGGCGTCCGGAACCCGGGTCGCGTAGCGTTCGTGGGCTTCAGTGCCGCGCACGGCTTCCTCGACCCGCTCCTCCGGAGCGCCGCGGACCGGGCGCGCGTCGACGCGGTGTACCTCATGGACGCCTGCTTCGGCGGCGGCAAGGCCGGCTACCAGGCCGCGCTCCGGGACGCCGCGGAGGGGCGGATGCTGCTCGTCGCCGCCACGGGCCCGAGCATGACGACTCCGTACGTGGGCGGGACGCTCTGCCTCGAGCGCGAGGTCCTCGAGCCGACGGGCCTCTCCGCCGCGCCGACCGACTCCCCGGATCCGGCGCCCTCGGGGGGCGCGTTCCGGGTCGGCCGGGACGGGGTCTGGCTCCGGTACGAGGACGTCCCCCACGTGGAGTTCGGGCGCCTCACGCGGCCGCTCCTGTCCGCGTACCTCCTGCCCCGGTGGCGCGGTCGGGCGACGTCCGCTCCCGCCGAGGGCGGCTTCCCCTGGGTCCCGGCGGCGGTCGCCGCCCTCGGCGCCGCGGCGCTCTGGTGGTTCCTCCGGCGGTGAGGTAGGATCGCCCCATGCGCCTGCCCGGCTGGCTCGCCTCGCCCGACGACTCCGACCGCGGCCACGGGCAGCGCCCGTACGGGCGGCGGTGCGGGGACTCGTGCACGGCCTCCGCGAACGCGCAGCAGGTCGGATCAGGGGCGCTCATCACGTCGACGCAGGTCACGATCACGACCGGGCCGCTCGTTGCCGGAGTCGTGACTGAGGTCGCCTCGTACTCGTTCTCGGCGCTCGCGGGCGACGTGATCCTGGCGTGGGCGAACCCGTCGATGTCCGGTGCGGCCACGAGCATCCAGGCCGAGATCCGACTCGACGACGTCGTGGTCGCGGCGAACCTCTACGGCGCTGGCAACCCGGGGACGGGACTACCTGTCATCCAGCGCCTCGTCGTCCCCTCGACCGGGACGCACACGGTAGACCTCTACCTGACAGCGATCGGAGGGGCGGCCACCGTCGGCGCGGGCTTCCTCGTGGTCGCGCAGTACCGCTCCCCGCCCCTCTGATGACCGTCACCGTCACCTACCGCGTCTTCCGCGGCCTGCAGTCCGCGACGGCGTTCACCCAGCGCGTCGCGGACGTGATCCTCGACCACGGCGAGCTCGAGTTCCTCGGCCTCGAGCTCGTGAGCGACGCGACCACCGAGTTCGCCGTCCCGACGAACACCGTCGGCGTGCCGGCCGTGGCGCGGACGCTCGTCCTCCGCGTCGCGGCCGACCGCGCGCAGGAGTACCCGGACGGCGAGAGCCAGAAGGCCGCCGTGCGGGGCCTCTACGCGGGGGTGCTCGAGGCGAACCTGCCGTCGCTCGTCCAGTCGGACGAGCCCGTCTACGCGCCGTGAGCCGCGCGGAGGTCCTCCTCCGCTCGACCCTGGAGGCGTTCGGGATCCGCCGCCCGGTCGCCGCCCCCGCCCGCGAGCCCCCGGCGCCGCTCGTGGTCCTGTCCTCCTGCTACCTCCGCCCGGACGACGGCTGGGCGATCGCGGCGCGTCGGTACGCTCGCGCGATGGCGATCGGGGGCCTCGACGTGCGCCTGTCGACGCGCGGGCAGGAGACGAACCTCGACGGGACGCCGGAGGTCTACGCCGAGACCGAGCCGTACCGCCGGGAGCTCCCGCGCCCGCCGGACCTGATCGTGACGTCGTTCGCGCTCACGGCGACGCCGGGCCCCGCGATCATGGAGTACCCCGGCTCTGCGGTGCACGCGGTGTTCGAGACCGCGGACGTGCGGCCCGAGGTGGCGCGCCAGCTCCGGTCGAAGCTCTGTCGCGGGGTATGGACGCAGTGCTCTGCGAATCAGCGGGCGCTCGCTGCCGCCGGATGCGAGTCGAACTTGATCGGGATGCCGTGGTTCGAGGACGACCCGCTCCTGAAGGTGCCCCGGCCAAGAGAAGTGAAGCGGATCCTCTGGGTCGGCCGGGAGGAGCCGCGGAAGGCGCCCGACCGGCTCGTCGCGGCGTTCCTCCGCGCGTTCGCGCCCGGCGACGGGTGCACGCTCACCCTGAAGCTCTCGGACTGGGCGTCGACGTACCGCTACCAGCGCGTCGAGCAGTCGGTCGTCGAGGCGCTCGAGTGCTCGGGCGTCTCGCGTCGCTGGTCGCTCCGGCAGGCGACGGCGGCGATCACGGTCGAGCGCAACCGCTACTCGGCCGACGAGATGCACGCGCTCTACGCGAGCCACGACGCCTACGCCTGCACGAGCCGCGGCGAGGGCTGGAACCTGCCCGCGTACCACGCGAAGCTAGCCGGGCGCCGCGTGCTCGCGACCGACGCCGGCGGCGAGCGGGACTTCCTCGGCGACGACGACGTGCTCGTGCCGCAGCCCGGCCGGGTCCCCGCCCCCGCGGGCGAGGCCGGCGAGTCGTACGCCGACTGCGGGCTCGACCCGATCGTCGCGGGGCTCCAGGAGCTCCGCCGGTCACCGGGACGCGGCGTCCGGCCGTCGGTCGCGCTCCGCGCGGACGCGGTCGGGCGGCGGTTCCGGGAGTGGGTCGAGCGGCTGACGAGCTAGGGCGCATCCAGGAAGCTCCGGCGACCCACGACAACTCGACCTTCAGTGCTCCGCAGCGAGCGCACCACGTGAACCAGACCGTCTTGCCGGTCGCGTCGAGCGGGTTCCACGCGAGGACGTCGCCCTGCTCGCGGAGGCGATGCTGACAGCGACCGGCCATTGACTCCGTTACTTAGCACGTGCCATCCTTGACCGGTCGACCATGGCCGCCAAGAAGCGCAACCGCGCCGCCGTCCAGCTCGGGCGTCGGGGCGGTCTGAAGGGCGGTCCGGCGCGCGCGGCGGCGATGACGCCCGAGGAGCGGAGCGCCGCGGCCCGGAAGGCCGCCGAGGCGCGGTGGGGGAGGAAGTCCTAGTGGTCCTCGCCTACCGCGGCCTCAAGCGCCGTCGGCGCCGCAAGCCAGCGAAGCCGAACGGTGCCGCTCCGGCCGCGGTGGCCTACGCGCCCGAGGCGCTGGTCGACTACCCGGGCGTCGTCGCGCAGGCGGTGATGGCGGGGATCCGCTGCGACTTCGTCCGGGACCTGCCGGGCGGTCCGTACCACTACAACCCGGGCCTCATCTTGAGCGCCGAGGGCCACCTGCTCCTCGCGTACCGCGACCAGGAGGAGCGGGACGGGCCGACGCACGGCGGGTCGCAGATCGGGATCTGCCGGCTCGAGGGCGACCCGCTCGCGCCGGTCTCGCCCGTGACCCTCGACCTGCCGCCGTGCTTCCCGGTGGGCGGGGTGACCGAGTCCCGCGAGGACCCGCGGCTCTTCGTCGCGGGAGGGTCGCGGTGGCTGAGTTACGCCGCGTGGGACCGGCAGGGCGTGTGCGGGCAGGCGCTCGCGCGGCTCGCTCCGCGCTTCGAGGACGTTGAGTCCTACGCGAGCGGCGCCGCGGGCACGTGGGCGGTTGAGGAGGCCGTCCGCGCCGACTACGGCAACAACTTCAGCTCCGGCCGGTGGCAGAAGAACTGGGCGTTCCTCCACGACTGGCCGTCGCTCCGCATGGTCTACTCCCCCGACCCGCACGAGGTCGTCGACGTCCGGCTCGACGGCTCGGCCGCGCTCGTCGCCCGGGAGCGCGGCGTCCAGTGGCGCTGGGGGCTCGCGCGCGGCGGCACGCCGCCCGTGCTCCACAACGGCCTCTACTGGTCCTTCTTTCACTCGCGCCTGCAGGGCCCGAGCCGCCTCCGCTACTTCATGGGCGCGTACGCGTTCGGCCCGACGCCGCCCCACCGCCCCGAGGTCGTCTCGGTCGAGCCGATCCTCGCGGCGTCCTCGCACGACCCGCAGCGCTCACACCTTCCTCTGGTGGTGTTCCCGTGCGGCGCCGTGATGCGGGACGGTGAGTGGTGGGTCTCGCTCGGGGTGAACGACCACTCGACCGCGATCGCGCGGATCCCTCACGACTGGCTCGTGAAGAGGGTGCGGGCGTGCTGATCGACGCCGCCTACCTCACGACCCGCGACGACGGGAGGGTCGAGTGGTTCATGGACTCGCTCGCTCGCGAGCTCGAATCGCTCGGCGCCTCGCGACCAGAGACGAGACTCGTAGTCGTCGACTCGCGGCTCTGGTACGTCGACGAGCGGGAGCGCCGCGAGCGGTTCCGCGAGGCGTCCCGCGGCCGGTTCGGAGACTTCGTCCACGTTCCGCCGAAGCCGTCGGTGTGGCAGGGGCCGACGCGCCTGACGACCTTCGACCTCTTCTGCGCCGCGAGTGCCCGGAACACGGCGCTCTGCCACGCCCGCGGTAGCCATGTCGTGTTCGCTGACGACCTGTCGGTCCTCATGCCGGGCTGGGCGAGCGGGCACCTCCACGCCGCGATCGGCGGCTACGTGCTCTGCGGGTACACGAACAAGAACAAGGAGGTCGTCGTCGAGGACGGCCAGGTCGTGTCGATGAAGCTGTTCCCGCCGGGCCAGGACCACCGCCTACGCGGCGTGCCGCGCGACGGGGCGGTGCGCTGCGCGGGGAGCTGGCTCCACGGCGGGACGTTCAGCGTGCCACTCGAGGCGGCGCTCGCCGTGAACGGCCAGGACGAGGCGTGTGACACGATCGGCGGCGAGGACTACGACTTCGGGATCCGCCTCGAGCGGGCGCGGTACCCAGTGTACTTCAACCGCACGTGCGGCACGGTCGAGTCCGAGGAGGCGCACCACACGGAGCCCCACACGACCTGCCTCCGGATCGACAAGAAGCTCCCGCCGGACGTCGCGCGGAACGTCCCCGGCGACGGAGCGAGCTCGACGCTCCTCTACCACCGGCTCGTGCACTCCACCTCGTCGTGGACGCAGGGCCGGCAGCCGGTGCTCCGCGAGCTCCGCGAGCGGGTCCTCGCCGGTGATCCGTTCCCGGTGCCGACGGAGCCCACGAGGCACTGGGTCGACGGGCAGCCGCTCTCGAAGATCAAGCCCACTCACGACGGGTACGACGACGCCGAGCGGTCGGGAGTGAGGGACTGGTGAGGGAGCAGAAGGACGTCCTCAAGGCGATCGACGAGGTGATGCTGTACGGACACTCCGGGATGTCCGGACGCATCACGGGCTGGTGCAGCCGCGACAAGGCCCACGCGCTCGCGACCGCCGTCGTCGAGTTCCGGCCCGAGGTGACGGTGGAACTCGGCGTGTGGGGCGGGGCGTCGCTCGTCCCCCTCGCGATCGCCCACGACGTCCTCGAGCACGGTCACGTGTACGGGGTCGACCCCTGGACCGCCGACGCGGCGATCCGGGGCGTGCAGGAGGTCGAGAACCTCGAGTGGTGGGGGGCGCGGGACTACGAGGCGATCTACCGGGACTGCCTCCAGGCGGTGCTCGACCTCCGTCTCACGTCGCGCTGCACGGTGATCCGGGCGACGAGCGAGCGGGCGCACTCTCTGTTCGACGAGATCGACCTCCTCCACGTCGACGGCAACCACTCTGAGGCGGCGAGCACGCTCGACGTCTTCCTGTACCTCCCGAAGGTGAGGAGCGGCGGGCACGTCTTCTTCGACGACGTCGACTGGCACTCCACCGAGAACGCCGTGCGGCTCGTCGAGGAGCGCTGCGAGAAGGTCACCGAGATCCGGAGTGAGCCCGGCGGTGTTTGCGCCGTCTACCGGATGCGATGACGATCAGGGAGCACGTCCAGAACGGAGTGCACCTGTATGTCCCGGAAGGCGCAGAGGGGGTCGTGCGCGAGGTGTTCGACGAGGACTGCTACCGGATCCGTGAGATTCCCGAGACGTCGCTCGTCGTGGACGTCGGCGCCCATATCGGATGCTTCGCCCTTCGTTGCGCCGTCGAGAGAAGGTGTCGCGTCGTCGCCTACGAGCCGAACCCAGAGACCTTCGGGTTCCTCGTCGCCTCGATTCGTCTGAACGCCGCCGCGGTAGAGCCAGTCTTCTCAGCAGTAGGCGCGAACGACGGGCTGGTCCCGTTCTTCCTGAACCGTGGCCATCCCGCAGGGAGCACACTCCACGGTCGCGAGTACCCCGACGTCGCCTACGAGGAGATCCGTGTCCCGTGCTGTTCACTGGACACCATTGTCCCCAGTGCCAGTTCGGGTACCCTCGTCCTGAAACTCGACTGTGAGGGGGCCGAACGGGAGATCCTCAGCGAACACTTCGCCGCTTCGCTCCGGAGGTTCGATCGCGTCGTTGGAGAGTGGCACAACCACGACGGCGACAGGTACCGAGACGTACTGACGGGGATCGGATTCGACGTCGAGCTCAGAGGCGGTGGCGTCCCTCAGCCACAGTGGGACCCGTCCATCGGAGGCGGTCTCCTGTACGCGAGGCGCCGGTGATCTGCTCCGTCCTGATCCCGTCGCGCGGTAACCCGGAAGGCCTCCGGGACACGATCGACTCCCTGTCGACCACGGCTCCAACCTCGAGCTTCGAGGTCCTCGTGCGCGTCGACGACGACGACCCGCGCCTCGGTGACTACCGGGAGCTCAGGTGGGGCGACCACGACGCCTCCCTGGCGCTCCCGCGGACGGCGCTGCTCGTGGGGCCGCGCGGTGCGGGGTACGGGGACCTAGCGTCGATGTTCGCCGAGCTCGCCGCGGTAGCACGCTGCCAGTGGGTGTGGCCGATGGACGACGACGTCCTGGTAACTGGTGGCTGGGCGGCCCTGCTCGCCGCACTCGAGCCTCGAGAGCGCATCGTCTTCCCCGAGTGGTACTTCCTCGGCGCGAGCGGCTACCAGCGCACCGGCGGCTACTTCCCGATCGTGCCGAACGGGTCCTGGGATCCGTCTCCGCTGTGTCAGCCGGTTGACTGCTTCCTCACCGAACTCTCCAGGGAACGTGGCTGGGAAACGACGTTCCTCGACGGAGTCGAGGTACACCACGACGGACGACCGAGGTCGAACGGTCCCGGGAATCATCGTCCCATCGTCTCGAAGCAGATCCGCGTCCGCCACCCGGAGCACTTCGAGGTCGGCGACTACTCGATCGTCGACGACTACTGCTACTTCTCAGCGCGCGTTCGGATCGGGCGCTGCTCGCACGTCGCGAACGGGTGCAGCGTGGCGGGCGGACCGGAACAGCAGTTCACGCTCGGCGACTACTCGAGCCTGTCGGCCGGAGTGCGGATCTGGTGCGTGAGCGACGACTTCCGGAACGACGTCGTGACCGTCGTCCCGCCGGGCATGTCGAACCCGAAGGACCACCTGATCGCGGGGGACGTCGAGTTCGGCCGCTACACCGCAGCGGGAGCGAACTCGGTCGTCATGCCCGAGACGGTCGTCCCGGAGGGTGCGGTGATCGGCGCCCTCAGCTTCGTCCCGTCCGGTTACCCGCTCCGACCATGGACGGTCTACGCGGGGAGTCCCGTCCGGAAGGTCGGCACACGCAACCAGGAGAGCGTCCTCGCCCAGGTCGAGAAGATCGAGGCGTTCCTCGGCCAGGTCGAGAAGATCGAGGCGTTCCTCGGCCAGAGAGTCAAGTGATCCCGTTCTGGCACCCGGAGGTCGGGGAGGAGGAGCGCCTGCTCGTGGAGCGGGTCCTCGCGAGCGGCTACCTGAACGAGGGGGACGTGACCGCGGAGTTCGAGCGCCAGCTAGCCGACCTCCTCGGCGTGCCGTACGCGGTCGCGACGACGAGCGGCACCGCCGCGCTCTCCCTGGCGCTCGTCGCTCTCGGGGTCGGCCACGGCGACGAGGTCGTGGTGCCCGACGTCACGTTCGCCGCCACCGCGAACGCCGTGCTCCTCGCGGGAGCGCGTCCGGTCCTCGCCGACGTCGAGCCGAACACGCTCACGCTGGATCCCGAAGCGGTCAGCTCCGTCCTCACCCCGTTCACCCAGGCGGTGGTGCCCGTGCACGTGAGCGGCAGGGGGGGGAGGATCTCGGACCTGCGACGGCTCTGCGACGGCGAGGGGGTCGCGCTCGTCGAGGACGCCGCGGAGGCGCTCCTCTCCCGCCACGACGGGAGGTGTCTCGGCACGATCGGAGACGCCGGCTGCTACTCGTTCTCGCCGAACAAGCTGATCACGACGGGCCAGGGCGGACTCGTCGTCACTCGCGACGAGGGCGTCTACCAGCGCCTCCGCGAGCTGAAGGACCAGGGGCGCCGCGTCCGCGGGACCGGCGGCGACGACCACCACGGGGCCGTCGGGTACAACTTCAAGCTCACGAACCTCCAGGCCGCCGTCGGGATCGCCCAACTCACTCGCCTCGAGGAACGGATCGCGGTTCGGTGGAAGGCGCACCGCGCCTACGTCGATCACCTGCGGGGTATCCAGGGCATCGACGTGATCCCCTTCCGGGACGAGGAGGTCCCGCTGTGGACCGACGTCCTCTGCGAGCAGCGCGACGCGCTTGACGCTCACTTGGCGGGCCGCGGCGTCGAGTGCCGTCGGTACTGGCGGCCGCTCCACACGCAGCCGCCGTTCGCCACGGCGGACCGGTTCCCGATCGCCTCGACCCTCGCTCCGAGGGCGATGTGGCTCCCCTCGGCGTTCTCGCTGACGAGCGAGGACCTCGACGCGGTGGCGAGAGCGGTGGAGGCGTTCAGTGAGAGGCCTTGACGTGGTCGTGGTCGGCGGAGCGGGGCACGTGGGCGCTCCGCTCGCCGTGGTCCTCGCGAGTCGCGGTCTCCAGACGCTCGTCTACGACCGCAACGAGCAGGCAGTGGAGTGCATCCTCGGCGGCGGCCTCCCCTTCCTCGACGAGGGCGCCGACGACCTCCTCCGGTCGGCGCTCACTTCCGGTCACCTGGACGCCACCTGGCACCCGGAGGGGATCTCCCACGCGAGGTACGTCGTCCTCACGATCGGCACCCCGGTCGACGAGTTCCACAACCCGGAACTCGGGGCGGTCCGGGAGTGCGTGGACGGGATCCTGCCGTACCTCTGCTCCGGTCAGACGATCGTCCTGCGGTCGACCGTCTTCCCCGGGGTGACCGAGTGGCTGGCCCGCTACCTCAGCTCCCGGCTGCCGGTCGCCGTTGCCTTCTGCCCGGAGCGCGTCGTGCAGGGGCGCGCCGTGGAGGAACTCCAGACCCTCCCGCAGATCGTCAGCGGGACGACCCAGCTCGCCGAGGACGCAGCGGCCGAGCTGTTCGAGCGGATCGCGCCGCGCGTCATCCGCATGCGCCCCCGAGAGGCCGAGTACGCGAAGCTCGTCTGCAACGCCTACCGCTACCTCCAGTTCGCGGCGACGAACCAGTTCTGCGCCATGGTCGAGTCGGACGGGTGCAGCTACGCCCGCGTCCTCGCCGGCCTCCGGGACGGCTACCCGCGAGCCGACATCCCGCTCCCCGGCTTCGCCGCCGGCCCCTGCCTCCACAAGGACACGCTCCAGCTCATCGCGAGCGGGGACTTCGACCTCGGCCACGCGGCGATCCGGGCGAACGAGGGGATGGCCGCGTTCGTCGTGGATCGACTCCGGCACCTCTGCGACCTGCCGGACTCCGTCGTCGGCATCCTCGGCGCGGCGTTCAAGCCCGACAGCGACGACCCGCGCTCCTCGCTCAGCTACAAGCTCAGGAAGCTCCTCGAGTTCCACGCGAAGCGCGTCCTGATGACCGACCCGCACGTGACCGACTCGTCCCTCCTGCCGTTCGGAGAGGTCGTCGAGCGGAGCGACGTCCTCGTGCTCGCTGTTCGCCACCGTGCCTACGAGGGCGTCGACCTGAGTGGCAAGCCCGTCTTCGACTTCCATGCTGAGCGGTAGGCAACTCCTCGTGACGGGGGGCGCCGGGTTCCTCGGCTCGGCGCTCGCTCGCGGGCTCCTCGCCTCCGGCGCGCGCGTGAGGGTGCTCGACGACGGCTCGAGGGGAGGATCCGCGGTCGCCGCTCGCCGACTCGGGGGACTCGACGTCGACTTCGTCAGCGGGGACGTGCGCGACGCCGAGACGGTCGCAGGGGCCGCGCGAGACGTGGACGCCGTCTGCCACCTCGCGTACGTCAACGGGACGGAGCACTTCTACTCGCGCCCCGCCCACGTCCTCGACGTCGCGGTGCGCGGCATGCTGGCCGTCCTCGACGCGTGCCGCTCGGAGCGGGTCCCCGAGCTCGTGCTGTTCTCTAGCTCGGAGGTCTACCAGACGCCGCCGAGGATCCCCACGTCCGAGGACGTGCCACTCTCGGTGCCGGATCCCCGGAACCCGCGCTACTCGTACGGCGGCGGCAAGATCGCCTCCGAGCTCCTCGCCCTCCACTCCGACGTCCCCCGGGTCGTCGTGGTCCGACCCCACAACGCCTACGGCCCGGACATGGGATTCGAGCACGCGATCCCGCAGCTCACGCGGAAACTGAGATCGACCGTGTTCCCGGAGATCGACATCCAGGGCGACGGCGGCGAGACCCGCGCGTACTGCTTCGTGGAAGACCTCGTCGCCGGGACGCTGATCGCGATGGAGCGGGGCGAGGACCGCGGCGTCTACCACGTCGGCACCGAGGTCGAGACGTCGACCCGCGAGCTGGTCGCCGAGATCGCTCGCCTGGTGGGGTTCGAGCTGGGGGTGATCGTCCGCCCCGGTCCGCTCCACACGGGGAGCCCGCTCCGGCGTTGCCCGGACATCACGAAGATGCGAGCCATCGGCTACTCTCCGCGGGTGAGCCTGCGGGAGGGTCTCGCCCGCACCGTCCCCTGGTACCTGGAGAACGAACCGTGAACAGCAAGGTCGTGGAGCACTGTCAGAGTTGCGGGTCCTCGTCGCTCGCCTCCGTCTTCTTCGCCGGCTACCTGCCGCCGGTGAACGACATGCCACGGATCGGCGAGAGACTCCGAGAGCAGCCGGCCTACCCGGCGGAACTCCTGCGGTGCTCCGAGTGCACGCTCGTCCAGCTCGGGCTCGTCGTCGACCCCCGCGTGCTCTTCCCGCCGGACTACCCGTACACGAGCGGCACGACCCGGATCCTCCGCGAGAACTTCGCCGACCTCGCCCGGGAGGTGGGGGATGTGTGCCCGATCGGCAGCGACGACCTCGTCGTGGACGTCGGATCGAACGACGGCACGCTGCTCTCGAACTTCACGTCGAGTCGGGTGCTCGGGATCGAGCCCACGGACGCCGGTGACCTCGCCGAGGCGCGCGGGATCCGCACCCTACGGGCGTTCTTCGACCGAGACGCGGCGCGAGCGGCTCGGGGGGCCCACGGCTACGCGCGTCTCGTGACCGCGGCGAACGTGTTCGCCCACATCGACGGCGTCCACGAGGTCGTCGAGGCGGTCCTCGACCTGCTCGGTCCGGGCGGCGTCTTCGTGAGTGAGTCGCACTACCTCGCGTCCCTCGTCCGGGACGTGCAGTACGACACCGTGTACCACGAGCACCTGCGGTACTACTCGCTCGAGAGCCTCTCGCGGCTGCTCGCACCGCACGGACTTGAGGTGTTCCACGCCCGCCGGATCCCCACGCACGGCGGGTCGGTGCGAGCCTACGCCGCCCGATCCGGGGCGCGTGACGTCCTCCCATCCGTGAGCGCCCTGCTCGCGGAAGAGCGTCGGGACCTGGCTGCCCTGCCGACCTTCGTTGATCGCGTGCGGCGCTCGAAGCTCGGACTCTACTCGATCCTCGACTCCCTCCCGGGGCGCGTGTTCGGCGTCGGTGCCCCCTCCCGGGCCTCGACGCTCGTCAACCACCTCGCGCTCGACGACTCGATCGTGGAGTGCGTGCTCGAGGTCCCCGGCTCGAGGAAGATCGGGAGGTACGTGCCCGGCACGCGGATCCCGGTCGTCGACGAGTCCCGGGTCGAGTTCCCGGAGAACCTGCTGCTCTTCTCGTGGCACCTCGCCGACGAGCTCATGCCGAAGCTGCGCTCCGCCGGGTTCCGGGGGAAGTTCGTCGTCCCGCTCCCCGAGCCGCGCGTCGTCGACTAGTCGCACTCGCGCGACGCCGCGCCGAGGAGCTGACCGCTGACACCGCCAGCGGCGTCCTCGATCGCCCCGTCCGCCTCGTCGCAGTGCCAGAGCCCCGAGGCGCCGGACGCTCCGTGGCGTCGCTCCGGGGAGAACGCCGACTCGTACCGGACGGTCCGGGAGGTGCGGAGCTCGTCCACTCGTCCCGTCCCCCAGGCGTAGGGCGTTCCGCCGCCGTCGAGGACCGCGCCGACGGTGAGCGGTCCCGTGCACTGCCCGGGGAGGCCGATCGGAGCGGAGGCGGACTTCCGGCCAGCGACCGACCCGTCCACGAAGATCACGGACTCCGCGCCGTCGTAGGTCCACGCCACGTGCCGCCACTCGACCGAGAGCGACGGCTGAACGTAGTGGTCGAAGGCCGCCGTGACGCCGGCGTGCACCTCGTCCCCTCGGACGCGGATCCCCCAGCCGCAGGGGTCCTCGGGACCGACGTGCGCGACGTCCACCTGCTCGGACGGGACGGTGCGGACCCAGAACTCGACGGTCAGCGGCGGCTCCAGGGCCACGAATCCCGGGAACCGGGCGTGGGCTCCCTCGGTCCCCGGGAACCGCAGATGCCGCGACGCGCACGCCGCGTCGGAACCGGCGTCCTCGGATGCTCCCGCTGCGCCCGCCATCCCCGCTGCCCCGCCCGAACCAACCGACCCCACCCCGACCGGGTAGTCATCGAACGCGACCGCGCAGCCCTGCACCGCCAAGAGAACCAGCCACCTCATGCTTGACCGAACGTCCCTTCCAAGATCCGTATTCCCGTGCCAGACTAGCACCGATGGAAGTGCTCCCCGGGGCGATCAAGCTGCCCGACGCCGTGGCCCACCGCCTGCACGCGGGGGTCGACACGAGCTACTTCGGCCACGTCCGGCTCGAGGGGGTCTGGCGGATCCGGTCCCGGGAGTGCTGCGCGGTGGCGGCCGGAGCGGCCCTCGCGACGCTCGCGTCCCTCGCCCTCGGGACGGCGGGGCCCGCCGGGATCGCCGTCCTCGCCATCGCCGTCGCCGCCGGGTCGTGGCTCCGGTCCCGGTCCTACGGCCGGAAGGCGAGCGCGGCGTGAGCGCGCCCCTCTGCCTGCTCGGACAGGCACCACTCACGCGGGACGAGGTGCTCGCGCGCCTGCCGCCCTGCTACACGCCAGAGCTGAACGAGTGCATCGAGGAGGCGAAGGCGTCCGCCGAGGCGGGGACGACGGCGTTCGCGGCTCGCACGCCCCGCTGCGCCGAGTGGATCAAGATCCGCGGCTACCCCGACTTCACCCCGGCGTGGGACGCGGCCATCGAGGCGATCCCGTACTGCCCGGAGCCGCGGGAGCCCGAGTCGTCGCTCGTTCCCGCCGCGGCGGCGCTGGCCCTCGGCTTCGTGATCGGGGCCGTGCTGGTCTGAGATGGCCGCGCCCCCGCTCCAGGGGTGGCCCGGAGCGCCCGGCGCCGAGCGCGACCGGCTGATCCTCGAAGCGGTCCGCGCCGGGCGCTACGAGCACGAGTGGTGCCCGCTGGTCCTCTCGGACGGAGGCGGGCAGACGCTCACCGTCGAGGTGAGCTGCGACGCGCTCCGGATCGACGGCGTGCGCGTGAGCGTCTCGGCGCGCCTCCAGCAGCAGGTCGCCGACCTGCTCGGAGCGGTCCTCCTCACGCCGAAGCTCTCGGACCTGATCTGGCAGAAGACGACGGGCCGGATCCCGCCGAGCCCGCAGCCGTTCACGTCGTCTACGCGCGGGATGATCGAGCACTCCGTGCGCGTCGACGCGCTCGCCGCCGGCAAGTCGCGCCCGCTCGCCGATCCCGGCAAGGACTGGGTCCTCGTGCGGTCGATCTTCACGTCGCAGGCGCGCGCGAAGCACAAGGCGGCGAACTACGGGTGGCACGTCGCGAGCGGACAGCTCGCCGCCGTCACGCCGGGCCTGCGCGTGATCCAGAGCGTCGGGACGACACACGTCAACTTCCACGACGACTACAGCCAAGTAGCCAGATTCGCTCGCGTTTCAGCCAGGGCCGGCGAGCGCCCCGTCGACCTCCGCGACGTGTACACCGGCAAGGAGGGCAGTCTCGTCGACCTCGTGAGCCACGAGGGCCCGCTCCCGGACTCGCGGCAGCCGAACGGCGCGCCTCCCCTCGTCGAGGAGCCACCGCCTCTCAAGCCGCCCGTCCTCGCCTCCGCGTCCGCCCCGAGCCTCGCCGTCCCCGTGGGCCTCGGCGCCGCCGCGGGGGCCGTCGGCTGGGTCGCGGCCGGGGCGCAGGGCGGCTTCTGGGGGGCGCTCGGCGGACTCGTGGTAGGCTGGATCGCGTCGAGGCGATCGTGAGCCGCTGCCCCGTCGAGCACTTCCACGTCCCGGGTGACCCGACGTGCCGTCCCGGCGGGGCCGGCCGCGAGCTCGGTGCGCAGAACGGACCGCACTGGCACGAGGGATCACCGTCCTGCCACCCCGAGCCGTACGCGCTCCCCGGCATGCAGGTCCTCTACCCGGACGGGTGCTTCCGGCCGCATCATCATGTCGACGATGATTCTTGGAGGGCCGCGTGAGCGTCTGGACGAACCCGATCCGCGACGTCGTCCGTGGGAACCCTCGTCGGCCCCCCAAGCGCTGGTGGTACGCCTGCGTCCGAGGTGTGTCTCGCAGCGCCAGTGCCGTCGACCCGCGCGCCGTGTGTGGCGCCGTGTGGGCGCGGAAGTCACCGAGTGAGAAGCGCGCGGCGACGCGGAGGAGCGAGCGGTGACGCAGTGTTCGGACCCGGCGGTCCTGCCGCTCCCCGCGACTCCTGAGACCACGGGCGGGGGCTGCTCGTGCACCGAGATCGCGAACTTCGGCTTCTCGACGCTCTTCCTGTCGGAACTCTTCAGCGGCGTCGCCTCCATCTCGACGACGGAGTACTCGCTCACGAACAACTCGACGACGATCGCGACGCAGAACACTGAAGGCCGCTACCAGCTCTTCCTCGACGTCGCGAACCTCCAGTCCGGCGACGTCTACAACGTCTTCCTGCGTGAGCGGGTCACCGCGGGTGGCACGCAGCGACAACAACTCCTAGCCGTGCTCACAGGACCCACCCCCCCGCTCTGGATCCAGCCAGTCGACATGCAGCTCATGCACGGCTGGGACTTCACGATGCAGCGCACTGCTGGCGCCGACCGCGCGATCTCCTGGTCCATCCGCCGGCTCGGCGAGGCGACGTGATCTGGGTCCCGCCCGGCGGCACCGCCGGCTTCAACTGGCACCGCTCGAACATCCAGGGCGTGCAGCCGGTGACCAGCATGGGGACGAACAACCCTCCAGGCGCGCTGAACGTGAAGGGCGCGTGGACGACGATCCTCTCCGCGCTCGAGTTCGATGCGTACGCCATCCGGATCCGCTTCAACGCGAGTGCTACCGGCGGCACCGCCAAGTCGCTCCTTACCGACGTGGGCACGGACCCCGCGGGCGGTGTCGTCTTCTCGGTCGTGATCCCGGACCTGATCTCTGGCCCGAGCGGGACGTGGCTCTTGGGACTCGTCTACGACTACTACTTCCCCCTCTTCATCCCTGCGGGCTCGAGCGTAGCCTGCCGGAGCCAGACGAACGCGGCTGCTGGTGGTGCGAACTTCGTCGTGATGGACGTCTACGGTCGGCCGCGCGACGTCTCGCAGCTCCGCGTGGGTACGCGCGTCGAGTCTTACGGCATCGTCTCGGCGGGGTCATCTCGCGGCACCATCATCACCCCCGGCACCGTCGCTGAAGGCGCGTACGTCACGCTCGGGACGACCACGTTGCCCGTGTGGTGGTTTCAGGCGGGATTCTCGATCATCGATGGGTCGATGAACGGCGACGTCTACCACCTCGACGTGGCATCGGGGGACGCCCCGAACGAGCAGATCCTGATCGAGGACATGGCCTGCGCGACGACAGGATCCGAGCAGATCGGGCAGCTCCTGTCGGTTCCGCAAGCACGGGACCTCGCGATCGGGACGACCATCCGCGGACGCGGACAGGTCTCGGGTGTCGGCGGCGACACGAATACGCACGTCGCCGCCTACGGCCTCGTCTAGGACTGGTTCGGGCCGTCCACCCAGGTGAGGACGCCGGCCGTGACGTCCGACACCTTCCACCAGAAGGGCGTCCCGGCCGCGTACTCGCTGTTCCACCAGAGGTCGCCGACCTGCCAGACGTCGCTGTTGCCGGGATCTGTGATCGTCGGTCGTAAGGCGAGCGTCCCGGAGGCAAAACGCGCGGTCCGGACGACAAGTCGCGCCGAGGACAGCATCCCCGCCCCGCGCGTACCCTGAGCAGTCGAAAGCGTGTGGGCAACGCGCTCGGAGACGCCGGCGTGGCGCATCTGGTGCGTCGTGACGCCCGCCGACTTGATGAGCTGCATCCGGTAACCGACCGCGTCGACGTCGTCGGAGGACAGGTTGTAGAGGACGTCACTGCCTTCTCCGATGCGGAGCGCGGGGTCGAGGGCCACGGCGCGCCGCCACTCGGTCGAGTTCATGTCGAAGCCGTTCGCCGATCCCACGAGCTTACAGCCCGAGACCTGCGGCATCGCACCGCCGAGGACGATGGACGGGTTCGTGATCGTGGCCGTGTCAGCACGGCATCCCTGGAAGATCGTGCGGGTGTTCCCGCCCGTGCAGAGCACGTCAACGGCATTCCCGCTGAGGACGCAGGCGACGAAGACGTTCCCGAGGAAGGACGAGTCGAGGGCTCCAGCGTTCCGACCGACGACACCTCGAACCCCGTTGCCTGTGGCCTCGAGCGCGTGGACCGTGATCACGTTCGCGTCGGGTCCGTCGAACTCGACTCCGCAGAGCCCCTGCCCGGTCGCCTGGCAGTGGGTGAGTATCGAGTGCGACACGTTCGACCCCTCGCCGGACGAACCGCGGAGGAAGAAGCCAGACCCGGGGAAGCCGACGACGCTCACGTTCGAGGCGCACACGCGCGCGGTCGCGTGGACGCCGTGCTGCTCGGCGGGAGTGCCGGCTCCGGCCGTACTCCGGACCGTGAGGTCCCGGAGCACACTCGGGTCTCCGCTGTTCACCCGGATCCCGGTCGATCCGGAGAACACGAGTTCCTGGTCTCCGGCGACCTCGGAAGGTCGCCCACCCCAGAGCGTCACGGGCTTCGTCGTCGAGAGCGTTCCCGTGAAGAGGTAGGGGCCGTCACGGTCGAAGAGGATCGTGCCCCCCGAAGGGACGGCGACCATCGCGCGGTTGAACGCGGCGAGGTCCCCGTCGAGGAGCTCGTAGTCCGAGAACCGGACGAGCCAGTCGGCGAAGGGCGGTGAGGCGCCGATCGGACCCTGCGCCCCGTTCGGACCAGGCGGACCCGCTGGCCCTGGAGGTCCTACCGGCCCGATCACGGCTGGTTCGGGCCGTCCACCCAGGTGAGCGCCCCGCCGCCCCCGACAACGGAGACCTTCCAGAAGAACGGCGTCGCGGCCGCGTAGGCCGAGTTGAACCAGAGGTCGCCGACCGCCCACGTGTCGCCCGCCGTCGACGTCGTCGGCCGCTCGGCGAGCGTGCCCGACGAGACGCGCACGGTGCGCGCCACGAGGCGCTCGGTCGAGAGGTACCCCGCGCCGCGACCGCCAGCCGCCGTGAGCGAGTAGGCGGTCTTCGCCGCGTCGCCCGCGTGCCGCATCTGGTAGGTGACGACGCCGGCGGCGTTGACGACCATCATGTAGTAGCCCGTCGCGTCGTCGGTCTGGCTGGCCTGCTCGTAGAGGACGTCGTTCACGCTCGAGCCGGCCGTGAACTTCGGCTGGAGGCTAGCCAGGTTGATCCACTCGGTGCGACTCAGGTCGAGCCCGTTCGAGGTCGGGTCGAGCCATCCGCCCGTGATCGTCCCCCGCATGAAGCCGCCGAAGACGACGGACGGGTTCGAGATGTTCGCCGTACCGGGGAGCTCGGAGTAGCAGTTCAGGTAACTCGAACGGGCGGAAGCTCCCGTGCACTGGTAGTCGAAGCCGCTACTGAGGGCGGCGTGACACATCACGTACGAGTTGCCACTCGTCGACTCGTCGAGGAAGCCGACGTCGCTGCCCGCGATGTCGCGGGTGCCCACGTTGTCGGCGCTACATCCGATGACCTCGCAGCCGTGCGCGAGGTCCCCCGAGAGGTGGTAGCCGCTCTTCCCCGCGAGCGAGACCGAGCAGTTCTCGAGGTAGGACCCGACGACGGTCGTCCCGCTCGCGGCGACTCCGGAGAGGAGGATCCCGTCGCCCTGGAAGCTCCGGACGAAGACGTTCCGCATCACGATGGGCGCGGTCGCGTGGACGCCGTGGAAGTCACCCGCGGTTCCGTTCGTCGAGCGGACCACCATGTCCTGCATGGTCGTGAGCGCGCCGTCGTTCACTCGGATCCCCGTGTTCGCGTTCGCGAAGCGGAGTTCCTGGGCGCCCCCCGTCGAGTTGGTCGGGTTCCCTCCCCAGAGCCCGATCGATTTCGTGACCTGGAGCGTCCCCGAGAAGTTGTAGTCGGCCGCCCGATCGAAGAGGATCGTGTCGCCCTCCTCGGCCGCGGCCATCGCACGGTTGAAGGCATTCAGATCCCCGTCCCCCTGCTCGTAGTCGGAGAAGCGGATGAGCCAGTCGGCGAACACGCCCTCCGGACCCTGCGACCCGTCCGCACCTGCCGGTCCCTGGGGGCCCTCGGGACCTGCAGGTCCCTGCTCGCAGTCGGAAGAGACCGTCGAGGCGGTCGTCGTCGTCCTCCGGCAGCACCGCGCCACGGGTCGGAGTCTACCACCGTAACCTTCCGGGCATCTTGCACTTTCCGGCTCCGCCTGTAGGATCGGGGCGTGCCGGAGCACCGCCTCGCGGTCGACGTTTCCCACCACCAGACCCCGTCTGCGGTGCCCTGGGAGCGGATCGCCGAGCGCTCCTGCCTCGCGATCGTCCGGACGAGCTACGGCACGCTGCGGGACCGGCAGACGGCCCAGCACGTCCAGCACGCCCGGGACGTCGGGCTCGCGGTCTCCGTCTACGCCTTCTACCGTCCCTCCCAGCCCTGGCGCGACCAGCTCGCCGCGATGCGGAGCCAGGCGGAGGCGGCCGGCTACGGGCCCGGCGACGTCTGGCCCGCCCTCGACGTCGAGCGGGACCCGCTGCCGAGTCCCGGCACCGACGTCTCGCCCGCGTGGCAGTCGGACGTGCGTTACCTGCTCGAGTCACTCGAGGACGTGTACGGCGGAGCGATCGTGTACGTCACGCAGCGCGAGTACGGCATGCTCGGCAAGCCCGAGTGGCTGCTCCGGTACCCGCTCTGGGTCGCTCACTTCACGACGAAGCCCGCACCCGCGACGCCCGCGAACCGCCCGTGGCTGATCTGGCAACATCGCGTCGGTCCGTACGACCCGGACGGACCGGGCGGCTACTTCCCCGGCGGCTCGCCGCAGCTCGACCAGAACCGCGTCGCGGGCGACCTGCCGCTCGTCGGGCAGGAGCCGTACCCGGAGACGCACGCGCCGCCGGAGGACGACTCGGACGACGAGGACCTCCACCGCCTGTCGGTGCTCGCGATGGCGCAGTCGGAGCCGTACGACGTCGACGACCTCCGCGCCGAGCGGGACGAGGAGATACCCAGTTGACCTCCCGCGACGACCCCGAGCGCGAACTCCTCGAGTGGAGCGCCGCCCGCGAGGGCAAGCCCAGGGGCTACGTCTCGACGCTCGAGAAGGCGATCAAGGACTGCGCCGACGGCCTGTCGAAGCTCTACTCGATGATGGACCAGCACGAGCGGAAGGACGAGCGCCGCCACGCCGAGGTGATGCGCGCGCTCGGCCAGCACGACGCCCAGATCCAGAGCACCCGGAACTCCCTCGACGACGAGATCACGGGCGTCACCGACGTCGAGGAGCTCCAGGGCCGCGCCCGGGGGCAGCGCGAGCGCGCCCAGAAGATGAAGCGCGCCGCGGTCATCTCGGCGGTCGTGACCGTCGTCGGCTCGGTCCTCGCGATCCTCCGCGAGACGGGCGTCCTGAAGTGACATGCCTCCCCAGCCCCGGGACGTGAAGTGCCGACAGTGCGGCGAGCCGCGCTACTGGCGCGAGTTCCTCGACGAGCACGGGGAGCTCTCGACGCGGTGCAAGTCCTGCCGCGAGGAGGTCGCCACGGGCCGGCAGACGCCCCAGGCCAAGCGCCGCGCGTCCGGCATGATCTCGCGCGTCCAGGTCGAGGAGCTCCGGAAGCTCGAGGCCGAGGAGGCGGACACGCTGCCGCCCCCGGCGCCCTCACCAGAGCAGGGCGACGAGGATCGCCCCGACGACGACCCCGACAGCGAAGGGCACTAGCGAGTCCCGTTGCGCCTCGTGGGTGTGCGTATGGGTGTGGTACTGGCGCGCGTCGACTTTCGTCTCCTCCTTCCGCGCGTCGACGAGGACGAGCGCGGGTGGCCGCAGCTCGGTGGCCCGCTGCGCCTCGGCGGCCTCCTCGGCGCGCCGGTAGACCTCGACCACGTCGAGGTCGAACCGCTCGAAGATCGGGCTGAAGCCCGAGGACACCGAGGGGCGGTGACGGCGCGGCTCGACGTGGACGACGGGCGCCGGCGAGGGCGGGACGGGAGGCGGTGGCGGGGCGTACCCGGTCAGGGTCCCCCCGGTCGTCGACGTCCCGGCGACGCTCGCGGCCAGCGCTCCGACTCCGGACCCCGAGAGCGTGCCCGCGACCGAGCTCGTGCCAGCCACGACTCCGGCGAGCGCCCCCTCGCCGCCGAGGGTACCGACGACGGTGGACGTCCCCGCCACCACAGCCGCCAGCGCACCGTCCGCCGTCAGGGTCCCCGAGACCGTCGACGTCCCGGAGGTCGTCCCAGCCAGCGCGCCTTCCCCGACCAGCGTCCCCGACACTGTAGAGGTTCCAGCAACGACCGCCGCCAGAGCCCCGTCTCCCGTCAGCATCCCGCCCACCGTCGACGTCCCCGCAACGATCGCCGCTAGCGCACCGTCCGCCGTCAGCGTCCCGGAGACGGTAGACGTCCCGGCGACGACTCCCTCGATCGCCCCGCCCGCCTGCGCCGTGAGCGTCCCGGAGACGGTGCTCGTCCCGGCGACGGCCCCCGCGAGGGCGCCGTCTGCCGTCAGGGTCCCCGCGACCGTCGACGTGCCGGCGACGGCCCCCGCGAGGGCGCCGTCTGCCGTCAGGGTCCCCGCGACCGTCGACGTCCCGGCGACGACGCCCGCGATCGGGTCGACGATGTCGGGCGTGACGACGAGGCTCGACGCCTGGTTGTAGTCGAGCCGCCAGGTGCGGTCGGCCGTGCTGTTGCCGTCCCCGAAGCCGAACTCGACGAGCAGCCGCTCGCCGCTCGCGAAGGTGTGGGTCGCGCTCGTGCCCGAGTCGCCCACGGTCACCGAGAAGTTCGCGGCGGTGCTCGTGACGGTGATCCGGGCGTCGGTCTGCGAGCGCCAGCCCTCCTGCCCCGTCGAGTGGCTCGCCTCGCCGACGATCGACGTCGTGAGCAGGTTCGCCGCCGTCACCCACGCCGCGGCGAGCCCCGTCACGACCGTGACGCGGATCGCGATCCTGCCACTCGTCCCCGTGCCCTGATTAGCCCGGAGGCGGAGCTGCACGGTCCACGAGCCCGCCTTGAGCTTCCGGCCGGTGACGTCGACGTCGTAGAGCCAGCCCTGCCGCGTTACCCCTAAGACGGCGCCGACGTTGTCGATCTCGGCCGCCGCGGTGGTGTCCCCGATCGGGCTCGACGGGTTCCACTGCCCCGAGTCCGTGGTGCCCGGGAAGCCGCTGTCGAACTCGCCCGGTCCGAGCTGGACCTCGCTCGCGGGGGCGCTCGTGACGAGCTTCTTGCTCGTCGTCGGGAACGGCGACGCGGTCGCCGTGTTGTCGAGGTACAGGGTGAGCGCCGCCACGGCGCCCCGCTCACTTCAGCCAGTCCGGCGGCTCGATGTCGCTCACTCCGGACTCAGTACACAGGCCCGCGGCGACCGCGAAGGCCCGGAGCGGCGTCGGCACGGTGGAGCACGCGCCGCTCCAGACGACCCGGCCCGAACGGTCCCGCGCCTCGCCCCGGCGCGCTCCGGACGTCGTCCACATCATGAGCGTGTACGGCCCGTACTCGAGCTTACCGATCCGAACGACGAGCTCGCGCCGCCAGTTCCGCTCGTCGCCGAGTCGCGGGGAGAAGACGAGGTCCATCAGTCCTCCGTGATGTCGAGCGCGCCGGCGGCGTACTCGGGAGTGATCCCGCTCGAGACCACGAGTGACGCGGTGAGGGCGCCCTCGTACATGAGCTTGCCGGCCCCGCTCGACGCCGTGCCGATGCCGAGGTGCGTGATCGTCGCGCCCGTGACGCCGCAGGCCGGGAAGGTGATGGCGGCGGCGTTCTCGACCGCGTTGCCGGTCACCGTCCACCCGGCACCGCTCCGGGCGACGCCGACGCGGACGTAGTTCGTGTACGCCGTCTCGTTCGTCGTCTGGTCGCCGCCCTCGCCAGCGGAGGCGGTGTGGAGCGAGCAGTAGATCGACCCCGCCGCCACGCTGCCGCGGATCCCGCCTGCGTCGCCGAGCCCGGCGAAGTCGGTGTTATTGTAAGCCAACAAAAGCAAACCGTTTTCCCACGTGTTCGCCTTAGACACCCCCCGAGCCTACCTCGACCCGGCACTCCTCGTCAAAAGCACCGCGGGCAGAGCGGCAGCCGCGGCGCCCGCGCCCCCGCGAGGACCTCGCTCGGCCGCCCCTCGCCCGAGACCGTCGTCGACTTCTTCACCACGGCGCCGCACACCGGCCGCGGCACGTCCCGGCGGAGCAGGTGCCACACGAAGCCGCCCTCCGAGCGCGTGAGCGAGATCCGGAGCGCGGGCCTCACGAGAGGACCCAGCCGACGAGCGCCCCCGCGAGGGCGCCTAGGACGAGGCCCGAGAGCAGCGCGGCGACGACCGGGTCGGGAGCGACGCGCCGCTCGGCCTCGACGAGGTGGCGGATGGGGCTCAGGAGCACTCCGGGCAGCCGTTCGCGGCCCTGCCGCAGCGGGGGCAGGGGCGCGCGGTCGCGAGGACGTGGAGACGCAGGCGGGCGCCGTTCGACACGCGCACGCCGCAGAGCCGGATCAGGTAGCGGTCGCTCGTGGGCGTCCGGGAGTCGACGACTCGCCACGAGACGTCGCCGTCGGGGAAGATCCAGCTCACAGACACGGCGGCGCCGTCGTCCAACCTTTCCAGTACCACTGACCGCGCACGTGGTCGAGCTGCCACGACCCGATCGTCTGCGGCTGCGGGGCGTTCACGTTCGACTCGACGGTCTGCCGCCGCCACTGCTCCACGTCGAAGTCCCGGCGCCACTCGGGAGGCACGTCCCGGTCGTGCTGCCAGCGGCGGCGGTTCGGGTCGGTGAAGTACGGCGCGCACGTGTGGATGGTGTGCGCCCACACTGAGTACCCGGGAGGCACCGCCTGCCCCAGCAGGTGCAGCGGCACCGCCGGCGGCTCGGGCCACGGCGCGAGCTCGGCCTCGACGTCCGCGGCGGTCCACGAACGCCACGCATCTCGGGAGTGCTGTCGAACGTCAGCCATCGGTGACCCTCCGCACCTCGTCCTCAGATTCCCACTCGGCTTCGACGTGCTCGCGGATCGCCTCCAGGATCATCGCCCGGGGGACCTCGCCGTTCGGTCCGTGAAGCCGGCCCTCGAGCGAGTTGGCGACGTGCCGGGCCAGGTCGACGAGGACGAACCCCCAGATGACGGTCGGATCGTCGCTCTCCTCGAGCCACGACGTCGCGTCCACGACGAAGACGAGCTTGCGGTCCGGAGTCTGGACGAGGCGGGCGAACTCCTGACCGTCGAGGCTCTCCGGCAGCGGGATCTCGGTCGCGCTCATCGCATCCCCGCCCGCACCGCCGCGACCCGGGGATCCAGCTCGGAAAGACGATCGAACCACGGCCCCACTCCGCCCCCGGACAGGCGCACGGGCGCGAGCGCCGCGTCGCGGAGGCGGCAGACGCCGAGGCCCTGCACGGCGACGACCTGGGTCGAGGGCGCGCCGCAGGCGGGGCAGTAGGGGGGCGGGCCGACGTCGAGCGGACCCGACTTCCCTGAGAGGTGATCGGTGTGGCCGGTGGTGGTCACGTCGAGTCCTCCTCGTCGAAGATGCCCACCCACCCCTCCAGCTCCGGGTCCGTGTCCTCCTCGTCCACCGCGACGCGCGGCAGGTCGATCGAGTCCGAGTCGTCCGCGAGGAACTCGTCGACCGGCGCCGCGGTAGAGGTGCCGGCGATCTGGCGGGTGCGGCGGCGGGGGGTCACGACCGGAGCATACCTCACGTCTCGCACGGCGGGTACCTGACGCGCCCCTCGGCCCCACTCGCGAGCAACACGCCGCCGCGAAGGAACGCGACCACGACGCCGTGCATCGGCGGGCGCGTCACACGGATCTCACGCACGAGCCCGCAGTCGCGGCAGGTGGTCTCGGTGCCCTGCGGGACGAGCCCGCGGAGTGGACCCCAGCGGTGCCGGTTCGGCCGGCGGCGGCCGTCGTCCTCGCGGATCACCCGAACCACCCGGTAGCCGCCGCGAGCAGGAGCAGGCCCGCGGCGAGGAGGAGGAAGCTGAGGGCGTCGTCCTCGGTCACTTCGCGCACGCCCCGAGCCGGCGCTCCGCCCACGCCGCGAAGTCCGCGCGGCGCTTGACCTTCGACCACTTGCACTTCGCGACCGCGTAGTAGCTGAGGGCCCCGGTCACCGTGCCGCACGCGCGGAAGCCGCGCCGGAGCACGCGGAACGCCACGACGGACGCGAAGTCGACCGTCGGCTGGTCGAGTCCGAGGAGCCGATCCCAGTCCGCGCGCGGGACAATCGGGGACGCCCAGAGCTGATAATACGATCTCGCGCGGTGGTGGATCTGCCCGTCGCGCCCGCGGTACGGGTCGCACTCCCACTTCTCGCACTGGCCGGCCTGGATGCGCGGCTGAAAACCGCTCTCCCAAAAACCAATGGTCAACAAACTCGCGGCCTCCCTCGTGCCGTCCGTCGCCCGGTCGATCGCGGTCGCGACCACGGCCGCGTGCTCGGCGAAGCCGGGCGGGCGGTTCGGTAAGGCCTCGAGCACGGCGAGGAGGGCAGCGGCGCAGGGGGTCATGGCGCGAGCTTCGCACGGTCGGCGGCGAGGACCACCCAGCGCCCCTCGCACGCCGTACACTCCTGGTGGAGGTGCGCGTCCCGACGCCAGCACCACCTCCAGAGCCTCGTCCACCACGAGGCGGTCGGGCCGCAGGCGCCGTCCTCGTTGCTGACGCCGTAGCTGCTGGCCGTGTCGCGGCCTGCGCCGCAGAACGGGCACCGCGCGAGCGGCCCCACCGGCTCCCGCCACGGCTCGTCCTCGACGGGCGCCGCGTCGCGGTAGCCGACGACCTTCAGGTTCGGCTTCACGGCGCCACCCGGTAGCGCGGATCCGGCCGGCAGTCGTCCCAGACGTTCAGCCCCTTCGCCGCGATCGACGTGCGGCAGCGCTGCACGCCGACGATCCCGGGCCCGAACGCGCACGGGCGCTCGTCCTGGCAGTAGCAGGCGTTCTCACCCTCTGGAGTCGGAGCTGGAGCAGAGGCGGCCGGAACCGGACGCACATCGAACTTCGACCGCGCGTAGTCGAACCCGACGAAGTACCCGACAGCCAACGCCACCCCGGCTACGAGGATGGACGTCGCCGTTGATCGCAAGAACTCGGTCACTTCATTCCCGCCACGGTGACGAGCGCCTCGTAGACGCCACTCAGATCGTTCCGCTTCTTCGCGAGCTCCGCCAGCACCGCGAGGACCTCGAGCTTGGCCGCGAGCGCGCCGTTGGCGCGGGCGAGGGAGAGGAGGTTGCTATCGTCCGACCCCTCGAACCTCTCCAAGCGTTCCGCTCGGAACGTGAGTCGGTGATCGACCTGCTGACGGAGTTCGTTCCTCCTAGCTCGAAGGTCTTCCCTGGTCTCCGTGGTCGGGATGGTAACGAACGACTCGACGAGCCGGTCGACGAGTTCCGCGTCATCCATGTCGACCGCTGGCTTCGGCTTCGGAGGAGCGGACGCCGCGACTAGCTCTGAGTGGTTGATCATCTCTCCGGGTTCTCCGCGGCGAACCGCCGCTGCGCTTCCTCCGCCCGCCGCACGCACTCCGCCGGGTCGAGCCCGAGGTCGTCGCACCAGCGGATCGTGCTGAAGAGGAGGTTGCCCATGATCAGGGAGAGGTCGGGCTTCATGCCAGTACCGCGACACTCCGGACACGTCGGGTCGGACTCGTGGAAGTTCGCGCGCAGACTGCACCTCGTGCACTGGTCCTTCGTCGCCCCTCGCACGTACCGCGCGAGCTTGCCGACGTCGACCGTCAGCCGCACGAGCACGCCCGCGGCGTCGAGCCGCTCGGGGAAGAGTGAGCGACCCTGGATCACGAGTGAGCGCAGGACGGCGTCGACGACCTCCTGGCGGAGCGCGTCGAAGGCGAAGGACTTCGAGTCAGACAACATCACCCTCCCGGCACGAGCGCCGCGCGGACGGCAGCGTCCTTCGCCTCGAGCAGCTTCCGCAGCGCGACGGTGCGCTCGGGTCCCGGGTCGAGCGAGGCGACGATCTGGAGCGCGAGATCGCAGAACGGGCGGCTGACCTCCTGCAGGTTCGACGGCAGGTGACCGAACGCGAACCAGCGGAGCATGCGGTCACCCGAGAGGTCGTACTCGACAGCGCGACGAACGCGCAGCGAATCCCTGAGCTGCTTCTGGTAGACGTCGACCGCGGCGTAGGGGTCCTTTCCGAGCTCCTCCGACCACTCAGCCATGGCCCGAGCGCACTCCATCGCCTCGTCGAGCACCTCGGACTCGGTCCTACCGAGGTCTCGCCGGATGTCGTGCCAGACGCGGACGACCACGCTCGCCGCCGGGTCCCGCCCGAGCAGCGTGAACGTCGGCTCGTCGGGCTCGGCGCGGGAGGCGCAGTCGAATCGGCCGGGGTTGTTGCGGGTGCCCATCAGCTCCTCCCTCCGCGACGCGCCCTCGCGTCCACCTTCTTGCGGATCGCAAGGACCTCAGCGGCGAGCGCGTCCGCAGCACGGACGACCACGCGCGCGACCTGGAGCTGCGAGAGGTGGTCGGTCTCGTGTGAACCCTCCATGAGCGCGAGCCAGATCCGGTCGACGAGACGGCCCCGCATCGCCGCGCGATCGACGAGCGCCTCGGCCGCGTCGCGGCGGTTGATCCAGGTCTGCCGACGGCGGGCGCGGCGAGCCTTCATGGCGCGGTACTCCGCCAGGACCTTGCGCGTCGCGTACGAGCTCGGCATGGCACTCAGCGAGCGGCGCTTCATCGGTCCGCCAGCGCCCGTTCGAGGTCCCGGGCGCGGTCGCGTACCGCCGAAAGCTGAGCGGAGAGCATCCCGCGGAGTTCGTCGAGGAGCTTCATCCGAGCCATGCCCTCGTCGACGTGATTCACGTCGTGAGCGACACCGTTGTACTCGCAGGACGCCTCCCAGGACCCCGTCGAGGAGTCGAAGCGAAGGGCGGCGATGAACCTGCCCTCGTACTTCTTCCTGATCTCCTTGTCCGCCGTCTTCGGAAACTCCGGCCACAGCGCCATCGCGAGCTTCCGCACCTCGTTCGTCCACTCTTGGTTCGTCATCGCTTCCTCACCTTCTCCGGCGCCTCGCGCACGAGCCGCCGCACGATCGTGGCCTTGGTCTCGCCGCTCTCCGTGCTCAGCCGGTCGAGCTTCGCGGTCTCGGTCGGCGTGAGCCG